>Ga0206861_1051_pt1 | contig 28888 bp, 24 predicted proteins | sample Alteio_BWOrgCont_45_FD_152617 | JGI IMG/M metagenome (GOLD analysis project Ga0206861, IMG submission 152617) | Enriched cells from forest soil in Barre Woods Harvard Forest LTER site, Petersham, Massachusetts, United States -... | ecosystem: Environmental > Terrestrial > Soil > Temperate forest >... | reverse complement strand
CAATTATAGCCCTGATGGCATCATGCCAAAAGGTAATTAATATTGATTTGAATTCTGCATCGCCTGCTATAGTAATTGTCGGAAACGTTAACGACCAACCGGGGCCCTATACGGTTACACTTAGCCAAACTGTAAATTTTAGTCAGCCTAATACATTTCCGGGTATCAGTGGCGCATTGGTATCTATTGCCGATAATGCAGGTACAGTTGATACATTAGTCGAAACTACAACACCCGGTACTTACCATACAAAAAAACTGCAGGGCGTACAAGGCAGAACCTATACATTAAATGTAACTGCTAACGGGCAAACGTATACATCGGTAAGCACAATGCCCCAATTAGTAAACTATGATTCGTTGGTGATAATTAGAAACATTGGGCCTGGCTTTAGAGGAACAAGTGATACTATTTACTGGCCCTATGTTATCTATCAAGATCCTCCTGCTATTGTTAATTATTACCGATTCATAGAAACTGTGAACGATACCTTACTCACAGATATTAATATACTAAATGATAAACTTTCTAATGGAAAGTATGTTGCCTATCCTATACGCCATCATTTAATTGTGGGAGATAGTGTTAAAATAGAAATGCAATGTATTGATATGGGAACATATACTTACTTAAGCACTATTGGCGAAGCTTCAGGCTCAACCAATGTAACACCCGCCAACCCAATTTCTAACATTTCAAACAACGCCCTTGGGTATTTCAGCGCGCATACCTCAAGAGTCAGATCGGTACAGGTAAGCAACTAGAAAATACATTATTTTTGACCTAGTAATTGCCCGGATCACTCCATATATCCGGTATAAGTTTATTATACCTTATGTCGTTTTAGTTTTTTGTTATGTTGGTTACAAAATTCCGGATAGTTTTTATTTTACAATTCATTGTTGTGTTTCAGGCCCTCTCACAGCTTAATACTAATATGTATTTACAAGAGGCCCGTAACGATATTTCGCAGAATAACTATTTCGACGCCATACAAAAACTGGATGCCTGTATACAAGCAAGGCCGGGTCAGTACGATGCTTATTTTTTCAGAGGGGTTAGCAAATATTTTTTGAATGATAACTTAGGTGCCCTACAGGACCTGAATGTGGCCGTTACTGTTTACGACCCTTATCTTTCTGATGCATATCATTACCGCAGTTTTGTTAAATACCGCCTGGGCGATTATGAGGGCTCCATACGAGATCTTAACCAGCTTATTGCAATACAAAACACCGATCCGAAACTTTATTTAGAAAGAGCATTCTCTAAACTAGCCAGCGAAGATTATAACGGTGCGCTTAAAGACTGTTATAAAACACTAAGTATGCAATGGGCAAATGAAAATCTATACTTATGCAAAGGCATGGCTGAACATGCGCTTAACAATTACGATAGTGCATTAGTTGATTACCATAGAGTTATTGCTTTAAACCCCAAGAGCGCAGATGCCTACATAAGAATTGGAATAACAAATTCCGCGATGGGCAATAACCAGGAAGCAATTAATCAATATAATCATGCCCTTAAGCTCGACTCGGCTAATACACTAGCCTATTTCAACAGGGCTGAAGCTTATGTGAAGTTAGAAAAACCGAAAGAAGCACTTGAGGATTTTAATACTGTAATAAAATACGACCCCATGAATGCACTTGCTTATTTCGACAGGGCAGTTATGGAAGGCCAAAAGAATGATTATACGGATGCACTAACGGATTTTGATAAAGTTTTGGTACTAAACCCAAAGAATATACAGGCACTTTTTAATCGCGCCAAATTAAAAGGTGCATTGGGCGATTTTCAGGGGGCCTTATCTGATTACAATAGCACCATTGATCTATTCCCCTATTTTGTTGAGGCCTATTATGAAAGAGCCCGTTTAAAGGAAGCTATGCACGATCTTAAAGGCGCACAAGCAGATTACAACACAGGGAAAGTAATGGGCGAATTAAGTCATTTTAAAGATAACTCACAACGTGCAAGCGATTCAACAACACTTACACACCTTACTGCACTAAACTCTGATTTTAACAGTGATGCACAAAAACATGCAGATACAGTTAGTGTTGCCTTAATGCCCATGTTTTACTTAATGCAGAGCGATAATAGTGGTAAGGCCGGATGCTTTCCGATAGCGCTAAAAAGAAGTGGTAAAGAGTATACTGATTTCTGCATCACCAATAAAAAAATGGAAATGCAGGGAAATATGTCCGACAGTGCACTTTACTTATTGAATCAGGGCTTGAAGGATAGCGCTATGGATATACGATCGACCTTGCAACGGGCAGTTAAAGAAACCAATATGCAATTATTTAGTGATGCTTTGCAGGATTTCAGTAATGTAATTGAGCGCGATCCCAAATCAGCGATTGCTTATTTTGAAAGAGGTGTCAGTCTTTGTAAAGAGACAGATATGCTGAGCCGTTTTAACGAGGATGAGCAATATACAACTGTAAGCAAAACATATAAGATTGCTAAAGACCCAAGGAATGATAATTACCAAACAGCTTTATCAGACCTTAACAAAACTATTGAACTCGAGCCTGAATTTACGCTTGCATACTACAACCGTGCATTTATTAAATACAAACTAAAGGACCTGAACGGAGCTATAGAAGATTACACAACTGCAATAAAACTTGATCCCACCTTTGCAGATGCTTATTATAATCGTGGGTTATTGTTATTTGTGCAAAATGACAAACTCAGCGCTTGCCAGGATTACAGCAAAGCAGGTGAGCTTGGGCTTACCAAAGCTTACGAAATAATAAAACTGTATTGTTCTCAGGCTTTAAAGTAGGCCGCTTTATTTCACCAGTGCCATACGGGTAACACTTTGTAAGGCATCTCCTTTATATACAGCAACCATATATGCTCCTGCACTTAATCCATTGCAATAGACTTGTTTTTCTTGCTGCTGCATGGTTTCCTGCATTACAATCCGCCCTGATATATCATACACTCTTATTTCCAATGGCGTATCAACCGGCTGTGAGCACCTGATAGTAAATGCGCCGTTATTAGGGTTAGGGAATAATACAAATGGGTTCACCATAGTTGTATTATCATCAATTCCTGTAAACAAAGTCTGTGGGCCAAAGAAGAATATAAGGATATCCTTCATTAATGTGTCTTGTCCAACTGCCGGATAAATAGTCTCAAATGGGTAAGACATATACACCACCTTTCCGGCTTTAGTACCACCAGTAAATATACCTTTATAATGTATACATGCATATTCAGTATCTAATGTTGTATAGTGCATATCAGCGGCCGCGCCACCAATTGGCGCAATAGCATCAGGGTAATTCACATCATACGTACCATGCGTTCCATTATCAAAATTAATGCTGTCGGTTGCATCGAATATTGATGTAGTAAGTGGCTTGACCACACTTGCATAATATTTGCTGGCAGTATTTTCAGGAGCATCTGATATATAACGCGCCTTTAAATAATTACTATAAAACAGCTTATCAGCCGCGGTACCAGTTCCATACAAATAATAGCCCAACTCAGAACCTGAGATAAATAAGTAACCGCCTTGCTGTAGGTAAGTCGTCAAATAATTTTGCTCAGCCGGGGTTATAGCTGTATCTGCAGTGCTCTCTTCCCCTGCAATCCAATCAATAGCGGCATAATTTTGTAACGAAATCAATTTATCAGTAATAGCCTTATGGGTGCAACTCTCAGTATATTTATTGTTACTGAATAGTGCATTACCATGCTGTATTGTAAAATTATACGTATTGCCTGTTATAACACGCTCAAATCCACTTACCATCAACATACTGTCGTTCCTACTACTAGGCACCGCCGCTAATACTTCCGACATGGGTGATGTGGCTCCTGTTAATGAATCATATGCCATTATTTTAACATAGTATAGTTTATCAGTAGTTAATCCGGTTATTACCAAATTACTTTTTCGCATAGTTATATATTCATGATAATTTACTCCATCGGTACTTGTATAAACATTATAATGGGTAACTGCAGTATCATTCTTCACCACAAGCTTTAAAGAGGTAGGTGTATTTCTTAAAAGAGCAAATGATAGAGGTTGATTCAAAGTAATCCAATACGGATACCATGGTTCCGCAATAACCCCTTCATCACTTAAAACAGAATCCTCGGCAGAAGATTCCAAAACAGATTGAATAGTTGTTTGTATAGAATTATTCAGCACACAATTATTTTGCACCAAACGTATACCATGGCTATAGTCCATGTATGTATCAGCATGCACATTAGTCATAGGCTGAATGTAACCACCCGTTGGGTAATACCACCCGAAAATAACAACACGATTAGCAATACTATATATCAGGTTAGATATTACAACATCCTTTTGATCGCCACTTACCAATTGCCCTAATGGATGAGCAGGAAAATAAGTATCTCGCAAACTATCTACCAGTGAATCGTGATGCATGAAAACGGGAACTGTACTCATTTGCGAACTTGGCGGAATGGTTTGTGGCTCAAGTTTCACCTGCGCTGCAGACCATACATCACCTACCATCTTGCGGGTACATAAAGTAGTTCCGGTTAAGCTGCCAATCTTGGTGGCCAACATCGGGCTCATAGGGCACAAATAATAATCGCTGTCAATACCAATAGTTACATAGTCAGGCGCCACATAGTATGTCACCTTTTGCTTAACTCCATTTGTAGTGCCGGTAGATACAACTGAGTCGAGCTTACGGTAAAAATTTGGAACATTACCCGCAACTATCTGGGCATATATCATATCCTCTCTATTGGTAAGACTCAACGATGCTGAAGATATAGTAGCCTCAAACTGAGTGCCGTTTAATGCAGTTTTAGAGCGAACTGGCAAATTAAGCGTTTGCGAAAAAGCAGTAATGGATAAGGCACAAAAAAGAAGAAGAGTAATTTTTTTCATCAACAGGGTATGAATGTTACGACTAATATATGCAAATTCCATTTCACTACCATAAACTGTTTAGCTAAACCCATTCAGTAATTTTATTATTTTTGATTTAATCAATTCATAACCATTATGTCTGACTTAAAACCCCACATAGTAATTATTTCGGCCAGCGTGCGCGAAGGCAGAAAAAGCCATCGCTTAGCTTTATACTTCAAGAAGTTTGTGGAAGAGAAGAATTTAGCGAGCGTTGAAATCGCCGACCTGAACGAATATCAGTTCCCTGTATTTAGTGAGCGCCTCATGTTCCAGAAAAATCCCTCTGAAAAGGTACTTGATTTTTCGAACAGAATAAAAAGAGCGAGCGGAGTAATTATTGTAACACCTGAATATAATGGTGGTTACCCTGCGAGTTTAAAGAACGCTGTTGACCTTTTATATGACGAATGGCAGCATAAACCAATTGCCATTGCTATGGCCTCGAATGGTATATTCGGTGGTACACAAGTAATAACCTCTTTATTATTCTCACTCTGGAAGATACATGCTATAGTTGTACCTGCCATGTTCCCTACTCCAACTGTCGATAAAAATTTTAGTGAAGATGGTGTACCTATTGATAAAGCAGGCACCGACAAACGTGCAACTGCCTTTGTAAATGAACTGTTATGGTTTATTGAAGCTAAAAAACGAATGGATGCTTAATCGCGAAGCAATAGCTCTACTATATCTGTCAATGTTTTTTCGTTGGTGCGAACAAAGCTTTCACCCGCTTTAGCAAGGCTCATCAGGTTATCCATACTCACGTTATCCATCTCTTTATTTAGTCCATGTAATGACGGTTGCAAACGTAAGTAAGTAGAGTTGGGCTTATTTTTAAAAATATCTTCCAGCTGAAAATTTACCATGTCGCTATGTGCGTCAAATGCGATGTTAGCTAACATACGTGCCCAGTTCTTTTCGCTACTATCATCGGTTTGTGCGTCGGTATAAGCTGTAGTTGCTAAACCGGTTCCCAATGAAAGTAAGAAGAAGCTATCCGCCTGTGGGAAGGTTAAACGAGCCTGCATATAAGCAAAAAAGGCAGGATTATATGCAAATATGCTACCATCAATAAAAGTATAATTACGTTCAGCCATGCACACCGCCTTTGCTGGAGGAAATACTCCAGGTAATGCTGATGTAGAGCGAATAACAGAACGTATAAAAAAATCAGACCTTGGATCACCCACCGCTTTGTGCGATAGAAATAAGTATGGTTCTGTATGGATCAAGTCGTATGCTGTAATGCAACATGGCTTTATCAGTTGACTAAGCTTTAGCTCTTTGAAAAATAACCTTAGCTGCCCTTCCAACCCTTCCGGCGAATATTTGTGAAAGCCTGCTTTTTCGGGTTCCGTAAAAGATGAACCACCGTAAGCGAAATAAAATTCAACTGCCTGCCTTGCTGTAAATCGTGGGCGCTTGGCATCGGTTTCATCGGGTGCCAGATAAACGCAGGTAAGTAGGCCGCCAGTACTTGTACCTGTTATAAAATCAAAATAATCTGATAAGCGAATGTTAGGGTCTTCTTTTACCTGCTGCAATCTTTCTTCCAATGCAGCCAAAAAAGTTGCCGGTAATATTCCACGAATACCACCTCCATCAATCGATAATATTCTAACTGCTTTACCCATTAATTTCCTTCATCTTAGTGCCCATGCCCGATAGCAAAAGCCCTATAAAGGTAATGAAAGCATTCATAATAAGCAATTCAAATCCAAACTGGTAACCGTTAAACCACTGTTTAGATTGCGTATCAAGCACATAGCATATAATAGGCGCGGCCAGACAAATAGCAGGTATCCACTTATCATTAGCTCTTGCTTTGGTCAGCAAGCCAAAGGCATAAAGACCCAACAAGGGACCATACGTATAGCCCGCCACTTTAAACACATCGTTTATTATTATCGGATCATTTATTAAACGGTAAATTATAATAACCATTATTAATATAGCGGCCATTAAAATATGCACACGCTTACGAGTCCTTTCTTGCCTCTCTTTTTCTTTCTCCTTAATATCTAATATATCCACACAAAATGAGGTTGTTAGCGCAGTAAGTGCCGAATCGGCACTGGCAAATGAAGCTGCAGTAATACCCATTACAAATAGGAATGCCACCAATGTTCCAAAATAACCCTGCGTTGCAAGCATTGGGTACAAATTATCGGGCTTCGCCGGAAGTGCAATATGGTTAGCTTCTACAAAAGCATATAACAATGTACCCAATGCAAGGAACATTAATACCACAATTGCTTGCACAATACTGAACCAAAAAATATTCTTCTGCGACTCCCCTATTGTTTTACAAGTAAGGTTTTTCTGCATCATATCCTGATCGAGGCCGGTCATGGCGATAGCAATGAATACGCCAGCAAAGAATTGCTTGAAGAAGAACAGCTTGCTGTGATAATCCCAGTAAAACATTTTTGAATAAGGAGATGCGGCCACAGCACTTGCCAGGTCGGTAATGTGCAGGTGCAATGAATGTGAAATAAGGAATATGCTACCTACAAGTGCTGCCAGTAAAAAGAAAGTCTGCAAGGCATCCGTCCAGATAATTGTTTTCATCCCACCACTTCGGGTATAAAGCCATATAAGCAATACTATTACCGAAGCGCTTACTACAAAAGGTATATTCCATTGGCCGAAAATGCAGCCTTGCAACACATCTACCGCCACATATATGCGGAACGAGGCACCAATAATGCGCGATAACAGGAAATAAGATGCTCCGGTTTTATACCCATAGCGCCCGAAACGTTCTTTTAAATAGGTATAAATAGAAGTAAGTTGCATGCGGTAGAAGACAGGCATTAGCACTCCTGCAATTATCCAGTAACCTAAAATATAACCAAGTACAACCTCATAATACGAAAAGCCTCCAGCTTTAACCGCACCGGGAACGGAGATAAATGTCACACCCGATATAGAAGAACCGATCATACCAAAGGCAATAAGGTACCAGGGCGATTTGCGGTTAGCTAAAAAGAATCCTTCGTTGGTGCTATTGCGACCCGTGATATACGACACCGCCATAAGCACCGCAAAATAAGATATAAGACAAATAAATATGGCTGTTGGTGTCACTATTCTATCTCTTTACCGGAATACATTTTACGGGTAATTACCTTTTGTACAATTCTTTTCAATACAATCTCTCCAAGGCAGCGGTAGTATATATCCGATGGCATTGACTTAAGCGATGCCACTTGTTTCTCATTCACATCAATTCTGTAAAGCATCTCTGATAACTGAGGAGTAATTTCAGGTAAATACTTTTCCAACGACAAGACAATCAATTCGGCGACATTTTCGCCCGTAAGCATTTCATCCGTCACTTTTATTGCACCCTCAGCACCCAGATCTTTATTTAACTGAACCAGAACATCTTTCCAAAAGCCGGGGTTAGAAGTGAACTGGGTATATTGCTCTAAGTATGAAAAATCGTTTGGAATAAGGTCTGACATGGACAATAAGATTATTTACACCAAACTTAATGTTTTTTGATAGAACATGGATTGTACGGATCTGATAGATTTTCACTGATTTAATACGTGTTTATCTGTCGTATCAGTGTCATCCGTGTTCTATTGGTATTTACATTTGCACCATGAACGACTTTTACGAAATGATATATGAAGTGGTGCGCCATGTGCCAAAAGGCAGGGTTACTTCGTATGGAGCTATTGCTAAGTATCTGGGTTCGGCACAATCCTCGCGCTTAGTGGGCTGGGCCATGAACCAGGCTCACGGCAGAAAACCACCCGTTCCGGCACATAGGGTTGTTAACCGCTTGGGAATATTATCGGGCAAACATCACTTTGGGCATCCTAAGCTTATGGAGCAAATGCTTGCCAAAGAAGGTGTTAAGGTGAAGAAAGATACTGTTCAGAATTTCAAGAAGGTCTTTTGGGATCCGGCCATAGAATTGAAACTATAGAAGCCCCCCCCCCTTTATCCCCCCGTTAGGGGGAAATGCAGTTATGTGTTAGGAGCATACTTGTGCAACTTATTATTAATCGCTTCGACTAAATCAGAATCATCCGGTGATATAACTATTGTTTTAACCGGGTGTTTGAGTATAATTATCACTCTGTTATTCCTATTTGTAGCATACATAATGAAATTTCCAATTTGGTTATTCACATAAGTGCCCGAATAACCAAATATCCCTCCATTGCCAGCACTTCTAATCGTCCATCTAAATTCACCCTTTACTTCAAGTCTGGCACTACTAATGTTGGACAAAGGAAATTCCTTATTGAAGTGCGAGAAAGGCCTTTCTATTATCAGTTTTTCATCTGTTATTCTATATGATTTAACACTGTAAATATAAAACACCAAAATGAGTACGAAGCCAGTCGCAAAAAGGAAAAGTCCACCATACCATGGCGGAACAGTAAATATCAGTATTATTCCTGCTACACCCATCAAGAAAACAAAAACAGTCATTATTTTAGCAACAGTATCTAAACTTGCTTTATAAATTTCCTTGGGATTATCGGGATAGCTCATATTCTATCAAAATTAGCAAATTAAATCCACCCCTGCCCCTAAAGGGGTTCAAATACATGTAGCGCTCAAAGCCCCTTTAGGGGTTTGGGGTATTCGCCATATAAATATTTCATAACTTTACCTTAAATATAGAACCCGTTTATAAAACCTCATTGATATGATAACTCACGAACAAGTAGTAGAAGCCCTTAAGAACGTAATAGACCCTGACTTCGATAAAGACATAGTAACCCTGGGAATGGTGAAGGATGTAGCTATAGATGGTAAAAAAGTAAACTTTACCGTTGTGCTAACCACCCCTGCATGCCCAATGAAAGACATGATACACAAGGCATGTGTAAACGCTATTATTTACTACGTAGATAAAGAAGCGGAAGTGAATGTAAACATGACTGCCAAGGTAACTACCAAGCGAGAAGATAAAGGGGTTGGTTCAGTATTATCAGGTGTTAAAAATATTATTGCTGTTGCATCGGGCAAAGGCGGTGTAGGTAAATCGACCGTAGCAGCTAACCTGGCAGTAGCATTAGCATTGCAAGGCGCCAAAGTAGGTTTATTGGATGCTGATATTTATGGACCATCTGTGCCAATGATGTTTGACGTGCAGGATGAAAAGCCTTTACTAGAAGATATTAATGGCAAGACCTATATGAAGCCTATAGAAAACTATGGCGTAAAAATGTTATCTATTGGTTTCTTTGTTACCAATGCGCAAGCTGTTGTTTGGCGCGGACCAATGGCGTCGAAAGCTTTTCAACAATTAATTAATGATGCCATTTGGGGCGAACTGGATTATATGATCATTGACCTTCCTCCGGGAACAGGTGACATACAACTCTCCTTAGTTTCGAGCGCAACCATTACCGGTGCAGTGGTGGTTAGTACTCCGCAGAATGTAGCTTTGGCAGACGTACGCAAGGCAGTTACCATGTTCGGCCATAAAGATATACATGTACCTGTTTTAGGTATAGTTGAAAACATGGCATACTTCACCCCTGCTGAATTGCCAAACAACAAGTATTACATATTTGGTAAAGATGGCGCTAAGAACCTAGCCGATGAATTGAAAGTTCCCTTCTTAGGCCAGATACCATTGGTACAAAGCATTTGTGAAGCCGGTGATGCCGGCCGCCCGGCAGTATTGCAACAAGATACTCCGCAAGCTAAAGCATTTTTAGAATTAGCAAGCAACGTTGCACAACAAGTTGCTATTGCTAACCATAAAAAAGAGGAGAAACAGTTAGAGACGGTGTAAGGCAATATTAATAGTAACTAACCAGAAAATTATTTTGACTGAGAAAGGCTTGATTAGTAAGGACATCTCTTTCAATGAACTCTTCCTTATTGAGGTTTGTAGAAATTTTTACTTTCTTGGTAAAATTGGCTACAGCGTTAACAATATATTTCTTTACTATCCCGAGCCAGTCATCTCATTTAAAGCTGCCGGAATCAAGAAGAAGTTCTCTATTGGATTAAATGTATATCAAGGTAGTGCTACAGTTTGGTTTACGATTCATAACTATTCATTCTCCCTCAAGAAAAATGCAATAAATTTCAATAAACGAATAACGGAAAAATATCCTGAAATCGAGCTCACTGACAAAGTGGACAATAAAAATATGGGTGAAGTTTTATTCAATTATTCAAATTTTATTCAAAAGAATTTCATGCCTATAATGGAAGGTAAAGTTTGGGATACAGAATATGCTAGCCTAATACAGAAAGGTTAATTCAGTATAGACACCTCATCCCAAAAACATATTAGTTTCCAAAAGGAGGGACTAAATAATTAAGGCTTGTTATCTCTTATAGCCCCAACAACACTTCAGCAGGATCCTTACTTCCGAACAATAAACGTGTCGGGTCTTCTAAGCCTTGCTTTACTTTCACCAGGAAGCTTACCGATTCGCGGCCATCAATAATACGGTGATCGTAGGAAAGAGCAACGTACATCATAGAATGTATCTCTACCTTGCCTTTAACTGCAACAGGGCGCTCAACCACGTTATGCATACCAAGTATGGCACTCTGTGGCGGGTTAATTATGGGGGTCGACATTAATGAACCGAACACACCACCATTGGTAATGGTAAATGTTCCGCCGGTCATTTCTTCTACTGTTAGTTTATTATCGCGGGCTTTTAATGCCAGTTCTTTTATCTTAGCTTCTATCTGAGCAAGGCTCATCATTTCGGCGTTACGCAATACCGGTACAACAAGGCCTTTAGGTGCGCTAACCGCAACAGCTATATCAGCATAGTTATGGTAAATAATTTCTTCTCCATCTATCATTGCATTTACCGCAGGGAATGCCGCCAATGCTTCGGTAACAGCTTTGGTGAAGAAAGACATAAAACCTAAACGTACTCCGTATTTTTCTTCGAACTTCTTACCATACTTATCGCGCAGGGCAAGTATCGCACTCATATCTACTTCATTGAAAGTAGTTAGCATGGCAGTTTGGTTTTTAACTGCGACCAAACGCTGAGATAATTTTTTGCGCAATGTAGTCATCTTTTGCCTGTCATCATCACGACTACCCTGGAACGGTGAATTACTTTCAACACTAAAGCCTTTGGCCATAGCACTCACTACATCTGATTTGGTGACTCTTCCACCTTTGCCTGTTCCGTTTACTGAAGGTATATTTCCTTCAGCCATCATTTTTTTAGCAGCAGGTGATGGTGTACCTTTTGCATACGATGCTTCCGCTTCAACCTTAACAGGTGCCGGTGCAGCAGCCGCAGCTACTTTTTCTTCTTTCGGTTTTGCTTCAGCAGCTTTTGGAGCTGCAGCAGGAGCCTTCGCATCGGTATCAACTTTTGCTATTATGCCACCTACTTTAACAGTATCGCCTTCCTTTACAAGAGTCTTTATCGCCCCCGCGTTTTCGCTGGTAACGGTAAGGGTAGCCTTATCTGAATCTATTTCGCACACTTCTTCATCCTTCTGCACATACTCGCCGTCCTTTTTTAGCCAGCGGGCTATCTGCACTTCCGAAATTGATTCTCCTGGGCTTGGTACTTTAATGTCTGCAATCATACTTATGCTGTTAAAATTATTTTACCAATACTTTTCCAAATACTTTATCGAGTATGGCGTTCTTTTCTTTTTCACTTAGTTTCTTCGATCCTGTCGCAGGGCTCGCGCTTTCAGGGCGAGATATACATTGGAATTTAACCTGTGGCAACATACGTGTAATAAATAACCAAGCACCCATGTTCTCAGGCTCTTCCTGAACCCATATATATTCTTTCGCTTTTTTGTACTTAGCCAAAATAGCATTGAACTGCTTATGAGGGAAAGGATATAACTGCTCAATACGAATCAGAGCAACATCATCATTTCCTTCTTTTTCTTTTGTTTCAAGCAGATCGTAATAAACTTTACCTGTGCTAAATACCAAACGGGTTGCTGATGTATTACCATCATCAATAATCTCCTGGAAACTGCCTTGTGTAAAATCAGTGATCTTCGATATGCACTTAGGATGACGCAATAAACTCTTAGGCGTAAATGCTACCAATGGTTTGCGATATGGCGCATGCAACTGCCTCCTGAATGCGTGGAACAAATTAGCAGGTGTTGTAGGATCTATAACGTACATATTGTTCTCAGCACACAACATCAAAAACCTTTCCATACGTGCGCTTGAATGCTCTGCTCCCTGGCCTTCATAACCATGTGGCAAAAGCAGACAAATACCATTCATGCGGCGCCATTTATCTTCGGCACTGCTTAAGTATTGGTCAATAATAATTTGCGCGCCGTTGGCAAAGTCACCAAACTGTGCTTCCCAAATGGTAAGTGTTTGAGGCGATGACATGGCATAACCGTATTCAAAACCCAACACAGCATATTCAGAAAGGTGAGAATTATAAATTTCGAACTTAGCTTGCTTATCACTCAAATGCGCCAGTGGTACATATTGCTCTTCAGAATCAGTAATGGTAAGTACAGCATGACGGTGTGAGAATGTTCCGCGTTCCACATCCTGTCCGCTGAAACGTATAGGGTAACCTTCTTCTACCAGAGTACCGTATGCCATTAATTCTCCCATCCCCCAATCAAGCGCGCCTTCGCCTTTCAGCATCGCCTTACGATCAGCTTGCAGCTTTACTATCTTGTTAAAGAAATTCTTATCCGCAGGAAGGTCAGTTATCTTCTCACCTATTGCAAGGAATTTTTTCTTATCAACTGAAGTATCGGGCGATTTATCAAAGTCCTTGTCTTCAGCAATACGTATGCCTTTCCAAACACCTTCAAGGAAAGAGGTTACACGGGTTTTACGAATCTGTTTCGATTCATTCAACCTGTCCTGCAAGGTTTCTTTAAACTCGTCTTCTATTTTTTTAAGCTCGTCCAGATTCACTAAGCCTTCGGTCTTTAACTTCTCTACATATATTTTCCGAGGATCGTCATGGGCTGCAATAGCCTTATATAGCAATGGTTGAGTAAAACGAGGCTCATCACCTTCGTTATGTCCATACTTTCTGTAACCAAGTAAATCAATAAACACATCCCTATGGAATGTCTGGCGGAATTCGATTGCCAACATTACGGTTTGTACCACTGCTTCTACATCATCGGCATTAACGTGGAACACCGGCGAAAGAATAACCTTAGCCACATCTGTACAATAGGTACTGCTACGTGCGTCAACATAGTTAGTTGTAAAACCAATTTGATTGTTAGCCACTATATGTATGCTACCACCAGTACGGTATGCCTCTAGCCTGGCCATTTGCACAGTTTCATATACAACACCCTGTCCGGCAATTGCAGCATCGCCATGTATAAGTATGGTTACTACTTTACTCGAGTCATTGTTATATGATTGTTCAAGTTTGGCACGGGTAATGCCTTCGGTTACGGGCCCCACTGTTTCTAAGTGAGAAGGATTTGGCGTAAGGCTTAAGTGAACCTTATTACCATCGCGTGTTACCACATTGGCTGAGTAACCCAGGTGATACTTTACATCACCTCCAAAAAGCGCATCAGCATCAAACTCTTTACCTTCAAATTCATTAAAAATATCTTCGTAGGTCTTTTTGAAAATATTGGCAAGCATATTCAACCTGCCGCGGTGTGCCATACCTACAACTACTTCCTGTATACCTAAGCTGGCGCCCTTTTGTATTATACCATTGATAGCAGGTATCATAGATTCCACGCCCTCTAACGAAAAGCGCTTTTCACCAACAAATTTGGTTTGCAAAAAATTTTCAAAAACGACTGCCTTGCTAATATCCTGCAATATCTCACGTTTTTGTTCAGCCGTAAAATTAGGTTGGTTGCGTGTCGATTCCATTTTGTCCTGCAACCACTTTACCACTTTCTGGTTACGTATGTGGGTATATTCAACACCAATGCTCTGGCAATAGGTTTGTTTCAAAAAGGCAATTATATCAGAAAGCTTGGCGGCGCCTAATCCAATTTCAGAACCGGCATGGAATACCGTATCCATATCAGATTGTGCAAGGCCGATCAATTCAATTTCATCAAGTGTAGGATGGTACTTTCTGCGTTCGCGTACCGGGTTGGTATTTGTAAACAAATGGCCCGATGAACGGTAAAGATTAATAAGGTTCAATACCGCAAATTCCTTTTGTACATTTTCAGGAACCTGATTCCCCGCAAGGTCGGAATAGTTTTTTCGTGCAAATTCAAAACCTTCAAAGAATTTCTGCCATGAAAGGTCTACCGAAGAATTATCTTCCAGGTATTTTTTGTAAAGATCATCGATAAGAGAAGGATCTGAATTACCGAGATATGAGTACTTATCCATACTATAGTTTATAGGGGCAGTAAATTTACACTTTTTAGTAATGCTTTTTAACGGTTTAGGGCTTTACATACTTTACATTTTCAGGACCATAAATTACATATGCTATTGATTATCAATTATTTATATGTTTATAGATGTAAAAAATGTAAACCTCGCAAACTACTGGGAGCCAAAATCATGTTTAAAAGTGAATAATGTGCACTTGACCTATGGTTTTTAGTATTTGAAAGAAATAAACCCTTAAGAAGCTATTACCCAACATAGTTTTGTGCTACGAACCAATAACAAATAACATGAAAACACTAATCTTAGCAATATGTATATCAGGAGCATTTTTGGTACAAGGATGCGAAGCGTATGTAGAACCTGCAGGTGGATACTACGTGAGGGAAGGAGTTTGGTATTACCATGATGATCATGGCATTGAGCGTCGTGAACATGGCAGGTGGCACCACCGCCCTGAAGATGAACACCATGATGAGCATCATTAAGAATTAAAATATTCGACCTGTTTATAAATCAAATTTGATTTTCACCAGTCGAACAAACAGAATGGGTAAATTTGTGGAAGAAGATTACTTCGCCATAAACTACCCATTTTGCAATTTATAAAAATCACCATTGCTGTCGCAAAATACATATTGAAAGTCAACGCATTATGAAGCCATACGACATTTACGACAAGGATTCACCAAACATAAAATCACTAAAACAATTGAAATTCAATGAGTAGCATAAAATATAAATTTACACTACGACAGAAAACGACATGAAACGACAGAAAAAATTGGAAAGCTATGAACTTATGTCATCAAGCACTTTAGCTACTTCGCCGGTTAGCATTTTACGCGAATACTTTTCAGTATTTACACCTTCGCTTACCAGTTTGCCTGCTTTAAAATTATTGTAGTAATAAAGAATGTTCTTTTCAAGTGTAGCCACATCATCATAATCTGACAAAAGTCCGGCTTTTGTTTCATCCAGTATTTTATCCGCATCACCGCCTTTGGGGCCAATACATAAAATAGGACGCTTAGCTGCCATGTATTCAAAAAACTTACCTGTTGTTATACCCATTGCATTAGGCGTTCTATTGATCAACAGCATTAATACCTGCGATTGTTTTTGAACAATAGTAACATCATGATGAGACAAATACGCAATTTTATTCAAGTTAGCATTAAGCCCGTTCTTCTCAATATCTTCTTGCACAAAAATATCAACCTTGCCAACCAATTTTATTTCCAGGTCCTTTGCAAATTGAGCATCTTTCTTAACCAAGCTTGCCAATACTTTCCAGAGGTTCTCCGGATTTCTCGACTTATCCAGGGTGCCGATATGCGCCATACTGAATTTAGCATCTGCTTTCACTTCACCTACACTATCATAATCACCGGGGTCAAATCCGTTCGAAATAAATACAAACTTCTTAGCAACTTCAGGAGTGAATTTTTCCGGCGCGCTTTTTCTCAATAATTCTTCTAATTCCCATAACCATGTTTTACCAACACAAGTAACTATATCAGCATCCCGTAATACTTCTAGTTCTAAGCGCTTATGTTTCTTATCCGCAAATGGCAACAACATTAACTTCGAATAAAAATCAATGTTCGTCCATGGGTCCCTGAAATCAGCCATCCATGGGATATTCATTTTTTTCTTTAGTCCCTTTGCTATCAGGTGCATGCTATGCGGCGGACCGGTAGATATAATAGCATCTACAGGGTTCTGTTTCAAATACGCTTCTAAATATTTCACCGAAGGTTTCACCCAAAAAGCCCTAGCATCAGGAATAAAAAAGTTACCGCGTATCCACACTGCCAATTTTTCAAACCGCTTTGGCTTTTTAGACTCAGTTAAAAATGCAGCATTTATTTTTTCATCTTTCTTCTGCCCCATCAATCTTTTATAGAACAGGTAAGGCTCCCATATTTCAGTCTTTAATACGGTTATACCTTCAGGCAGATCTTTCTTTAACGAATCATCATTAATAGGAGACTCAGGGTTTGCGGGAGTATAGATAACAGGCTCCCAACCAAACTCACGCAAATATTTAACAAACTTAAGCCAGCGCTGTACTCCCGCCCCACCACTTGGTGGCCAGTAGTAAGTAATTATAAGTACTTTCTTCATTACTCGGTTGGCTTCTTCCTCACCTGCATAAATATCAGTCCGAGGCCACTCAACAATAATATAAGTGAACTTGCAAACGATATCTTTTCTCCTGTTGCAAATTGTGTTGGCTCAAACTTAAACTCAATAACGTGCGCCCCAGCCGGTACGGTCATAGCCCTTAGCACATAATTCACACGTATATAATCAGCAGGCTTACCATCAATAAATGCATCCCATCCGTCTTTATAATACATTTCAGAGAACACGGCAAGCATTTGAGCATTCGATTTTGAATTATACACCAGGTCATTAGGCTCGTATGACTTCATTGTGATAGAAGCGGTAGAATCATGTCCATAAGCGCCTGCTTTTACATAATCGCCAAAGCGTTGGTCAACAATAGCGGTATGCTTAGGGTCGAAGTGCGAAAGGCCCATTATCTCAGAATCGGCATTAATAACTAGCTTATAGTTATCTACAAACCACGCATTGCCCAATGCATCCGGGTTAAGCTGTGCCATATTTCCTTTTCCGTTAGCATCAACAATAAAATACTTTGTGTTCAGCATATCCATAACTGACATGTTACCTCTTTCAATCTGGTAAGAAAGTAACTCATCATAACGCTTCATTTTTACACCACTATAACCACCTAATGATTTATGGAAGTATGAAGTACGGCTATCCTGGTCAGGGCGCATGGTAGTATTGTATACCCTATAATCGAGTGAGCTATCCTGACTTATAGCAATATCAGCATTGTCAGGTTCATAAGGAGTCTGCATATTTTTCTTGCTGGTAAAGTTCTTATCATTCAGGTATCGCCTGTTTACATTGTACATATCTACTACAACAAAGAACAATAAACCCCCAATGAAGAATCTCCAGTCTATCATCTTTTTAGCATATACCCAAACCAATCCTGCTGAAAGCACAATAAATATTAATGTACGTCCGGCATCGGCTGTAAATATTTTCTCTCTGGCTTTAACTACATCAGGAGTGATATTAGCAAGGTATTGCTCTATTTGTTCTGAACTTGCATTCGGGCTTCCTTGTTTTAAACGTTGTACCCATTCATCCATTTCACCTTTGTTTTGGAAACTGGTGAACGTGGTTGGCATTATATAACACAACAATGCTATACCACCAGTCAGTGCTAAAGCAATGAAGAATATTTTTTGGCCATTCATATTCTTCAAAAATTTTACCGGGATAGATTCTTTTAAAAAGTCCTTATCCTTCATTATCTTATCAATCGCCAAGGCTGCCATTATTGGTAAGGTAAGTTCAGCAATTACCAACACCATCGATACGGACCGGAAGTTGTTGAACATGGGCATATGAGCAAAAAAGAAATCGTAAATGCTTGTACCAAAAATGAGCACCGGGTTTTTACCCCATGCCAGAACAATAGAAAGAGCCGTAGATACAAGTAAGAACCATTTTAACGAACCCTTTATGAGGAACATACCCATTGCAGCAAAGAAACAGATAATGGCACCCACATAAACAGGACCCATAGTAAAAGGTTGATCACCAAAATACTGAGAATAGTTTGAGAATATTTGCCCTTGGTTCTCATCTAAATCTTTTGGAGCCTGTGTTACCTGACCGATTGGTTCTGATACACCACCCTTGAAGTTAGGAATCAAAAGTGTCATGGTTTCACCTACTCCATAAGACCATTGGGTTGCATAATCTTTAGTAAGACCTGATGATTTATTCTCTTGGTTTAAGGTAAGTTCAGATTTTCCTCTGCTTGAATATTTGCTGTAATGGTAGGTGAGCCATAAACTGGTGATGTTGGTGCTTAAAGCCAAAATAGCAGCAACACCTAGCAAGGCTACTGTTTTAAAGTAGTCTGCTATTTTTTTGTTTTGTATAGCTACCACTAATTGCGCAATGCCATACACCGCTAAAGCCATGAACAAGTAGTAGGTTACCTGCACGTGGCCTGAATATAGTTCCATAGCCAAGGCAATTCCGGTAAGTACAGCACCGGCCAAGCGCTTGCCCTTAAATGCCAACATTACACCTGCCAAAACAGCCGGCATAAACGCCATAGCATTAGCCTCTGAATTGTGACCTGCCGCAAGTATTACAAAGAAGAAGGATGAAAAAGCATACGCAAATGAACCAATGATGGATACCCATGAATTAACATCCATTACCTTCATTAAAATATAGAAGCAAAGGCAGGCAAAGAATATAGTACCTGAAGGAAACGGCATGGTTTTGGCCACAATAATAAAAATATACTGCATTAAATTAGCCGCATACAAGGTTGAAACCTGGTAAGCAGGCATCCCTCCAAACAGAGCATTGGTCCAAAGTGGTTCTGTATGAAATTTATTGCGGAAATCGAATATCTCTTTCGACACACCAAGGTAGTTTACAATATCGCTTTGTTCTAATACCTTACCTGAAATAACGGGCCAGAAATAAATAACAGGTATTAAAATGAAAAGGCCAAGCGCAATTAAATGCGGTTGCCATGATTTTAGGTTGTTTTGCATAATGGTCTTTTATAAAGAAACAAAGATAAGAGACTTTTATTTTGTCAACTCATTAAGAGCCTCGAGTGCCCTTTGAGGGAAATCAGTAATTATACCATCAATGCCCATGGCAATATGCTGCCTCATGTCTTCTTTCTCGTTTTCGGTCCATATAAGGGCTTTCATACCCATTTCATGGATTTTACCGAGCCATTTTTCGGTAGCAAACTTGTAATACATGCCACAGGTATCGGGGGTAAAGCTAAGACCTATCATATGGCTAGTTAAAAATCTGGGGTTTTTAAGCAGCATCCCAATCTGGCAGCCTATATTCTTAGTATGTAGTATATTCAGCGGGCGCATATCGAAAGACTGAAGTAATATGCGGCTATATATATTAAATGGTGCTAATTCCTGCAAAACCAAATCAACAAACTCTTCGGGCGGAGGGTTTAGGGAATAGTCGTTAACCCAGCTGCTCTTTAGTTCAATATTATATACAAGCGGTGGCAAATTAATATTGGCTCTATACGATTCAACAGCGGTAATAACTTCAGATAGTAAGGGTTTATATGCCCTCATTCTTTTTTGTACCGGGAAATTGGGGTTACCTAATAAGCCACAATCATATTGTTTAATATCCGAGTAATTCATCCGATAAAGGCTCTTCCGCCTCAAGAAGTTGATATTAGAATTATCAGGCCTTGTACAGGTAAGCGGATTCATCCATGGTTCGTGTGATACCACTATTTTTTTATCCTTTGAAACAACCACGTCCATTTCAATACCATAAATATCCAACGAAGCCGCGTATAAAAAACCCTCCACCGTATTTTCAGGGTATACCCCACGTGCGCCCCTATGTCCAAAAATCACCGTACTCATCTATATTGAAAATAAATCCCCAGAATGATTTCAAATATAATATTTGCCAAACAAACGACGAAAATATGTAACATTGTCACAACTCATTCTCCATGACCATCCGTATTAGAAAACTGTTTCTTCTATTTTGTTATTGCGTGTTACCATTCGTGGTATTTGCTTCTCCTGCCGATTCAGCAAAGCATCATTCTAAGAAAGTGCAGTTAAGGCTTGTACCCGTTATATCTTATGCCCCTGAAACACGTTTTTTGGTTGGTGTTGGCGGGCTTGGTACATTTCAATTACATACAGACAGCATTACACACCATTCATTAGTAGAAGCCTTTGTGGCCTATACCCAAAACAACCAGGATTATATTTATGTGCCTTATTGGCTATATACCAAAAACAATAATTACTATTTCGAAGGTGAAGCGGATTATTATAATTATAGCTATTACTATTGGGGTATTGGTACTGAGAGAGTGCCAAAAGAATTATATAATGTGAGTTTTCCGCGTTTGTCCATAAATGCCTTTCGGAAGATCATTCCTCACTTTTATGCCGGTATAGATTATTATTACGAGAATGATGTAATATCTAAAACTCAGGAGGGAGGCCAATTAAGTACCGGAGAAATAATAGGTAGCAAAGGTTCTGCCAATTCGGGTGCGGGGATAGACCTATTGTATGATACACGTGACAGTGTTTACTTTCCGCATAACGGTTGGTATATAAAAGTTTTATCTTATTTTAATTCATCTACTCTCGGTTCAACCTATTCGTATACAAAATACACAAGCGATGTATCTTACTATACTACCTTAACAAAAGGAACAGTCTTAGCATTGAATGAGCATACACAACTTACAAATGGCACAATACCTTTTAACCAAATGGCGTTGGTAGGCGGAACAAAACAGATACGGGGTTATTATGCAGGTTATTACCGCGATGATGATCTTACCTTTTTGCAAGCTGAAGTAAGAATGCATCTCGTGGGGAGGTTTGCAGTTGTAGCTTTTGGCTCAGGTGCATTGTTAGGTAATGCTCACGTATTTCCCGAATCACCGGGGGTGATAACTGCCGAGGGAGTTGGCTTACGCTATAATTATAATGTGAAACATCACATTAACCTACGCGGAGATATTGGTTATGGCAAAAGCGTAGAATACTACTTCACTATACAGGAAGCCTTCTAGAATTTCTTTGCCTTGTCCGCTTCCGAAGTATTATTTATCCAATCGTTCAATTGCCTCACCATAGTGCGGCATTCAACAGTACCCGTAGTATAACAAGGGCACATCTTCTCGACAAAATAATAATTGCCCCTTACAAAGTCAAAGCTGTTCTGCCTTATATCCTCATTCGATACCACCCTGCAGTTCGATGTGGCATAATACATCATGGCCTTTTGTTCCATCGCTGCTGAATCGGCAGATATATAATCGAATACATAAAACTCAACCGGAGCTATTTTTACTTTCTTGCATTCGAACTTCCAAACTGCAACCGTCTTTTTACCAATCATGGGCACATAAGTAGAGTCCTTTTCCAAAGAAACACTCCATCCATCGGGAGTCTTCATGGTCTTGGTTATCTTTTTCAGATCTTGCCCGATACCTAACAGGCTGACGCAAGTGAAAAACAAAGCAATATAAATTCTCATAGCTCCTTATGTTTCAACAAATTTATTTAAATGCAAGGCAATAGTTTTGGCCTCATTATTCTTTTTATTCACCGTTAACACCTAATAAATACCAGAATCGGATAAATTTTCTTTCTTTTGTATAAACTGAATTTAAGATGACACCTGACCATCCCCGCAAACTATTTTTACTCGATGCTATGGCATTAGTATACAGAGCTTATTTTGCTTTTGCTTCTAACCCGCGTGTAACATCAAAGGGCTTAAATACCTCTGCTATGTTCGGGTTTACGAATACGCTGCTCGAAGTATTTGAAAAAGAAAAGCCGACGCACATGGCTATTGTATTCGATACCCATGCACCGACCGTGCGCCATGATATGGACGCCAATTATAAAGCTAATCGTGCAGATACACCTGAGGATATTATAAAGGCCGTTCCTTATATTGTGAAGATTGCCGAAGCATTTAAAATACCCGTATTATTAAAAGATGGCTACGAAGCTGATGACATTATAGGAACACTTTCAGTTGAAGCCGAAAAGGCGGGATTCTGTGTGTATATGATGACCCCTGATAAAGATTATGGGCAATTGGTTACCGACAATGTTATTATATACAAGCCATCGAACAAAGGCAAGCCAGCTGAAATGTTAGGTGTAAAAGAAATATTGGCTAAGTATGGCATACAAAACACTAAACAGGTTATTGATATACTTGGCTTAATGGGTGATGCTGTAGATAATATACCAGGCATACCCGGTGTGGGAGAAAAAACAGCTTTGCAACTGGTACATGAATTTGGAAGCGTTGAAAACCTATTAGAGAATACGGATAAGCTAAAAGGCAAACTAAAAGAAAAAGTTGAAGCCAACAAACAAAAGGCCATTGACTCTAAAAAGCTCGCGACCATTATTTGTGATGTTCCTTTGCCTTTCAACCTGGATGAAATGAAGTTGGAGACTCCAGATAAAAAAGCTTTACTGGAAGTGTTCAACGAATTAGAATTTAAAATCTTTGCAGTAAGGGCCATAAAAGATTTCTTCCCGGGAGAAGCCTTTAAAGTAGAGAATGGGCAAGCTATGCAGCATACAGAGACACAGACTGAAGGAGAAATACAAGCACCCGCTGCAATACACGATGAGCCTATTATGGGTGGCATCAAGATCACCGGCAAATATGAGCAACTTGATATACACACCCTACTTGCTAAATTAAAACATCATCGTCACTTAGCATACTATATAGCAGTTCAGAACGGAGAGTGCCTGGGTATGGCATTCAGCATAAAAGAAGGCGAAGCTTATTTTATAAATGCCCCGGAAAAGAACGAATGGCATTTACTGAAGGAAATATTTGAAGAGAAGAGTGAGAAGATCGGTTATGATATAAAGAAGAATATAAAATTCTTACACAATAAAGGTGTTGCCTTAAACGGAAATTATTTTGACACACTTATCGCGCATTTTTTGGTAAAAGCCGAAAGCAATCACTCTATTCCTGATATAGCATTAAGAATGCTTAGTTTGGTAGTAACTGAATTTGGCGCCGAAACAAGAAAGCCACTGAAAGAGCAGTTGAGTCTGGATATGATAAGCACCGATCAGGTAATGCTTATATGCTGCCAGCGTGCAGATGTATTATTTAGGTTGCAGAATGTTCTCACCAAAAAAATAGAGGAATCAGGTGGCAAGCGTTTATTCAGCGAAGTGGAAATTCCGTTGGAGAGTGTGTTAGCTGAAATGGAACTGGAAGGAATAAAAGTAGATAAGGGGGCACTGAAAGAAATTTCGGTTGCATTGCAGAATGACATTGAAGGATTAAAGAAAGATATACAGGCTGATGCAGGAATTGAATTTAACATTGACTCACCAAAACAAGTTGGCGATGTACTTTTTGACAAGTTAAAGATAACTGATAAAGCAAAGAAAACCAAGACAGGCCAATATGCAACCGGCGAAGAAGTGCTTACCCCCTTATTAGGCAGGCACCCTATTGTACAACGAATATTAGACTACAGAGAATTACAAAAACTCAAGAACACGTATGTAGATGCTCTCCCTCTATTAATTGATGCAAAAACAGGAAGACTGCATACTACATTTAACCAGGTTGTTGCTGTTACGGGCAGGCTAAGTTCTGAGGATCCCAACCTGCAAAATATACCCATACGCACAGCGAGAGGAAGAGAAATAAGAAAAGCATTTCTGCCGGGTGATGAGCATAGGGTATTACTTTCTGCCGATTATTCGCAGATAGAACTTAGAGTTATAGCATCGCTAAGTGAGGATGCAGCTATGATTGAAGCATTCAAACAAAACGTAGATATTCACTCGGCTACTGCTGCCCGCATTTATAATGTAGAATTAGATAACGTAACATCTGAAATGCGCCGCAATGCAAAGACGGTGAACTTTGGTATCATTTATGGCATATCGGCATTTGGTTTATCTCAACGCTTAGGAATAGCCAGAACAGAAGCATCAGATATAATCAACCAATACTTTACGCAATATGCTGCTGTTAAAGCTTACATGGATAAAAGTATAGCCAATGCAAAGCAAAATGGCTATGTAGAAACTTTGATGGGTAGAAGGCTTTATTTACCTGATATTAATTCTACAAATTATGTGGTGCGGGGTTTTGCAGAACGGAATGCAATTAATGCACCTATACAGGGATCTGCAGCTGATATGATAAAAATTGCCATGATCAATATAGCGCATGAAATAAAGAAAGAGCGATTACGTTCGAAGATGGTGTTGACCGTGCATGATGAATTGGTTTTTGATGCTTACCCTGAGGAAATGGATAAACTTAAATCATTGGTTGGCCATAAGATGAAAACGGCAATGAGCTTGAATGTACCTATTGATGTGAATATGGGTATAGGCAAGAACTGGCTGGAGGCACATTAAAGGCCCTACCTAAATCCTCCGCATTGGGGAGGACTTTTGTTCGTGAAATTTGTGGCTGGTGTTAAAAACTGTTAATGTTTGAACACCATAGTTTTTCATGGTTTACCTTTGTATTCATGAAATCGGCAGCAACATTATTATTAGTTTTCTTTTCACTGCTCACAATAGAGCCTTTGCTTTCTATTGCTCAGAATCATGAGCAAAAGTCAGAGAGTTGCGCTTCGCCTTGTTGTAATCACGCTAAAGAAAAGAAGCCAACCAAAACACCTATGAAGGGTATGTGCGGAGAAATGTCGTGTAACCCTTTTGGAGAATATTCATGCTGCACAGGTTTTATAGTCTCAAACAAGACTTTGTTTACTTTTATTCCAGAAAAGGTGTGGGAAAAGAAAACCCTGTTTACACAAACATACAGTTCTAATTTCGTCGGTGATTGTTGGCGCCCACCTGAAAGTGTTCCGTTTATTAGCTAATTAAATAAACGATCCTGTTGTTCTATTAGCAGGACATTAAGAATAGTTTAATACAAATTATTATGAAACGTAAACTTGTTATAGCAGGTTCAGCTATGCTACTTGCATTATCTGCCCTTGCACAGAATGGTACAACCGATAAAAGCAAAAAAGATCATACTTGCTGTTCAGCTTGTACAAAAGAATGTAAATGCGATAAAAGCTGTTGCACCAATGGAAAGTGCGACAAAGATAAATGTTCGCATGAAGCCTGCAGCCAGACAAATGGCAAAAGCAGCAAATAAGGTTTAATTATCTTATATCATGAGGGAGGCGAATAGCCTCCCTTTTTTATTTACCTGCATAATAGGCAAATGGTTCTCTACCCTATCCTTCAATGCTTTATTCATTTGCTCAAAACCCTGTGGCGTGCTAACATCAAGCATCTTTTTAAAGAGAGGAACTAATATTCCATTAAACTGTTCGCGTTGGACAAAAGTAGTAGTGCCATCGCCATTATCTGCTAGCTCAAAAATATGCTCGCCATCGAAAAGTCCTGGCGTGAACAAATGTCCCAACCAACGAAACTCTTTATTCTTCTCATACTTCAATACTTTGGGCATAAAGGTCATTGCATTTGAATTAGGAGGCGCTATCCTCACTCGTATCTTATTCCCTAAAATTGCTTTGCCCTTCAACCATTTTAAAAATGGGTTCCAGTAAGGGTAATCATCAAAATTGGTAAGTACATCCCAAACTTTATCGGCGGTGGCATTTATGATTACTTCGGTCTTAATTTCTTTCATAGTATCTGAATTTGAATCAAAACTACATTCGAAATATGCCTTATGAAAGCGCCTTTAGGCGATAACCATTACATAATCGGTAAACGGAGGGAAAGGTCGGTGAACTAAGAACGATGAACTTGGGTAAGGCCCATTTCTGTACCCAGTTTCACCATATAGTTGTATGCAGCCTCGCGCTGATTAGGGATTGTGCCTTCCAATACCGCTTCTCGTATAGCATCTTTTATAAGACCTACCTGCAATGAAGGACCAATGCCAAAACATTCCATAATATCTTCGCCACTAACAGGCGGTTGCCAGTTGCGCAAATTATCCTTTTCTTCTACTTCTTTCAACTTCTGCCTTACCAGCTGAAAGTTCTTCAGATATTTTTTTTGCTTGCCAAAATCCTTCGTCGTAATATCGGCTTCGCATAATAACATCAAATCATCAATGTCATCTCCTGCATCGGCTAACAATCTTCGCACTGCAGAATCTGTAACCGTTTCCTGTGCTAATACAATAGGGCGTAAATGCAGCAGTACCAATTTCTGCACATACTTCATCTTTTCATTTTGCGGCAACCGCAGATCGGCAAATATTTTAGGTACCATGCGGGCACCTTTGTCTTCATGTCCGTGAAAGGTCCAACCCACTTTGGGGTCAAAACGCTTGGTTGGAGGCTTAGCAATATCATGTAACACCGCGGACCAACGCAACCATAAATCTTTGGTACGGAGAGATAGATTATCTAGCACTTGCAACGTATGGTAGAAATTATCTTTATGTCCCATACCGTTTACAACCTCTACCCCATATAAATTGAACATTTCAGGGAATATTAATGGTAACAGGCCGGTATCGAATAACAGACCAAAGCCTATAGACGGTATATCAGCCAGAATAATTTTATTCAGTTCATCCGCAATCCGCTCTTTCGATATAATAGCTATCCTTTCCTTATTCTTACTTATTGACTCTAAAGACTTTGATTCTATAGTAAAATCTAACTGGGCAGCAAACCGAATAGCGCGCATCATGCGCAATGGGTCATCACTATAGGTTACATCAGGGTCTAATGGGGTGCGGATTATTCTGTCTTCTATATCCTTCATCCCGTTAAATGGGTCGAGGAGAATACCGTAGTTCTTTTTATTTAAGCCTATCGCCAGAGCATTGATAGTAAAATCGCGGCGTTTCTGGTCATCTTCTAATGTGCCATCTTCCACTACAGGTTTGCGCGAATCGCGATTATATGATTCCTTACGGGCACCTACAAATTCAATATCATAATCCTCGTAAACAATCTGAGCTGTGCCGAAGGTTTTGAATACGTTTACTTTTTTATCTCCCAAACGTTCGGCCACTCTTATTGCCATATCAATACCCTTGCCTACCACAACCACATCAATATCTTTACAAGGTCTGTACAAAATAGCATCGCGTACAAAGCCGCCGACCACGTAAACCTCTAGGTTCATTTCTTCTGCCACATCCGAAATGATCTTAAAAACGGGGTGTCCCAAGGCCGATTCCATATTTATTTTCTCTTCGCTCACTATCGTATGATCTTAATTGTACCGTCCATATCTATCTTCATTATTCGCGAAGGGGCCGCAGGCCTTGTTTCGTGTTGTCTCAAATTTACCACATAATCAACACTGCTCTTAATTTCATCACTTATCGCATCGAAATATTCCGGTGCAGGCTCACCACTCAGGTTAGCCGATGTTGATACTAAGGGCTTACGTATAGTATTAATGAGCATTCTACAAAACTCATCTTTAACTACCCGTATGGCAATGCTTCCATCTTCCGCTATAAGTGAACGGGCAATACCTTTCGCCTTTGGGTAAATAATGGTCAGCGGCTTTTCTGAATGTTCTACCAAATCTCGGGTTACTTCAGGCACACTGGCATAAAAACTTACTTGGTCAGGCTCAGCAACCAATATTATCATACTCTTTGATGAGGGCCTGTTCTTTATGGCAAATATTTTTTGCACAGCTTCTTCATTGCTTGCGTCGCATCCAATTCCCCAAATAGTATCAGTAGGATAAAGAATAGTTCCCCCATTGCGAAGTATTGCTGCACACTTTTTTACGTCCTCTATCATTTGCCCGAAGGATGTTCTGATTGCTGCTTCAGGTAATTCAGGTATTGATCTTGCACCGCAAATTTGGCATTACGCGCCATTTGCGCATATTCCAATGCCGATTTGAAATCTTTCATTTTTTCATAGGTAACAGCCAAATCAAACATGCATTGTCCGCTGCTTGGGTCAACCTTATGGTAATACAGTAAGTCAATCAAGGCATTTTTGTAATCAGCCACGTCCCACTCTGCCGCACCTCTGTCTAAATAAG
>Ga0206861_1050_pt1 | contig 29270 bp, 25 predicted proteins | sample Alteio_BWOrgCont_45_FD_152617 | JGI IMG/M metagenome (GOLD analysis project Ga0206861, IMG submission 152617) | Enriched cells from forest soil in Barre Woods Harvard Forest LTER site, Petersham, Massachusetts, United States -... | ecosystem: Environmental > Terrestrial > Soil > Temperate forest >... | reverse complement strand
AGGTTAAGCAGCAAGTTATAATGCCAACCATTGAGGGCCTGAAGAAAGAAAAGCTCGACTACAAGGGTTTTATTTTTATTGGTATAATTAATTGTCAGGGCAATCCTTATGTTATTGAATATAATTGCCGTATGGGTGATCCGGAAACCGAGGTAGTTATTCCTCGCATAAAATCAGACTTGCTGGCTCTATTTATGGCCGTTGCTAACCAAACACTTGATAAAACAACTATTGAAATAGACCCACGCCCGGCAGCTACCGTAATGATGGTGGCAGGCGGGTACCCAGAGGCGTATGAAAAAGGTAAAGTAATTACGGGCGTTGAATCTGTAACCGACAGTCAGGTTTTTCATGCCGGAACAAAGGCAGTAGATGGTAAGGTACTTACCAATGGTGGACGGGTATTGGCAGTTACTTCTATTAAAGATACGTTGAAAGAGGCCGTTGAAGCTTCTTACAAAAGCATAGCCCACATTGATTACGAAAAGAAGTATTTTCGTAAAGATATTGGCAAGGACGTGGGAGCCTGAGTGAAGTATTATTCACCTCTCTCCGTCTTACTTAAAAAACATCCGATTAATCTATGGGGCTATTAAGATCAATGGGTAAGGACCCAAGTGGTGCAAGATTAAAAAGAGTTCAGCAATCACCTAATTACCGTGATGGTATTTTCCAAAATCAAAGTATTACTTTGGTTATGAATGAAAAGGGAGATTTTTTCAAAACCTTTTGGAAATTTCTGAATAAACCTAAGGCTGTTAAACCACCTTCTCCGCTTCCATCGGTTAAAACAGACTTGAAGAATCTACCAGATGGGAATCCGGTTATAGTTTGGTTCGGACATTCATCATACCTTATTAAAATAGATGGCAAGCATATACTTGTCGACCCCGTTTTTAGCGGATATGCATCGCCTGTTAAACTCGGCTCAGCCAAAAACTTCGACGGCACTAATGTATATGGCGTTGACGATATGCCACCGATAGACATATTACTTATTACGCATGACCACTACGACCATTGCGATTATGAAACAGTATTAAAATTAAACAGCAAAACAACACACATCATTACATCGCTTGGTGTAGGCTCGCACTTCGAATACTGGGGCTTTGATACCAATAAAGTTACTGAGCTAGATTGGAATGAAAGCGCGGAGAAGATAGAAGGCATTAAGTTAACAGCTGCTCCCGCAAGGCATTTCTCTGGCAGAAGTTTTAAACGCGCTAAAACATTGTGGTCTTCTTTCATTCTTAAAACAAAAAATCATTCTATTTATATAGGCGCTGATAGTGGCTATGACAAACACTTTAAAGAAATAGGCGCTAATTACGGACCATTTGATATTGCTATTTTGGAATGTGGCCAATATAATGAAGCATGGAAAGCCATACACATGATGCCCGAAGAAACAGCACAGGCGAGCCTTGACTTAAATGCTAAAGTATTACTGCCAGTACATTGGGGCAAGTTTTCACTATCACTCCATCCCTGGAACGAGCCTATTGAAAGAGTTACAAAAAAAGCTGAAGTTCTGGGAGTCCAGATAACTACACCTATGATAGGTGAGCCTATTATAGTGGGAGAAATATATCCTGCCAGGAAATGGTGGCGGGAGCTAAATAACTAATTTACATTAGGCACTCCGAAATATTTTTGCCTTTTACCCGTTATTTAAACATGTTCATCGATTACTAGAGTAAGAATGGTGGCCGATGCTCTAACTTAGTGTATAAGAATAGAGAACTTTTAAAATAACACTGTTATGGAAAACACCGAGAAAAGCTGGCTGAAAGAACATGCGGAAGGTATGTTTGTTTGGGGAGTTGAATTATTGTTACTTGCAGTTAGTATGTATATAGCGATACGATACTAAATCATGAAAACTAATATAATAGTATTACTATCTCTATGCCTCTATATGGTGGCTTGCAAGCAGCAGTCGCCACAAGCGTTGAAAGAATCGCCACAAGATTCTTTAATGGTAACACAAATGCAGCATAAAGATTCTACCATTGTAGCTTATGTTAAGTCTATTAATGCCATTCAGGGGAGCGTAGATACACTTATGCGGGAAGCTAAAATATTAAAGAGACGTGGAGAGCCTATTAAAAGTGATACATCTAACATAGCAGATGAATTAAGGGCTATAGGACAACAGATGATTAAAAATCAAAAAGCCTTAGCTGTATTGGAATGGAAACTGAAACAAAGCAATGACAAAAATGATGATCTGGTGGATCTTGCAGAGAACCTAAGCAAACAATTAAACGAAAAGGATTCTGAAATATCTGTAATACAACAAGAGCTGGCAAGAACAAGAACCTCACTTACCAATGTTGTTAAGCAGTTTAACGATAGTGTAAATGTTATTGTGCAACAGCGGGCCCAAATGGATATTATGGCAATTAAGGGTAATACCGTTTATTATGTAACCGGCACTGAAAAAAATTTGGCTAACGAAGGGATTATTTCAAATCAAGGAGGAGTAATTGGCCTTGGCCGCATACCTAAACTAAATGGCAATATGAATTCCACTTCAGGATTTGTTGGTGCTGACCTTACTACTTTGAAGGAGATACCTCTGGAAGGAAGTTTTGTTGAACTAGTTACTCCGCATCCCGATAGGGCCTATAAGATAATAAGAGGATCTCCGGATAAATTACTAATAACCGATCCGGAAGATTTTTGGAGCAAAAGCAAGTATATGATAGCGGTAGTAAGATAGACTACGCTTTCTTACTGCCCACAACCAATTCGCAAATACTATCCTTCTGCAAATATTTGCAGGCAATATCTTTCAATTGAGCTGCGGTAATATCGGCAACAGTACTGATGTATTTCTCGTAATACGAATAGTCGAGCCCATGTAGCCATACTTGCTTAAAACGTTCAGCTAATGCAAAAGGGCCGTCCATGCTGCGAAGAACGTTACCGCGCAAATAATTTTTCACCAATTGCAATTCAGCTTCAGGTATAGTTTCAGTGCACAGTCTGTCCATTTCTTTATATATCTCTACCAATGCTTTATCGCATACATCGCTGCCTACTTCGCTCGCAATCTGGAAATAACCTGCTTCTTTTAGGAACACAACTCCTGATGAAATACCATAGGTATATCCTTTATCCTCACGTATATTACTCATCAGGCGGGAGCCAAAATAACCACCTAATATCACATTCAGTATTTGAAAAGGAATAGCGTCAGGATGATTCTTTAAAAATAAAACCCTACCCAGGCGTATTGCAGATTGCAATGCCTTTTCTTTTGGCATATAGTGCTTCCTCTCCGCGCTTGGCTCCAATTCAGCTGGTTTACCATTCACTTGTGCATCCGCTGTCTTCCAATCGTTGCCACCAAAATTATCGCCAATAGAACTAAATACCTGATCTTTAATTTTGCCCGCCAGTATTATGGTACAAGCATTTGAAGAATAGTGTCCTTTATGAAAAGCAGCAAGGTTCTCTCTTTTTACGGTGTCGAATTCTTCTATTTTAGTTGTATGTCCATAAGGGTGATTATTGCCAAATAACAAAGCCGGAAAGTTGCGAGCTGCCACCACTCTGCCCTTCTTCTCTTCTACTATAAAACGTTGTTTCTTGTTGGTCAGGTATACATCTATTTCATCTTGTGGAAAAGAAGGTTGTTTAACCAACTCTTCAAGCACAGGCAATACTTTACTAAAATGCTTACCTAAGGAGTATAAGGAAACCGTAGCGTAATCGTGATGAGCAGATGTTTCCAAAAATGCTCCGTAGTAATCAAGCAGCGAAGCTATTTCCTCTGAATTATGCTTGGTGGTCCCTTCTTCCAGCAAAACATTCGTTGTGTCTGCTATCAAAGGCATATCCTGTTGGCGTGAGCCTGCCGGGAATATCAGTTCAATTTTAACTACATCTTGCGTACCGCCGTTAACCGAATACACAGGTATTCCGTTAGCGAGATTGGTTTCAGTTGCATGTATAATATCTATTTTGCTGGGTTTGCCTAACGCAGGCATTGTAACCCTGTCGAGCTTAGTTTCAGTTTCCATTAGCTTTTGATTTTGAACGATAATATAATGTAGAGCAGTTGTTCTCGTTGATCACCCTCGATGCTTCCACCAACAAATCAACCTCGGTAACTTTCATAAACCTGTCTGTTTCCTTATTCACATCATCTGCTGATCCAAGCACTTCGAATATGGCCAGGTTCATAGCCTTATTTAATATGCTCATTTCAGAAAATATCAATGATGATTCTGTTTTGTTCTTGGCCTTTTCCATTTCATCTTTCTTCACCTGGGCAAGAACGACTTTTTTCAATTCCTCTTGTATTGCTTCATCAGCAGCTTGCAATGTTACACCTTCAGATAATTTACCAGAGATAATAAATAAACCCGGATCGAATGTTTCAAATGTAAATGCGTTTATTTCGCTGAAGAGTTTTTTATTCTTTACCAATTCAATATACATACGTGATGCATTACCATCGGTTAGTATATCAGCCAGTAATTCCATCGCATAAAAGCTTTGGTCCATACGGGCACCCATATGGTATGCTTTGTAAATAGCATCTACCGGCACATCTCTTTCTAATTCTAACTTACGCGCTTGAGTTTGTTTCGGCTCAACTGGTAACTTACGTAATGGAGGGTTTCCCGCAGGTATTGGAGCAAACCATTTATCGCATAAAGCCTTTACCTGATCTAACGTTACATTACCACTAACAACAAGTATGGCGTTATTAGGGCAATAGAATTTCTGGAAAAATGCTTTAACATCTCCCATCACGGCATGTTTAATATGATCCAACTCCTTACCAATTGTTGGCCATTGGTATGGATGCACTTTGTATGCGAGCTTAGGCAATTCCAACCAAACATCGCCGTAAGGTTGATTTAAGTAACTCTGTTTGTATTCTTCAATTACAACACTGCGTTGCACTTCCAGGCTCTTATCTGAAAATGCTAAGCTTAACATCCTGTCTGATTCTAACCAAAAAGCAACTTCAATATTGGTTGCAGGAAGTGTTAGGTAGTAATTAGTTATATCGTTATTGGTGAAAGCATTGTTCTCGCCTCCTGCCTGTTGAAGCACATTATCGAAATCAGCAATATTTACTGAGCCCCCAAACATTAAATGTTCGAACAAATGCGCAAAGCCTGTCTTTTCGGGATCCTCGTCGCGCGCGCCTACATTATACAATACGTTAACACATGCCATAGGTGTAGATGTATCGCGATGCACTATTACTTTAAGTCCGTTGGGTAATGTAAATCTTTCAAATTGTATCATATCGAATTTTATTATTCGGGTATATCAAAACTACCCGCTTCTTTTTTAGCTGTGTGAAATTCTGAAATTATTTCGTGTACTATATCTTTTACCGGTTTTATTTCGCGAACTGCAGCTGCAATTTGTCCAATCTCCAATTCGCCTTCCTCCATATCACCTTCAAACATACCAAGTTTTGCCCTTGCTCTGCCAAGTATTTCTTCTAATTCCGCAGTAGTTGCTCCTCTGTCTTCCGCTTCTTGTACTTTCTTATAAAACGCATTCTTTATAACCCTCACAGGTACAAGCTTTTTTAATATCAGCATAGTATCGCCTTCCTGCATCTCGGTTACCTTCTTTTTAAAATTAGGATGCACCGAAGCCTCGTCAGATGCAACGAAACGGGTACCGATCTGTACACCATCGGCACCTAATGTCATGGCTGCCAGCATAGAACGGCCACTGGCAATACCACCTGCAGCAATAAGCGGTATTTGAACCACTTGTTTTACCATGGGTATGAGGCAAAGTGTTGTTGTTTCTTCACGGCCATTGTGTCCGCCTGCTTCAAAACCTTCAGCTACAATAGCATCAACACCGGCATCTTGCGCCTTTTGGGCAAATTTTACACTACCCACCACATGCACCACAGTAATACCATTCTCTTTAAAATAAGGTGTCCATGCCTTAGGGTTCCCTGCTGAAACAAAGACAATCTTAACGCCTTCTTCAATAATTATCTTCATCACCTCTTCTAAATCGGGGTATAAAAGCGGCACATTAACTCCAAAAGGTTTGTCGGTGGCCTTTTTACATTTTTGTATATGGTCGCGCAACACATCAGGGTACATAGATGCGGCACCAATAAGCCCCAAACAGCCACTATTAGAAGCTGCTGAAGCAAGTCGCCAGCCACTAGTCCACAGCATGCCGGCCTGTACAATAGGATACTTTATTTGAAAAAGCTGCGTTATTCTGTTCACGGAGTGCGAAGATATAGAATACAAATACAAATAGAACACGGATTTGACAGATTTAACAGATAAATACGGATAAAAATTAGGGAACAAGATGCACTGCCATAGATTAACAGATAAAATACGGATAATCAGTAAATCTGCGGATATTATCAGTGCAAATCAGCCAAATCAGTATCATCCGTGTTCTATTTGTATTTGTATTCTATATCTTCGCACTCCGTGAACAGAATATCTACTAGCGATACCCAAAAAATCTTACCTTTGGCAGTCTTTTGAAAAAGGCTTTGAATGAAAAATATTTTCAATAAAACAGACGGGAACGAGATACTGGAGCGAATTGAAAAATTAACTCCGGAGAGCAAGGCATTATGGGGTACTATGAACGTATCGCAAATGATGGCTCACTGCAGCAGTGCAGCAAAAATGCCTACCGGCGAAATTGTTCCCAAGCGTGTTGGTTTTCCAATAAGTTTACTGGGGAGCCTGTTAAAATCGAAGATATTAAAGTCCCCTTCATTCAGAAAAAATTCTCCTACTGCACCTGAAATTAAGATAACCGACCCACGTGATTTCGAGAAAGAAAAAGCCAACTTTAAAGCTGCCGTCAAGAAACTTGTAGATAATGGTGAAAGTAGTGTTAAAGCTTCTCACCATGCATTTTTTGGCAAAATGACCCCTGCAGAATGGGGGCGTATAAATTACCTCCATGCAGATCATCACTTAAGTCAATTCGGAGCCTGATCATTAAAACAAGAACATGCGTAAATATTCTATACTACTATTATTATCGTTTTGTGTAACTGCAACTTTTGCACAGTATACCGTAGGTACACTGGCAGGTGATACAGCAGGTTACCGGGATGGCTCGAATTCATCGGCTCTTTTTAACGCTCCTGCAGGTATTGCGGTAGATACCAGTGGTAAGAATGTATATGTGGCTGATGCTTACAATAACCGCATACGATTGATTACCGGAGGCGTTACCGGTACATTAGCTGGCGATACTGTTGGCTTTAGAGATGGTGTTGGTACAGTTGCCTTATTTAATCAGCCACTAGGAGTTTGTACAGACAGAGCCGGTAATATATACGTGGCTGATACATACAATAATGCTATTCGTAAAATAACACCGGGCGGAACTGTTATGACTATTGGTGGCAAAGGCCTAGATTCAGCCGGTTTTAGAAACGGGGCCGATTCAATTGCTTTGTTCAACCAACCTGTTGGCGTAGCTATAGACACAGCTGATAATATTTATATTGCTGATTATGGCAATAACATGGTTCGTAAAATATCTTCGGTAGGAATTGTGAGCACTTTTGCAGGTAATGATACTGCAGGATACCGTAATGGGCCAGACAGCATTGCTGAATTTACAGGATTAGCAGGCATTGCAGTTGATGATTCAGGCTTCGTATATGTTACCGAGTTTTATAATAATTCAGTAAGAAAGATACGTAACGGTTATGTATACAACATTGGTGGTTTTGATACAGTAGGTATGGATACAGCTATAATAGTACCCTTACCGGGTTATAATGATACTATTGTAAGCGCCGATACATCATACTTTAACAGCCCAACAGGTTTGGTGGTTGATAAACATGGAACCGTGCTTGTATGCGATGAATATAACAACGTAATACGCGAAATAAGTAATGGACAGGTATGGACCTTTGCTGGCAACACTGCTGCCGGCCTGGTAAATGGTGTACCTGATAGCGCTCAATTTTACCAGCCTTTTGGCATTGCAGAAGATAAATATGGCAACTTTTATATCAGCGATAATGGCAATAATGCAATACGTACTATTACGGTACCTCCGCTAGGCATTAACCCCATTATTGCTAAAAAAACAACCATGCAAGTTTATCCTGTTCCTTGTAACAACAATACACTGATAGCTAATGGTCCTACCGGCCTTGCAGAACTAACTGACCTAACCGGAAGAGTGGTATGGAGTCAGGAACATTTTAAAGCACCGTATACACTTACCACAAGCGATATTCCAGCGGGTGTTTATTTTATCCGCGTTAGCAATGCTAATGAAAGCGCTGTTAGTAAGATTGTAGTGCAGCACTAATTAGTTAGCCAAACTATAAATACTTCTTTAAAACAGCTTCTTTCTGTTTCGGTATTTGGCCAATAACTTCTTGCAATTGGTTTATTTTACCCTCTAGCTTTTCAATTTGAGAAACTATTTTTTTCTGTTCGGATATTGTAAGGAGTGGAATTTTTAATGTTTCAATTCTCTTTAAAGCTAATTTAGGAACTCCTACTGCTCTCGTGTTATCTTCTATTTGTTTTTGAACAATATAGGATGTTAAACAATAATACAAATACTTTTTTTCTGTAACATTAGTTGAATTCAGACTAGTCGGTTTTGAGTAGTTGAAAACTAATGAACCAATCTGTTCAATAATAGTACTTACAGTGCTTATTTTTGTAGAGCCATTCCTTTAAGAGTAAACGGTTGGCGACATCCCGCATCCAGATAGCTATCGGGATTGCGGGAACAATATTAACCACTTAATACAACAATTTATGGAAAGTACCAATGAGCAAAAGCCGCAAGAGCTAAATGCAGAAGACAGCAATGAAATTACATGGGAGACAAACCATGAAAAAATAACTGAGGCATTACGCTATTTACAACGTAAAGAAGTAAAGGTTACTGTAAGTAACATTGCGCAGCTAACAAAGCTTACCCGCAAAACAATTTACAAACACTTTCAGGAGGGTGGAGCAAACCCAATTCGTAAAATAAATGGGCCTTTAAACCGCTTTATGCTCGACGAAGTAATAGAACGTATATGCCGCAAAGCTTGTTATGGTGATTTGAAAGCAGCAAAACTTTACCTGGAGATTATGGGCGTTATACAGCAAAACAACTGTAAAATAAATACTAACGTTTTAAATTACAACAACACTATAACCGTAAAAGAGCAAGTATTAACGGAAGAAATAGTACAAAATCTTTCAGCAGAAAACCTTAGCCAGCTAGAAGAGTTTGTAAAGTCGGCAACCCAAGCTGCTCCGCAAGGGGGTGGCCAAAACGCAGAACATATTTCAACAAATAGCCCTGTAAACCAGTAGTTTAATACAAAACAGGGTGTATAAAGTGTATACCCCTTGCAGAGTGTAAAGTGAAGAATGGAATAGGAATATGTTTCGACAAGCTCAACATGACGAAAAATCTCTGCGGCTCTCTGCGTGTATTTGCTCTGTGTTCCTCTGCGTGTAAAATGTGTTTGAATATGTTTCGACATCCCGATGGCTATCGGAATCAACATGACATTTGTTTATTTAAAGCCCCTTTAGGGGTTGGGGTAAGCTCCGCAGCAAAATCTTCCCCCTACCCCCTCCGGCGGGGGACAAAAAAAACAAATCAGTGAGAATCATATTAGATCAGTGTCATCAGCGTTCCATTGCCTTTAAGCCCAAATATTAAAGTTTCCTTACCTTTGAATTATATGAACGTAGATATAAATATTATTAAAGACTGGATTCCTGCCCTCATCATATTTGCCGGTGTAATACTTTCGGGTATTGTTATTCAGCGCCTTATTATTGTTTCTATTCAAAGGCAATCTACCAAACATAACTGGAAAGCGGGGCCTGCTATCATACATTCATTAAGGGGTATGATCATTCTCATTTCGGTTTTAGTCGGCACCTACTTAGGCCTTAGTGATTCACCCCTATCACCAAGCACCTTACATATTGTACAAAAGCTACACAACGCACTGGTGCTTTTCATTATAACATTTGTTACCGCACGTTTACTAACGGGCTTATTGCGTGCTTATATGCATCGCGGAGAAGATACCCGAAGTTCTATTTCATTATTTAATACCATTATTTACATATTGGTTTATTGCCTGGGCGGCCTTGTAATACTGCAAGCCATGGGTATATCTATTACGCCCATTATTACTGCATTAGGCATTGGTGGTTTAGCAGTGGCGCTGGCGTTACAAGACACGTTATCGAACTTGTTTGCAGGCATACAAATTACACTTACACGTAATACCAAGCCCGGCGATTATGTTTCTTTAAGTACCGGCGAAGAGGGAACAGTGCGTGATATTACATGGAGGAATACCATGTTGCTTACCCAGTCGAACAACATTATTATAATACCAAATTCGAAACTTGCTTCAACTATAGTTACTAACTATTCATTACCTGAAGACAGTTTATCCGTTTCTTTAACATTTGGTATAAGCTACGACAGCGACCTTGAAAAGGTTGAAAGAGTAACTATTGAAGTAACTAACGCTTTGCTAAAAGAGTTTGAAATAACTAACGGCGACCCTACTTTCCGTTATAAAGAATTTGCCGTTAACGCTATTACCTGTAATATATCTTTCACAGTTCAGCAATTAATGCGTCAGTATGTTATACGACATACACTTATAAAACGACTTTATAAGCGCTTCAAGGAAGAAGGTATTATTATACCATTCCCGCCTGTAAATACCGTTTATTTAAAGAAGGATTAGGTCTTTACCTTGCATAGGCCATAAAGACCAAGGCTGTGCAGGTTATACCTATAATATTCCCAAGGTAAATATCAGCAGCATTGTGCGCCTGAAGTTTATAGCGAGCATAATCAACTATTAAAACTAATACTATAGAACTTGCAATTACAGGATATATCGGTATACGAGTATAGTACATTAACCCTATTGCAGTACCTAATACACCACCTATCCCGACAGCATGCAGGCTTACTTTAGTAAACATACTTGTAATAAGCGTTATTATCATAGCAATATTAATGCCCATCATAAAACAACTTAATGACCTACCTACCATTGGTATATTATGAACTGCGTAATAACCCAATATAAAACATAATTCAGTAAAAGCTATTAATTGCTTTCTATCGCTATCGGTTGGATTAGTCAAACTGCTGATACGTTCCATTTTAAGCAGTATCCAGCTAAAGAACATTGGAAGCACGCCTGTGCAAATAAAAATGGATGACAGTAAGATGAACCAAGGCAATATACCATCAAGTGACATAAATACGAATGGATCAAATACCATAACTATTAGTATACCTATGGTCGGCATAAGAACCGGATGAAACAAATAAGAAATCGTTTTCCACATATATTATATATCACGCATATATTTCCGAATCCACTTCATAACAAAATAAGCAACACCAATAAAAGCAGCGATACAAAAAGGGAAAATAGAGAACGTTATGAGGGTCCAACCGTTTATCTGGCGGTTCATTTTAAATGTCAGTAGCACACTTGGGCTAAGCATTATAAGAGCTAATATGTATAACAAGCCTTTTTTCCTCACACGGTCTGATGTAGTTATCATCAATATCATTAAAGCAGCCAGAGGAACAAGGCCATTTAAAAGAGGGCCTTTCGAATGATCCTGCATTAAGTTAGTCAATTCGGTAATTACGTTAACAATCATAGGCAAGGCATAATTGTCGCCCGGATAAAATATAACAATAAGGTAAAATATTATGGTGGTAATAATAATAGTCTGCGACCTGCTTGGGTTATTCATAATCTATACTTGCTTTCTCATTCTTGCTATCGGCATATCTAACTGTTCACGGTATTTTGCAACCGTTCGGCGGGCCAATTTATAACCTTTTCCTTCCAGCAATGTTACCAGTGCTTCATCATTTAGCGGATTTCTCTTGTCCTCGTTATCAATCAGCTCTTTCAACAAGTGCTTTACCTCTTTTACTGAAACCTCTTCCCCACTCTCTTTTTGAAACGCCTCAGAAAACAAAGTCTTAAGTAATATAGTACCAAATGCCGTTTGTGCATATTTACTATTTACCACACGCGATATGGTTGATATATCAAGCCCGGTAACTTTTGCAATATCCTTAAGCAACATTGGCTTTAACTTATTCTCATCACCATCAGCAAAATATTCTTTCTGGTAATCCATTATGGCACTCATCACTGTTACCAATGTTTCTTCCCGTTGTTTTAAGGCACCAATAAAATCACGAGCGGCATCAATACGCTGGCGGGCGAATGTGGCTGCTTCACGCTGCATTTTATCTTTTCCCGGCTTCTTGGTTACCATCTCCTCATAAACAGGGCTAAGCCTAAGTTTCGATGCATTCTTATTGTTCAGCATCATATCTAACTTGCCGTTCCAGTTGTTTATAATAAAATCAGGGATTACCTGGTTTATATTGGCACTACCATCAGAATATGTAAGTCCTGGTTTGGGGTCAAGTTTAACAATTTCAGCAATGGCATCCTTCAACTCATCATCGCTTATGTGAATGGACTCTTTCAGCTTCTCGTAATTCTTCTTAGAGAATTCGTCGAACGCTTTTTCTAATATCTCTTCTGCAATTCGCACAGCTCTATTACTCTGCTTTTTTCTTCTTAGTTGAAGTAACAAACACTCCTGTAAACTTCTAGCTCCAACACCTGCCGGGTCCAATTGCTGTATAGCCTCCAATATGGGCAGCAGTTCATGCTCATCAGTAAGTATGTTTTGCAAAAAAGTAATGTCATTAGCAATTGCGAATAGGTCTCTTCGCAAATAACCATCATCATCAATGTTGCCGATTATATATTCAGCAAGCATTTGTTGGCGTTCGTTCAAACTACGCAAACTCAGTTGCGACGAAAGAGAATCCTGAAAGGAGTTGTATGAAACGATTGGCATCTCCCTTGCTTCATCATCGGGTGAACTATTATTGACCGATGTTTTATAAGCAGGCACGTATTCATCGCTCTCCTCCATAAAATCGCTGGCATCAAAATCATCGCCATCATTGTCAACTATCTCGGCATCATCACCTACTCCTGTGTCCTCATCTTTTGAATCCCACTCGTTTTCGCTTGCTTCTTCTAATGCCGGATTCGTTTCAATCTCTTCTTTTATGCGTTGCTCAATTGATGCAAATGGCAATTGCACCAACTTCTGCACCAGCATTTGCTGTGGAGTTAGTTTTAATTGCTGTTTTTGCTGTAGCGATTGCTTGAGCATAGTAATTCTTTATTGGAACAAACGTTCCAATGTCAAATTTACTTAAAACTCGGCATTTTTCGGAGTACGAGGGAAAGGTATAACATCGCGTATGTTGGTCATGCCGGTCATAAACAGAATGAGACGTTCAAAACCAAGGCCAAACCCCGAGTGCGGTGCCGTACCAAACCTCCTGGTATCGAGGTACCATTGCATGTCCTTTTCAGGTATGTGCATCTCTTTCATACGGTTAAGCAAGGTCTGATAGTTTTCCTCACGTTGAGATCCGCCAATCATTTCACCTACATAAGGGAATAACACATCCATACCTCTCACCGTCTTACCATCCTCATTCAACTTCATATAAAAAGCCTTTATCTCTTTAGGGTAACCAGTAACCATTACAGGCACACCGAACTTCTCAACCAAAAAGTTCTCATGTTCTTTTTGTAAGTCTGCTCCCCATTCAGGTAAGAATTCGAATTTCTTGCCTGATGTTTTTAATACTTCAATAGCATCGGTATAAGTTATACGCTTAAATTCCCCGCCAATAACCATTGCCAGTTTCTTAAGCAGCTCCTTATCATACATGCTATTCAGGAAATCCAAGTCATCCTTGCAATGTTCCAAAGCATAACGCACCAGGTATTTGAGGAAATCCTCAGCAAGATCCATGTTATCGTTCACATCATTAAAGGCTACCTCAGGTTCAATCATCCAAAATTCTGCAAGGTGGCGAGGAGTGTTAGAATTCTCTGCACGGAAGGTTGGACCGAATGTATATACCTTCGATAATGCCATAGCAGCCAATTCACCCTCTAATTGACCTGATACAGTAAGATTAGTTTCTTTCCCAAAGAAATCCTGGGTATAATCAATGCTCCCATCTTCATTCTTTGGTGGGTTCTTCATGTCCAAAGTGGTAACTCTGAACATTTGGCCGGCACCTTCAGCATCCGATCCGGTTATAATTGGGGTATGTATATAAAAGAAGCCGTTATCGTTAAAATATTTGTGTATAGCATAGGCCATAGCATGGCGCACACGAAATACCGCGCCAAAAGTGTTTGTACGTGGCCTAAGGTGGGCTATTTCGCGCAGGTATTCCAGTGACATACCTTGCTTTTGCAATGGGTATGCTTCATCAAAAGCACCATATATTTCTATTTCCGCTGCTATAATCTCCACAGTTTGTCCTTTGCCTTGTGATTGAACAAGCTCTCCTTTAACACAGATACATGAACCTGTATTGATCTTCTTCATGGTATCCTCTGAAAATGCAGTGAGGTTTACCACTATCTGTATATTCTTTATGGTTGATCCGTCGTTAATTGGTAAAAACGCCACCTCTTTGCTTCCGCGCTTGCTGCGCACCCAGCCTTTAACCTCTACCTGGCTGTTGTAATCAGTAGAACCCAATAATTCCTTTACACTTTTAGTTTTCATAGTTAATTTAGAGTAATAGGGATTTTTGTTCGTCTTACCCTACACCGAGACAAAAATAATCGGTTTTAGGCCATAAAAAGGCTTAAAAATGGATAAGGGTAAAAAATATTATTAGAAAACTCTTGGAACATTAAAAGTTTTCTTAGTTTTGCGACCCGATTTAGAGGAATGAAAGTAGAGGAACAAATATTGAAAGGCGCTGAGGAACTCTTTTTCCGTTATGGATTGAAGAGCATAACCATGGATGATATTGCCAAATACCTGGGCATGTCGAAGCGCACCATATATGAGAACTTCCCGACCAAAGACAGTATTATAAGCGCCCTGTTAATGCTGCAACGCAAAAAGAGCCTGCACGATATTGAAACTTACCGAAAAGAGTCGAAAGATGCCATTGAGGAGATATTTATGACGATGCAGCAGCTAAGGGAAATGGCGAATATGATGAACCCACGTTTATTATTCGAATTAAAAAAATTCCACGCTAAAGTTTGGAAGGATTTTGAGGATTTTAAGCAGCAGGTAATACTACAATGCGTAACCGATAATTTAAAACGTGGTATTAAGCAAGGCATTTACCGTAAAGAAATAGATATTGAAACATTATCGCGCATGCGTGTTGAGCAACTAGAACTGGCATGGAACCCTGAAATATTTCCTCCGGCGAAATATGACATTACCAAAACCCAACTTACTTTTCTTGAGCACTTTTTATATGGAGTCGCTAATGCAAAGGGCCATGAATTAATTGAAAAATATAAAAAATCGAAAATCTTAAACGTCCCATTATGATATATAAAAGGACTCATTTGTTACTTACTTTGTTATTGCCTGCTGCTCTTTTTGCTCAGCAGAAGAAAGACAGCGTAAGCCATCTTTCATTGAAGCAAAGTATTGCTTACGCTCTCGACCATCAGGGTAATATGATAAACGCACGTTACGAGGTTGATAAAGCAACAGCTAAGGTTAGAGAGACTGTTGGCATTGGCTTGCCTCAAATTAGCGGTACTGTTAACATTCAGGATTTTTTACAAATACCAACCACACTTATTCCGGCTCAGTTTTTTGGTGGCCCTGCAGGTACATTCGAGCCTGTAAAATTTGGCACACAATACAATACAAGCGGAGAGCTGGATGCGAGCCAACTTTTATTTGATGGTTCATATATAGTAGGCTTAGAAGCCACAAAAACCTACAAGGAACTTTCACAGAAAAGTTTGCAACAAACCAGCATACAAACTGTTTCTGCTGTAAGCAAGGCTTATTATACTGTACTGGTAAACCATTGGAGACTACAAATGATTGACGCCGATGTTAATCGCCTGGATACTTTAATGAACCAAACCGAGCAAATGTTTAAAAGTGGCTTTGCTGAAAAAATGGATTGGGAACGTATTAAGGTTAATTATAATAACCTTAAAACTCAGGAAAGAACAATCAGCAAGTTGGTTAACCTTAGTTACAGTCTCCTGAAGTTCCAAATGGGAATGCAACTGAATGATAGTATTACGTTAACCGATAGTCTCAGGTCTGTTCCACTAAGCCCCGAAATGGAAAAAGATACTTCATTCAGGCCCGAAAACAGAATTGAATATTCGTTAGCACAAACCAATTTAATGGCTGACGAATTGATGCTGCGCAGAGATCATTACTCATATATACCTAGCCTTGCTTTATATGGTTCCATTAGCCGTCAGGCGTTGGGAGACCAGTTTCAGATTTTTAGTGCAGGTCAACAATGGTACCCAACTGCTTTAATAGGTTTGAAAATGAATGTGCCTATTTTCGACGGACTGCAAAAACAATATCGCACACAAGAGGACAAGATAAATGTAATGGAAGGTATGAATACCCTCAATACAGTCAAGTTAGGTATATACTTAGATATTGCAAACAGTACTACGAGCCTGGAAAATGCCCTTGCAGATTTGCGTAACCAACAAGAGAACATGGACCTGGCACAAAACGTAGAACATGATTCGAAAATAAAATACGAAGCAGGTACGGGTTCAAATCTTGAAGTAGTTGATGCTGAAACAGCCCTTACCGAATCAGAAACAAATTATTATAATGCCTTGTTCAATGCCCTTGTAGCAAGGGTAGATTACGAGCAGGCTAAAGGAACCTTATACAACAAAAAATAAAATCACCTTCTATGAAAAAACAAATTGCACTGTTCATTCTTTTAGCCGCAGTTACATCATGCGGAGTAAAAAAAGATGGCAACAAGCTTGATGCGGATAAAGCGAAACTTGCCGACCTGAAAAAACAGGATGGTGATCTTAGAGATAAGATAGAAGCCTTGCAGGATACCATTAACGCCGAAGGCGGTAAACAAATAAAAACTATACATGTAAGCACGCAGGAAGTTGCAATTGCCCCGTTCCGCCATTATGTGCAGGTACAAGCTTCGGTATACGGGCAAGATAATATTAATGTGAGTCCTGAAACGCCTGGCGTTATAAAAAGCATTTATGTTACCGAAGGTGATAAGGTGACTAAAGGCCAGGTACTGGCGGTAGTTGACGATGCCGTATTGCAACAAAACATACAGGAAGTACAAACACAACTTGATCTTTCAAAGACACTTTACGAGAAACAAAAAGGTTTATGGGATCAAAAGATTGGCACCGAGGTACAATACCTGAGCGCCAAGAGCCAGTATGAATCATTGCAAAAAAGAATGGCATCTATTCAAGGGCAAGATGACATGACCAAAATAAAATCTCCTATCAATGGTACTGTAGATGCCGTAAGTATTAAAGTTGGAGAATCGGTTGCACCAGGCTTACCTTCTATACAAGTCGTAAACACTGAACAATTAAAAGTTAAGGGCAATGTTGATGAAGCGTATATTTCTGATATTCATCCAGGCGATTCTTTAACCATTACGTTCCCTGATCTACATAAAGATGTAAAGTCAGTTGCTACTTATGTATCAAAAGCAATTGACCAGGTTAACCGCACTTTTACTGTAGAAGTTGGGCTGCCACAGGGCCCTGATTACCATCCTAACATGATAGCCACTATGAACATTGTTGACTATAGCAGCCGCAACGCAATCGTTGTCCCAATCAATGTTGTGCAAAGCGATCCAACCGGTTCGTTTGTATTTGTTGCCGAAAACAGCAACGGAACAATGATTGCAAAGAAAATTATGGTAACTGTAGGAAAGGTATTTAATGGCAATGCAGAAATTATCAGTGGTATTAAAGCCGGTGATAAAATAATTACCATTGGTTATGACGACTTGAATAACGGTGACGCTATTACTCTTTAAGCAACGATTTTTTACTTCAGATATACTGAAACATCATGATGAAAGATATTTTCAAAGAATTTAAACCCAGCAGCTGGGCCATTGATAACAGGACAAGCATATTTGTGCTTACCGTTATTATTACGCTAGCAGGTCTGTTTGCTTACAATAGCATACCTAAAGAAAAATTCCCTGATATACAATTGCCACAAATATTTGTGCAGACGATCTATCCCGGTACATCTCCGGCAGATATGGAGAATCTGGTTACTCGCCATATTGAAAAAGAAATAAAAGCTATTTCGGGTGTAAAGAAGATCACCAGTCACTCCGTTCAGGATTTCTCATCTATTATAGTTGAGTTTAATACAGACGTAAGTATTGATGATGCCCGCCAAAAGGTTAAAGATGCTGTAGATAAATCAAAACCTGATCTTCCTAACGACTTGCCTAACCCACCACAAGTTATAGACATTAACCTTTCCGATCTTCCGATATTGAACGTTAACCTTTCAGGCGATTTTGATTTGGCTAAACTTAAGAAGTATGCCGACGCTATGAAAGATAAGATTGAAGCGTTGCCTGAAATTAACCGTGTTGACGAAGTAGGTGCGCTTGACAGAGAGATACAGATAAACGTAGATATGTACAGGATGCAGGCTGCTCAAATTACTATGGGTGACATTGAGCGTTCGGTTGCATCAGAAAACCTTATTGTATCTGGTGGTACTGTTACCATGGGTAATAAGGAACGTTCGTTGAGCGTATCGGGCCAGTTTAAAAACATGGACCAGATCAACAACCTTATCATCCGGTCAATGGGCGGTGCAACTGTTTACTTAAAAGATATTGCTGCCGTTAAAGACACTTTTGCCGATGCAAAAAGTTATGCTCGCTTAGAAGGCAAGAATGTTATTTCGTTAAATATTATTAAGCGCAGCGGTTCAAATCTTATTTCTGCTTCTGATAATGTACGTGATGCCGTAAAGGAACTGCAGGGCAGTACTTTCCCACAAAACCTGCACATAACTATTACAGGCGACCAAAGCGATCAAACGCGTCACACGTTGCATGACCTTATTAATACCATTATTATTGGTTTCATACTGGTAACACTTATTCTCATGTTCTTTATGGGTGCAACAAACGCGTTGTTTGTTGGGTTATCAGTACCATTATCAATGTGTGTGGCATTTTTAATTCTGCCCGCCATTGGCTTTAGTATGAACATGATCGTATTGTTCGCGTTCTTACTTGGCCTGGGTATTGTGGTAGATGATGCTATTGTGGTAATTGAAAACACGCACCGTATTTTCGATCATGGTAAAGTAGATATCGTTACTGCTGCTAAAGGCGCGGCCGGTGAGGTATTCCTTCCTGTATTAGCAGGTACATTAACTACACTTTCACCATTTATTCCGCTTGCTTTCTGGGGTGGCTTAATTGGCAAGTTCATGCACTATATGCCCGTGACTATTATCATTACACTTACCGCTTCATTGTGTGTAGCATACATACTTAATCCCGTGTTTGCCGTTACATTCATGAAAGCGCACGATGATGAGAAAGGTAGCGGTAAAGCTCGTTGGACAAGAGGAGCAAGTATTACCACAGTAATATTTGTAGCACTAGCTTTCTTATTCTATATATCAGGCAACAAAGGCATGGGCAATTTTGCACTTACCTTGCTTTCACTAAACATGCTGTACCGTTTTGTATTGGTACGGTTGATGTATAAATTCCAGACTAAGACATGGCCAGCTGTGCAACGTGGTTATGCCAGATTCCTGACATTCTGTTTAAGAGGCCCGGGACTTGTTTTTGCACTTACTATTGTTTTATTTTTCGCCTCCATTTTTTCAATCATGCTAAGGAAACCTCAAGTTGTTTTCTTCCCTAAGGGCGATCCGAATATGGTTCAGGTATTTTTGAGCTTACCAGTAGGAACAGACATACATTATACCGACTCAGTTACTAAAGTACTTGAAGACAGGGTATACAAAGTAATAGGTCATAATAATCCTGTTGTAAACTCAGTGATCTCCAACGTAGCGGTGGGTGCTACCGATCCTGCCGATAATGACGTTGGTACTTATCCTAATAAAAGTAAGATCACTGTAGCCTTCGTAGATTTTTCTGAACGTAAGGGAATCTCTACAGTAAAGTATATGGATTCTATAGAGAAGGTTGTTCAGGGAATACCGGGTACTGAAGTATCTGTAACACAAGAAAGCAGTGGCCCATCGAATGGTAAACCTGTAAATATAGAAGTACGTGGCGATGATTACGCGCAACTTGTAAACTCATCTCAGAATCTGTTACACTTTCTCGATTCATTAAATATTCCGGGTATTGAAGAGTTGAAATCAAATCTTCAGAAGAACAAACCTGAGTTGGTATTTGATATCGATCGCGAACGTGCGAATTATCAAGGTATAAGCACCGGACAAATAGGTTCTGAAATTCGTACTGCTGTTTACGGTTATGAAACATCGAAGTTCCGCGATCTTAATGATGAGTATCCTATCATGGTTCGTTATCAACGAAACCAAAGGGACGATATCAATGCATTGCGCAACTTAGATATTACATACAGAGATATGAATATGCATGGTGAAATACGGCAGATACCTATTTCTACTTTTGCTAATATTCATTACGGAAAAACATACGGAGCCATTACACGCCTGAATGAAAAGCCTGTAATTACATTGTCATCGAACCTGTTATCAGGCTATGCTCCTACTGATGTTATTCCGGCTGTAACAGAAGCTATACATAACTTCCATGCACCTAAAGGTGTTGATATTGAACTTACAGGTGAACAGCAGGACCAAAAAGAAACAAGCAGTTTCTTAGGTGGTGCTATGTTAACTTCAATGTGTTTAATATTCTTAATTCTAATTACACAGTTCAACTCCATCAGCAAACCATTTATCATCCTGTCTGAAGTTATATTCAGTATCATGGGTATATTATTTGGTTATGCTATTACCGGCATGCCCATATCAAGTATCATGTCGGGTGTTGGTTTTGTGGCGCTGGCAGGGCTTGTCGTCCGGAACGGTATATTGCTCGTGGAGTTTACTGATATGCTTATATCACAAGGGTATTCAGTTAAAGAAGCAATTATTGAAGCTGGACGTATACGTATGACTCCGGTATTGCTGACTGCAATTGCAACCATACTTGGTCTAATACCATTAGCCCTTGGTTTCAATATTGACTTCGTAACTTTATTTACCGAACTCAATCCGCACATTTTCTTTGGTGGTGATAGCGTAGCCTTCTGGGGCCCGTTATCATGGACCATGATATTCGGATTAAGCTTTGCAACAATACTTACATTGATTGTTGTACCAAGCATGTATCTACTCTCAAGTAATTTGAAAGGGGGACTGCAGAAGCTTGTCAAAAGAATTCAGGGCAAACCGCCGGTTGAAGAACTGGCAGTTAAGTAAAACAAAAAAGGCGGACTAAATAGTCCGCCTTTTTGTTTTATATATTTTCTGCTTTTATCTTCTTCCACCACCATGTGCGTGACCTCCTCCGCCGCCGCCTGATGATCTGCCACCACCGCTACTATGCATTTGTGGATGCGAAGCACCGCTGCTGTGCTGCACTGACTGATGTGAAGCACCTTGACTTTGATTAGTATGTTGCATTTGCTGGTGTGTAGCAGCGCTGTGAGATGCGCCAGCACTATGTTGTGCAGAATGCGCAGCAACCATTGTATGTCCCGCTGAATTATAACGTTGGCCGCCAACGGTACTACGTGCCGCAGTTGAAGGAGTACCATGATTAACAGATGCCAACTGACTATGACTCAAACTTGCACTATGTTCATGAGACATTTGCTTTGATGTTGGCTGAACATGATTCTCGTGCATTGCTGATTCCTCCTCAGGAGTAGGCTTTGCCTCTATACCACCTGGGCCACCAGCATAACTAGCGCGGCTTGCGCCCGGACCAACCGCAGGCCTTTCACTATATGTATTGTGGAAGCCTCCACCTACGTGCCATACTGCGGCATTATATCGGAATGCGCCACCATCCCATCTTCCGCCATAGAAACCATGGCCGCCATATCCAAAGCCATAGTTAACACCTCCATAGAAACCAACGTGAGGTCCCCAGTAGCCACCGTGCCAGAAATATCTTCCAGTCTCCCATCCCCAGTATCCTGGTGTCCATAAAAACCCTATTTGAGGGGGAGCAAGCCATACACCTGGTACCCAATAATATCCATTAGGACCATATGCCCAATAGCCTGGTGTCCAGAAATATCCTTCAACAGGGCAAGGGGGTTGAACATATACCGGTATTGCCGGCGGGGCAATATCTACTTGTAAACCGACGGCCACTTGAGCCGAAACTTTCATCACTCCAATTAAGGAGGATGCTGCGATTAATAATACTGCGAGTCTTTTCATAATGTGGAGTTTTTATTGGTTGTCTTTATCTTTTGACTACTCAAACAATATAAAGTTAAAATATCTTCGGATAAACATTGTTAAAGTTCGTTAAAACCCACTTTTGGGTAGCCTAACCAAGCCTTCTTAAGATTGCCACTATTTGCTAAATTTGTGGAAATTTGATTCATGTCGACTGAGCAGGGTTTATTACTACAAAACTATTGCGAAAGCATGACTTCCTATGTTCGCCGTAAGAGCAGGATAGTAAATATTGGCGATGTACCGTTAGGAGGTGATTATCCTATTCGTGTGCAGTCGATGACCACTACCGACACACTAGATACTATTGGTACTGTTGAGCAATCGATACGAATGATTGAAGCAGGGTGCGAATATGTACGCATAACCGCACCAAGCCTGAAAGAAGCTGAAAATCTGCAAAATATAAAGAATGAATTACGCAAAAGAGGTTATAAAACGCCACTTGTTGCCGATATACACTTTACCCCTAATGCAGCCGAGGTAGCAGCCCGCATAGTTGAAAAAGTAAGGGTTAACCCGGGTAACTATGCTGATAAGAAGAAGTTCGAACATATAGAATATACCGACAGTACTTATGAATCGGAATTAGAAAGAATACGCCAGCGTTTTGTACCGCTTATAAATATATGCAAAGAGCATGGCACTGCTATGCGTATAGGCGCTAATCATGGTTCATTGAGTGATCGTATTATGAGCCGTTACGGTGATACTCCATTAGGAATGGTAGAATCCGCCTTAGAGTTTTTGAGGATTTGTGAATATCATGGTTATAAAGAAATTGTTCTTTCCATGAAATCTAGTAACCCACTAGTGATGGTTCAGGCATACCGTTTGCTTATAGAAAAGATGAATGCGGAGAACATGAACTATCCTTTGCATTTGGGAGTAACTGAAGCTGGCGAAGGTGAAGATGGTCGTATAAAATCTGCAGCTGGTATTGGTACTTTACTTGAAGATGGTATTGGAGATACTATTCGTGTATCGCTTACCGAAGACCCTGAATTTGAAATACCCGTAGCCAAGCATTTAGTGAGCAGATATAACGACAGAGCAAAACATGCTTCTATTCCTGCCATTAATGAATTGCCTTATTCTCCTACTCAATACACACGCAGAGAAACAAGAGAGCCTGCCAATATTGGAGGCAAGAATCATCCGCGTGTTGTAGCTGACCTTAGTGCAAAAGATAATATTACTCAGGCCACCATATTTGGTATTGGCCATTCATACAATACAACCACAGGCATTTGGAAAACACTTGACCAAGGAGCAGATTATGTATACACGGGTAAGCAAGTAATTTCTTTTACTCTACCAGATAGCTTAAAAGCTATTTATGATTTTGCAACCTGGAAGAATGCTAAACAGGCTCATTCATTTCCCTTCTTCAGCAGTACAGATGAGTATATCCATACTACTGAAAAATCAAATGAATTGAATTTTGTGAGCCTGAAAATTGAAGACATTTCGAAACCTTCATTTGATAAACTGAATAAAGATGTCACCCTTGTTTGGATTTTGGAAACGAACAACCTGCATGGCATGGCAGAAGAAAGAAGGATCTTGATAGAACTTCTTTCGAAAAAATACGACACTCCTGTAATCATCCGTCGGAAATATGATACCGCATCGGAAGAAGAAGTAAGGCTTTATGCCGCAACCGATGTGGGAGCTTTGCTTATTGAAGGCATGGGCGAAGGAATATGGTTAACAGCCAACGTACCTGTAAAGAATTTGAACAGTATAGCCTTCGGCATACTGCAAGCAACACGTACACGCATTTCGAAAACAGAATATATTTCTTGTCCTTCTTGCGGAAGAACATTGTTCAACCTGCAAAAGGTAACCGCAGAGATACATGAACGCACATTGCACTTAAAAGGAGTTAAGATTGGCATTATGGGTTGTATTGTAAACGGCCCGGGCGAAATGGCTGATGCTGATTATGGATACGTAGGTACAGGTGTTGGAAAAATTACGCTATACAAAGGCAAACAAGTTGTGCAACGCAACATTGAATCGGAGCAAGCAGTAGAAGCTTTGGTTACGCTCATAAAAGATAATGGCGACTGGGTAGAAAAGCCATTAGAAAGCTAAACTCGCACGAGTGAATAACTATACTAAAAAGTATTTTCCCAACCTTGATGCATTAAGGCTCTTCGCTTTCCTATTAGTCTTTTTAGAACACATGGTACTTACGAACGATACTGCGTTAAAGAGTTCGCCATTGATGTTATTGTATAATTCGCACTTCAATCTTGCGTCGGTAGGAGTGGGATTCTTTATCGTGCTTTCAGGCTTCCTCATTACCTGGATAATATTGGAAGAATATCAAAACACTTCTGAATTCAGTTTATCTAATTTCTGGCTAAGGCGATGCTTGCGTATATGGCCACTTTATTTTTTAATGATATTCATCGGCTTTGTACTTATTATCTCTGCACGATACATCTGTAATTCACCTGTGCATGATATGCCTCCATTAACTTACCTATTCTCATTTACGCTAAACTTTTACATGGCGAACCATGGTACAGCGTTTCTTTTCTTTATTGCATTCCTGTGGAGTATTAGTATGGAAGAACAGTTCTACACATTGTGGGGCATTATTTTAAAATGGGCAAAGTCACTTCTGCCTATCATTTGTTTTTTATTCATTCTTATTTCAATTGTATTCAGAATAGTTTATAAGGCAGAAAACAATAATCTGTATTATAATTCATTAAACTGGATCGGCAATTTTTCAATCGGCAGTCTATTGGCATATTCAGCCATGAAGGGAGGCAAGAATTTTGATTCACTTAAAAGAATACCAAAGCCTTTTAGCGCTTTGGTTTATTTATTATTCGCGCTGAATCTTATTTTCTATAACTATATCTACTCTTCAGAAATGATGACAATTTTGGAAAGGCTTATAGGTTCGCTGTTTTTTGCATTTATCTTATTCGATCAAACTTTTAACGAAAACTGTCTATTTAACCTATCTACCAGCAATAAACTGAGGTATTTGGGTAAAATATCATATGGCCTCTTTTGCTACCATGGCTTGGTACTATTGTTGTTTTCGAGGTTTATAGAGCATTTCGGTTGGTTAAACGTCCCCTTATACGTATTTCTAATCAATCCGCTGATTACTTTTGCATTAACAGTACTTATATCTGCCATCAGTTATGAATATGTTGAGAAGCCGATTATGAGACTGCGTTATAAAATAAAACCTGCGTGAACGCTATAAAAAGAAACATACCTAATGCCATTACATCACTGAATTTACTTTTCGGATGTATAGCGTTGGTTTTTATTTTTCAGAACAGACTGGTTGAGGCTTCTTATTTAGTTGTATTTGCAGGAGTAGCCGATTTTTTTGATGGTATGATGGCACGTTTGCTAAAAGTACATTCAGATATTGGGAAAGAGCTCGACTCATTGGCCGACATGGTTTCATTTGGAGTTGTACCGGGCATGATGGTGTTTCAGTTAATAGCAGGAGAAGGCGTGCTTTATTTTAAATGGATCGGACTATGCATTCCAATTTTTGCTGCACTTCGTCTTGCTAAATTTAATACGGATGAACGCCAGGCCACCTATTTTATTGGAGTACCTACACCGGCTGTGGCTTTGCTTGTTGCATCATTTCCGTTGATTTTAAAGCACAGTATCTATTGGCAAAATATTTATTCTTCAGATATAGTAACCCAACACGATGTTTTGTATATCAACTCCGTAACCTGGTTCTTTACATTACTTGCAATTGCCTGTGCAGCCTTAATGGTAGCGCCGTTCCCACTTATCTCTATGAAGTTCAAAAATCTTTCATGGGCATCGAATAAAGCACGGTATCTATTATTTATTCTTTCATTGGCAAGTATTGTAGTACTGCAATTTGCAGCTGTACCTGTAATTATGATACTTTATATAACTATCTCATTATTTGCAAATCCTGCAAAAGAGTATGAGTAAGAAAATATGTTTTATTGTTAACCCTGTCTCCGGTACAGGCAGCTGGAAGGGCATAGAAGAGAGTATTGATAAATACCTCGACCGTTCTTTCAAAGCTGTCATTTATTACACCGAATATGCAGGCCATGCTATTGAACTTGCTAACGATGCAGCAAAGACATGTGATGTGGTAGTAGCCGTTGGCGGAGATGGCATGATGAATGAAGTGGCACGCGGAATAATGGGCACTAATGCTGCGCTTGCAATTGTGCCAACAGGCTCGGGTAATGCATTGGCGCGGCACTTGTTAATACCTGTTAACCATAAAGGCGCTATTGAGTGCATTAACAAGATGTACACCCGCGTTATTGATACTGCCACAATGAACGATGAAGATTTTTTTGCGGTATGCGGCACAGGCTTTGATGCAGAGGTTGCCAATAAATTTGCAAACAGCAAAAAACGTGGCTTCTTCACTTACCTATATTTATCGGCTTCCACTTATTTTAATTACAAGCCGCAGACTTACGATATTACAGTTGATGGTAATACTATACAGGTAAAAGCATTTTTGATAAGTATTGCCAATAGCAGCCAGTATGGCAATAATGCTCATATTGCTCCAAAAGCATCTACCCGAGATGGCTTGTTAGACATCTCAATAGTCAAGCCATTCTCCCTATTGGTGTCACCTATATTGGCATACCGACTATTCCGTTGGTCACTCGATCGCTCTCCTTATATAATAACAGAAAAAGGAAAAAGCATTAACATCCGCAATGTTGATAAGGAGACCCAGTTATGCATTCACTACGATGGTGAACCGGCAGGCATGTCAGACTCTATTAATGTTGAAATTGCTCCAAGGACATTAAAGGTTGTAGTGCCGGAAGTTTAATAACTCAAATTAGGCCTCAGCCATCTTTCCGCTTCTTCAATACTCATTCCTTTACGACGCGCATAATCTTCCAACTGTTCTTTATTTATTTTACCTAAAGCAAAATAATGCGAACCCGGGTGAGAGAAATATAAACCACTTACAGCAGCTGTTGGGAACATAGCCATGCTCTCCGTAAGCTCAATTCCGGTATTCTTACTTACCTCAAACAAGTCGAAATGCAAGGTCTTCTCTGTATGATCAGGGCTGGCAGGATAACCTGGTGCAGGGCGTATACCAAGGTATTCTTCTTTAATTAATTCTTCTCCGCTTAATTTTTCATCGGGAGCATAGGCCCATATTTCCTTACGTACTTTTTCATGCATCAATTCAGCAAATGCTTCAGCAAGCCTATCGGCCAAAGCTTTTATCATTATGCTACTATAATCATCGTGATCCTTTTCAAACTTCTCTATCCACTTTTCGATCCCTATACCTGCTGTAACTGCAAAGCCTCCTATATAATCTTTCTTACCACTTTCTTTAGGAGCAATAAAGTCAGCCAATGCAACATTATTCTGCCCTTCAGCTTTCTTAGTCTGCTGGCGCAGTGTATGCAAAATTGTCTTTACCTGTTTACGTGTATCATCGGTGTACAGTTCAATATCATCATCGCCAATAGTGCTAGCGGGGTAAAAACCAATAACAGCATTTGCCGAGAGCCATTTGCCTGCAATTATCTTCTCTAACATGCTTTGCGCATCATCAAAAAGTTTTTTGGCTTCTTGTCCGCGTTCAGGGTCGTTAAATATTTTAGGGTAACTGCCCTTCATCTCCCAGGCATGGAAGAAAGGTGTCCAGTCGATATACTTTGCAATTTCAGCTAAAGGATAATTTTTGAATGCCTTATTACCAATTACAGAAGGCTTATTGATCTCAATACTCCAATCTGCTTTGTATTTGTTGGCACGTGTTTCAGCAAGGCTTATATACTTATCCTGTGCAGTTTTATTCAAATGCTGTTTACGCAAGCTTTCATATTCCTGGCTAACCTTTTCTACATACGCAGGTTTAGCTTCAGATAATAAACTACTTGCCACATTCACACACCGTGATGCATCGTTCACGTGTATAACCGGGAAATCATATTCCGGTGCTATCCTAACCGCAGTGTGTATCTTAGATGTAGTTGCACCACCAATAAGCAAAGGAATATTCAAGTTCATACGTTTCATTTCCTTGGCTATATGAACCATCTCATCCAGCGAAGGTGTAATGAGACCACTCACACCAATAATATCAACTTTCTCCTTAATAGCTTCTTCCAATATTTTTTCACAAGGCACCATTACGCCCATATCAATTACTTTGTAATTGTTACAGCCTAATACTACGCCTACAATATTCTTGCCAATATCATGCACGTCGCCCTTTACAGTTGCCATTAATATTTTACCCACCGCAGCTGCTCCTTCTGATTTCTCTGCTTCCATAAAAGGAGTGAGGTAAGCAACAGCCTTTTTCATTACACGGGCACTCTTTACCACTTGTGGTAAAAACATTTTACCTGAACCAAACAAGTCACCCACAATGCTCATCCCATCCATCAATGGCCCTTCAATAACTTCAAGGGACCGTGGGAATAATTTGCGACACTCCTCCGTGTCCACATCAATATAATCGGTAATACCTTTTACCAAGGCATGTGCCAAACGCTCCTTAACAGGCAGTTTTCTCCACTCCTCATCTTTCTTCACTTCTTTACCAGCTGATTTTACCGTCTCAGCATAATTCAAAAGCTTCTCAGTTGCATCTTCCTTGCGATTGAGCAATACATCTTCTACCAATACCAACAAGTCCTTAGGTATCTCGTCATATATCTGCAACATTCCCGGATTAACAATGCCCATATCCATGCCGGCTTTTATTGCATGGTATAAGAAAGCTGAGTGTATTGCTTCACGCACAGTATCGTTACCACGGAAAGAGAAAGATACATTACTAACACCGCCACTTACTTTAGCGTAAGGCAGGTTTTCTTTTATCCACTTAGTAGCACCAAAAAAATCGAGGGCATT
>Ga0206861_1048_pt1 | contig 29797 bp, 20 predicted proteins | sample Alteio_BWOrgCont_45_FD_152617 | JGI IMG/M metagenome (GOLD analysis project Ga0206861, IMG submission 152617) | Enriched cells from forest soil in Barre Woods Harvard Forest LTER site, Petersham, Massachusetts, United States -... | ecosystem: Environmental > Terrestrial > Soil > Temperate forest >... | reverse complement strand
CAAAGGTAAAAATAACTTATATAAAAGTGCGTGAGGAAAAGAATTAGGATAAGATTAAGTAAAACCACTTAAGGAAATCCCATGAAACTCTATTACTCAAAAGGCTCATGTGCACTGGCCGTTCGTATTACTATCAATGAACTTAAACTAGCGTGTGAATATGAAGCCGTCAATTTAAAAGACAAAACCACAGCATCAGGCAAGAACTATTTAGCGATTAACCCTAAAGGCGCCGTCCCCGTTTTAGCATTAGACAATGGCACGTTACTCACTGAAAATGTGGCCATCCAAATCTATCTGGCTGAACATTTTAAAGCCCACAATTTGCTGCCCGCGCCTGAAGATTTTAATCGTTATCGTATCTTGGAATGGCTGGCGTTTATCACCAGCGATGTACATAAATCCTATGGTCCATTATTTAGCCAAGACGTGCCTCAAGACATTAAAGACAGCATATTTATTCCCCTCCTTAAAAAGAAATTTAACTTCATTGAGACCCAGTTAACAGGGAAAGATTATTTAATGGGCGATCACTATACCCTTCCTGATGGCTATTTATTTGTGATGCTGACTTGGCTTGCACATGTTAAGCTTGATCTAGCACAATGGCCCGCAATCACAGCCTATTATCAACGTTTGCAACAACGCAGTGCAATACAAAAGTCTTTGGCTGATGGTGGATGATCAAGCCTAGCTTGGGTTATAATGCAGCAATGAGTACCACAACTAACCCTGGGTTGCACCTTTTAGGCGCAACTCGCGAGGATTTATTAGCTTTCATGGCTAAACGCGGCTATAAATCGGCCCATGCGTTTTCTTTGTTTAAAGCGATACACCGAGGCCATTTATTAGATTTTACTCACCTTGATAGCCTGCCTTTAACGCTACGCCAGCATTTAGCCTCCGATTTTCCCTGTAGCCCGCCTAAAGTGCTACATACGCATACCGCAACGGATGGCACGCAAAAATATTTAATTGCCTTAAACGATGGCAGCGCGATAGAAACCGTATTTATTCCGGAACCCTCGCGTGGCACCTTGTGTGTATCCTCGCAAGTCGGGTGTGCACTCAATTGTGATTTTTGCGCCACCGGTAAACAAGGCTTTTCACGTAATTTAACGGCCGCGGAAATCATTGCCCAAATTTGGATAGCTACACGTGAACATACCATTACCAATGTAGTGTTTATGGGCATGGGCGAACCCTTATTAAATTTAGAACACGTGATCCCAGCCATCAGTATTTTACTCGATGATTGTGCTTATAATTTATCTAAATATACCGTGACCGTCAGTACCGCAGGGTTAATTCCACAAATGCAGCAACTCGCGCAGCAAACCGAGGTTTCATTAGCGCTGTCTTTACATGCGCCCAATGATCTGCTGCGCACGCAACTTATGCCTATTAATAAAAAATATCCGCTACTTGAGTTAATGGCTGTGTGCAAAAATTATTTTAAACATCCTAAGCGAAAAATTTTGTTTGAATATATTTTAATTGATGGTGTAAATGACACCGATGCTTTAGCACATGAATTAGCACAACTATTAACCGATGTCCCAGCGAAAATTAATTTAATTCCGTTTAACCCGATTGCCCACAGTGGCTATCAACGCTCAACGGATGCACGCATTAAAGTCTTTCAAACCATTTTACGGGATCATGGCTTTAAAACTTTTGTGCGTAAAACCCGCGGTCCACTGATTGATGCCGCGTGTGGCCAATTAAAAGGTGATTTTATTGAGAAAACTAAGCGCAGAGCGTAATTAAAAATGTTAACCTCCATGAATACACCCACCGCACAAACTATAGGCGTGTTACTCGTCAATCTGGGCACCCCTGCAGGCAGTGATGTGGCTTCAGTCAAACGCTATTTACGCGAATTTTTAAGCGATCCCTATGTGATAGATTTACCTAATCCTTGGCGCAGTCTTTTAGTGCAAGGGTTAATCATACCGTTACGGGCGAAAAAATCAGCACATGCCTATCAGCAAATCTGGACAGATCAAGGCTCCCCTTTACTGACGAACAGCCTGGCCTTAAAAGAATCGCTGCAAAATCTATTAGGACCTGACTATTGTGTGAGACTGGGGATGAATTACGGTGAACCCAATTTAGTCTCTGCACTTTGCGAATTAAAGCAGTGCCAAAAAATTATCGTCCTGCCTTTGTTTGCGCAATACTCCACGGCGGTGACCGAATCTATTTTAGAAAAGATCCGAAAAATTAGCGCAAGCGAAAAAATCAGCAGTAAGCTCGCAATCATCCAAGATTTTTATAATCACCCAGCTTATATCCAGGCATTGGCTCAGAAGATTCAACCTAGCTTGGATGAAAGCGACGTTGAATATTTATTATTAAGTTACCATGGTTTACCCATGCGTCAACTCTATAAAATATCAAACCCCTGTAAACAGTGCACAGATACCCCTTGCCCGATGATACAACTAGACAATAAAAATTGTTACCGCGCCCAGTGTTTTCAAACCTCACGCTTAGTCACTGAACAACTCACTTTAGGTAAAACAAAAGTCATCACCTGTTTTCAATCACGCCTAGGTCGCTTAACTTGGACAGGGCCTTATACCGAGCACATTTTAGAGCAGCTTGCCGCACAAGGCATTAAGCGCATCGCAATCGCCTGTCCTTCGTTTATCACGGATTGCTTAGAAACTTTAGAAGAAATTGGGATCCGCGCCCGCAACACCTGGTTAACTGCACCAGATCGCGAATTTAAGCTCATTTTAGGCTTAAACAATGAAGCCGATTACCTCACAAAAATACTCACACCCTCCTCTAGCTTTTAATAAGTAATTATATTACTCTGAAATCTCGGTCTTATCCTTAACCTTATCTACAGGATGTAAATTATGTTATTAAAATCTGCCTTATCTTTAGTATTTTTAACTGCATTTATGGGGACTGCTTTTGGTGCGGATCCTACTGCATTGGTGCCCATTTATAAAACCAATGAACCCTGGCCGGAATTGGGCTTTGATGTCTCGACCCGGCAAGTGCCAGCAATCCGTTTTGAGCCCCAGGAAGATATAAATTTAGAATATATCCAACTGTGGTTTATGAATAATAGTTCCATTTATCAAGGCGAAGTGACCATCACGCTGAATACCGATGACTTGCGTGAAGACGGTCAGTCACAACCTAGTGATTACATTTTGGAATCTTGGACTTTTCAAATCTCAAGTCAAGGTCTGCTGCAAAAAGATGTGATCTACTCTGAGCTTAAACCTTATTTGGAAGAAGGACAGCGGTATTGGATCGTCGCCCAATCAGAATCCCCGCCCCTGCTTAATCCCGTATGGAATGTATCTGGGCCTATAGGTGATGATGGGGTAATCGGCTATTACGGCAGACTTGATCCCCTAGATGGCGAATGGAGCGTAGGCAGTAGTGCGGTGCCGAGTATTCAGATTTACGGGCAAAATTAAAGGAATTTAATTGCTCACTAAAGTTAAGAGAAAAACTTGCCCCCTTTGTAAAGGGGGCAAGTCTTACTCTGGCCGTTTACAAAGGCGGAAAATCCAAGACCGCATGGATAGCTAAGACTCCAGCCCCAAACCCAAAGCCTTATAAATTTGAATAATATCCTGCGTCACCATTAATTGTTGATTCACTAAATTGTACTCACTTTGCAGTAAATTTAATTCATTCGTTAAATACACCGTATAATTCACTAACCCCGCTTGATATTGCGCATCGCTAATACTAAAAAGTTCGGTATTTTGTTGTTTTTGTTTTTTAATCGCATCTAGCGCTATTGCATCTTCCTGATAAGACACCAACGCCGTATTGACTTCCAAAAAGGCATTCAGCACGGTGTTTTGATAACTTAAAATTGAAGATTCGAATTGTTCACCCGCACGGTCATACTGACTTTCTCGCACCGCATAATCAAATACGTACTGAGAAATACCAAGCCCATAATCCCAAAACGCATTGGAATTGTTGATTAAATTAGAGAAAGTCGAGCTCGCATAACCGTAACCACCGGTCAAAGTAAATGTGGGTAAAAAATTGGCCAGAGCTTGCTTCTCTAAATACCCATAAGAGATGACTTGAAAATAAGCACTTTGTATATCCGGCCGCAGCGCTAACATTTGCGCAGGGATCCCTTCTGGAATCAATTCCGTATAGGGTAACGTGTTAAAATGATTGTGCGGTTTTATCGCAAAATCTTCTGGATATTCTCCCAGTAAATAGGCCAGCATATATTCTAAAATTTGCTGTTGTTTTTTTATTTGTTGCAAAGCAATTAAAATTGACTCTGCTTGAATTTGCGCATTATAAAGACTACTGGCATCAATTAAACCACTTCTGTTTTGGACTTCTACCAGCTGCATCAGCGACAACGCGGCGTGATGCTGCTCAGTTAAATTATCCCTATTGGCATAAAGTGCCATAAGCTGAAAATATGTATTTACCACGTTACTCACTAAGGTTAATTTAATCACATCACTTTCTGCTTCATTGACTCTCACGACTGCGGCAGCTTGTTTTACGCTATTTCTAATTTGATTCCAAACATCCAATTCATAACTGGCATAAGCAGATACCATATTCACATCAAAAATTCCGCCATTTATAAATGAAGATGAAGAGTTAGATGCAGCAGAGGATGATGGCGTAGCAGACTTAGCTTGTGCACCCGGATCAAGCGGCGGTGGCGCAGTGGGCGTGGAAAAAGCACCAAAGAATTCATCCGGTACAAATTTATTACGTGAAGCATTAAACCCCGCACCCACTTGCGGAAAAAGATATGACCTATTTTGCGCCACATAAGTTTGCGCAATATCAATATTATTCAGCGCAACTTGATAATTATAATTTTCTTCTAAGGCCTGCTCAACGAATGCATTTAAAGTCTCGTCATTGAAATTTTCCCACCATTCATTTTTTAAATAAGGGTTAGTAAAGTTAAGTTCAACTTTAAAATCATCAGGCACCTCTAAAGCAGGCACTTCAGGTTTTTCGTAGAGGCTGCATGCGCTAAGTAGCATGACTCCTGTTAATACCGTTAATTTTCTCATGGCTTTTCTTTGATATAAACATCAACCATTTGACCGGGGAAAATATTCACATCCTTAGGTCGGGTAAATTTAAAAATGATCGGCAATACCCTCACATCCACGCGCTCATTACGCTGATTAGAGAGCTCTATATTAGGAATGGTAAAGGGTTGAATGCTGGAGAATTCCAAAGGCACACTTTTATTTTGCAACCCTCTAATAAAAAGCGTCGCTTCAAGTTTACTCGGATCAGGCAATCGTGGCACAAGGATTTCATCCACATAGGTTCTGACCTGCAAGAAATCAGTAGCGACCCCCAATTGGATGGGCGGTAAGTAGCCTTGCGTGTAGGGATCGTAACTCCCCACTGCGGCGGATGAATAATCCCCTATTCCAGGCACAATGCGAAGCACCAAGCCCTCGATAGGTGAAGTGATAATATATTTATCCAGCAATGCCTTATCGGAATCATATTGCCCGACAGCCACGGCAACGCCCTCTTTTGCAATTTTAACCGCATTAATCGCATTATCCAGATCATATTTACTGACTGATTTAGGATTAATCCGATAAGCCGTTTGCATTTTAGTTAATTGATCTTGTGCGTTAGCCAGTTCCGCTTTAGCATACCGTATGCTAGCGGCATCTTTTTCAACAATGCCACGCTGCACACTATCATCTAAGGCCATAAGCGGCGTACCTATCGTCACACTTTCACCGTTGGTGACCATAATGTCCGTAATGCGAGAGGATACTTCTGAATAAATATTCACATTTGAGCCATTGGTCTGGAAGCTCTCCACGATCCCGGTCGCATAAATGCCCGCGGTATAAGGATTGTAATTTACCGCAAGCGGCGCTTGCACTTTAATTTTTTTATTATAAACAACCACACTCGTTAAGCCTGCAATTAAGCCTATAATCGCAATGATAAATAACACTCTAGTCTTCATCTAAATTTCCTGCCTTTTCGGTAATACGCCCATCTTCCATGCGGATCATGCGGGATGCATAAGGATAAATACGATTATCATGCGTCACGATGATGATGGCTCTTTTTTCATTCAATAGGTTTTCTTTGATAAACGAAATAATTCTTTTTCCTGTTTCGCCATCTAATGAGGCCGTAGGCTCATCTAAAATCAGTAAGGTCGGCTCGGTCACGATGGCTCGGGCAATCGCAACCCGTTGCTGCTCACCTATGCTTAATCGATTTGGGTTGAGTTCCGTGCGGCGTTCTAAACCGACCATTTTCAATTCTTTAAGGGCCGCCGCCAAGGCCTCATCCATAGGTTTTTTTTGCAATATTAGCGGAATGGCCACATTTTCTTTACAGGTTAATTTTTTAAATAAATGAAAATCTTGAAACACGAATCCTAAAGTATATAAACGAAAATCCGCGAGATCACTATCGCTCATTTGCCATAAGTCTTTATCCAGCACAGTCACGCTACCTTCATTTGGGCGTAAAATACCGGAAATAATACTCAGCAATGTAGTCTTACCTGAACCCGATGGTCCGACTATATAAAGCATCTCGCCAAAGTTGACCTCAAAACTCACGTCATGCAACGCATAGGTTTTAGCCTCGCCTTCGCCAAACCATTTAGTTATATTTTTGGCCTGTAGCATATTAGCCTCTAAAAATATCGAAAGGATCAATACGCGTCACGCGTCTTATACCTAAGTAGCTAGAAAAGGCCACGATAGCGAGCACCATTAAAAAGCAAAACGCTAAACTCTGAAAGGTCACTAATGCGGCATAATTTGCCAGACGATATTTAGCCAACGCAATCAGCACCATGGCAATCAGCATCCCCAAACCGTAACCGATAAACCCCACGACGCTAGATTGAAATAAAATCATTTCTATCAGTTCTTGTTTTTTCGCACCGATGGCTTTAAGCGCGCCAAATTCTTCAATATTCTCCAGCACAAATGCATAAAAGGTTTGTCCGGCTATGGATAAGCCGACGATAAAACTAATCACGGTCATGATCAAGACGTTAGTGCCTAATCCTGTTTGATACATATAATAGTGCGTATTTTTTTTGATAAACTCTTTTTGTGTGAGGGCAAGATAACCGGCTTCACTGACTGTTTGTTTAATGTGAGCAACATCCGCGACATTTTTCGGTTCAACGAGTATATAGGTTATAGTAAAGCGCATTTGAGGTAAATCCGAAATAGCGCGATTGAACGTCGTGTACAAAGTCGGTGTGCCAAATAACCCGCTCATCAGCGCTTCGCCTATGCCCACCACAACACCACGGTAATCATTCACTTCAAAGGTGCTGCCTAAGACAGGGTTATTCAATTTACTAAACTCGCTGTCATGAATGGCGATATAGGCGTCATTATTATAAATATCCGCAATTTCACCTTGCAACATATTCGGACGGCCAAATAACGTCGCATCATCTATGCCGATCACATTTGCCGCTTGATAGCGGCCATCGTTGAGTTTTAATAACCCACTGCCCGAGTACATCGGTACGGCATAACTCACACCTTCGATGCTACGCACCACGTCTAATATGTAATCCGGCATGGGAATATTGTCGGTTTGGGTATTGACTGATGGATCCATCACCCATACTTTCGCACCTATATTATAGATATTAGCAGCGGTACGCTGCATGATGCCGGCAAAAAGCGAAGTCATGAGTAACATCAAAACAACCGCAAACGTGATCCCTACGATTAAGGTAAAGAATTTTCCACGATCATTGGCAAGTAATTTAAGTGCGATTTGAAGTAAACCGGTCATGGTGTCTCACATCCTTTTAGACAAGTGCAGCATAGGCTGTGTGAGATGAGCTTGTCAACGATATATCCGTAAACCCTACCTGGATTCTTGATGCAAAAGCATATAGGGGCATTAGGACCAATAAGTACCAATGCATCCCCTTTGCCAACCTATTAATATCTATTCATATAAAAAACATATGGTTAGGATATAATCTGCCTTGCTTACATTTAACATTGCGTTAATCTTTGTGGCGTATAATTATATTTAGTTCAATGCACTTTACTAGATTTATTAGTGAATTAAGATCGTAAGATCAGCCAAGTTTTCAGGAATGATATGCCCTATACCTATATGAATTGGAATTTTCTAAATAATCCTATATCGACGGGTGATATAGTCCCAGATGATTTTCCAAACTATCAAAATACTCCACTACGCAATCTCACTATACGTACCAATCAAATGATGTATCTGGGTCAAGGCGGCCTTAACTTTTTGCAAAATGCAAAAGCTTGCGCAGATAGCACACCGTTCGAAGTCCTATCAAATAACAATCAAGTGACGACGCTAGATGCCAGAACAATTAGCAATACAACTGAGTCAGATGAAGGTTTGCGTGATCTTTTAGTGAGCACTTTATATTCTTCAAATACATCAGATGAAGAAGAATCAGATGAAGATAATAAGCAAGACAAACTTCGACAAAACCAAAGCGTACAGAATTTTTTAAATCAATATAACCACAATGTAGTGTTTAATGGCATCATTGCGCTCTTCAATAAAAATATACTTGTACCCAGCTATGGCAGCGCTATTTTAGATACTTCCAACCTCAAACAAAACGTCAAAATTAAAATTAATAAAGCCGGCAACATTGTAGTGGAAGCAACAGTTACTGAACTTCAAATAAAACAAATTGATGTCAATGGACAATGTCACTCTCACCCGATAATAGGTTCATTTACATTTGCTACAGTACTAAAAGATAATCAGTCACTTGTATCCGTACAATCCAACAATCCTGGATTGATCAAACTATTTGAAGGCAGATTGACCGTTGATACGCTACAAGATGTTTGTCCCAATATTAATATTCCAGATAAAGAAAATGTAGCCAATAATTTTAAAATATTATCTCACCGCTTAGCAGGGAATGATGGGGTCCTCAATCACAGCTCGCTTAGACTGTTGGAAATAATTTTCCCAGAAATCAATACTTCGCTCAGAATGGCTACTTTAAATGATTTTTTACAGGCATTTAGCCAAGCCTATACGGATAAATCTGACTTTAACTCAGTGCAAATAACTGTAATTGATTTTCTATATTCGTATACACAAAATCAAACAGAGGACTTTAATCAAAGATTATTTAAAGCAACCCTACCTAAGAAAATTAATGAACATTATTTCTTTGATGGCACACAATGTCAATACTTAAGAATGCTACTCGGTTTACCGCCCTTTGCGCCGAAAACGCTGGAGATTACTTCCGCTACAATGAAAGTAAAACCAAATCCAAAAACAAATGACAACCTGTGCACTGTACTGAGTGCTGCCCTCTCTAGAAATTCTATGCTCACTCATCCTCATGAAAAAGAATTAACTCAACATATTATTAACTTTGTTACCAGCAAACAAACACCCGATGATGAACAAACATTAATTAAGCATCTAGAGGATATTTTCAACCAAAATATTCCAGAACTAAATGAATCCGTTAAAAACCTACTGCCCATATCGAGCACCATTTTTTTTGAACATATTTTAAACACTGCAACGACTACATATTCGTGGGATCACATTAAAAGCAAATTATCTCATTTCTTCGCTTCTTTTATTAATGATATTATTGATGCCGCAACATTTCCATTTTCCTGGGATCGGATTAAAATAAAATTTTCTAATTTCATCAATTTTTTTCGTAAAGATGGAAAAATATCTTATGTCCAAGACTATGCCTTAACACGTCCCCACCCTATACTCGATGCTACTGTAAAACCAAAGCGTTTGACTCGAGAAGATATTACACTCACTGAAATACGCAGATTCAGATTAAGTACACCAGAAAAGTGTAAAGATTATATTTTGGCATATAATGCTGAGCAAACTGCCTTATATAGGGAGCATCAAGCTTCATACCTTGAGCAAACCGCTGTAACAGCTGAAGCACTCGCAGCAGAAGCCGCTAGCAAAGCTGGTAATGTATTTTATTATATTTTTTTACCTGACAAGGATCATCTTGCTCTTTTAGATAAAGCAAGTGAACTTCGGACCATCGCCACAGAAATTAGAGAAAAGGAAAATGGTTCTAGAGCTAAAGCAACGAGTGCGCGTCAGCAAGCTACAGATTTAGCAAAGAAAGCAGGTTTAAGTCCATCTTCTCAACAAGCCAAAGATATGCGTGATTTGTATACTGCTGATGATGTTTTTAATGATCATTACATTACCCAAGAAGTACAAGCAATTCAGCGGACTGTCGATGGACTTTTTAAATATCAAGATGGTATTAGCAAATTAAATTTCATCCCCTCCCCGAAAGAACTTTTCTCCCTTATAGAACAAGGGAATAAATTTATTATTCTCGAGTATCTTGAAATGCAGGCATTTATTGCAGAGCGAACAGCCTTACTACCCAAGGCTAGTGAGTGCAACAAAAATAAAGCGTCACAATTAAGGCTGCTTGCCAACCAATTTAAAAACTCTGAACTCTTTATAGAAACGCTAGTGAGTGCAGCAGACACAACCCGCACGACACTCACATCTGATGTCCATAATACCGAGACCTCACTTTCACAAGAGGTTCTACAAACAGAATTCGTTGGTCATTCAGCAGTTACACTACCCAATAATGTAAGTGCACACAATGTATATTTTCCTGCTGTCAATAACATACAATCCCATTATAAAGATACTCCTGAAAATCACCAGATACCTGATTCACTCAAGATCATTATTAGCCAACTTAACGATGGTATTCTAAAGGCAAGAGAAGAAATCAATATAATAAAAGATCAAATTGATAAGTCGGTCAATAACAACGCAGATATCTCTCAATTAAGTAAAGAAAAAAATGATCTTATAGTTAGCCATTCAACAGAACTATTTGCGCAAGCTCAAGCCGGTAGTATTAATATCACCAAATTTCAACTTATTCTTTTAATTAATTGTCATACCTCAAATACTGTAGAAGACTATATGATAAAAAATGACTTAGGGACTAACACCTATAAGCCTATAATCAAACAAGGGAATAGTGTGATGCCTGCGCAACCATTAGTGACAGATTCCAGAGCAGTTACTGATAATGCAGATAATGAATCAATACAATTATTACAAAATTAAAATAATAAATTACGCATTAATCGTTTTAATCTCATCCCGCAAATGCGCATTTCTGCGCATTTCCATGACCTATGCGCACACCATCGAAACTGCCTGAATAATATATCCATATAAAACAGCAGGTTACAATTTAAGCTGAATTAACATTCAGTTAATACTCATATGGTATATTAATAATATTAGGAATGAGAGGAAACTATAATGCCATTTGTCAATTGGGAATATATAATAAACCCAATGGATATGCTAGGGATCACAATACCTAGAAAAATTCAATATATCGTAATTGATAATTTAGCTGCAAAAACCGACCTTCAGCATAACGATAACGATAACGATTATCAAGAAAAAGCCCTTGATTGCATCATTACGCAATTTCATAAAAATATTCTTGAGTTAAGTCATGGCAGCGCAATTTTAGATACTTCTAACATCCAGAAAAAATCTGAAACTAAATCTAAAAAAGTAGATGGAAAAGACGTATACTATAGAGAAGGAGTATGCACTGGACTGGGTATCAAACAATTTGATGCAAAGGGTAATTTTAAAACAATTCCGCTAAATAGTTCAATTACAACCATTATAAAATATGGTGGTACTGGGTGTTTAGTAATGGCTTTGGAGTGTTCGGATGATTTGGTAACGCTATTCGAAGGCAGAATGCCTCAGAGTACATTCGAAAAAACTTATTCAGGAATCACAGCGACTACAGCAGAAAATGTAGCTACTAATCTTCAAATTTTAACACACAGATTAAAAGACAATCACGAAGTACTTAACCCAAGCACACAGGCGCTATTGCAAGTCATTTTCCCCAAAATGACTCCGCTTCAAGAAAAATCTACTTTAATCAATTTCATCAAAGAACTGCAAAAAACTTATAATAATAGTGCCGAGTTGAATGAAAAACAAAATGAGATTATTGATTTCTTATATCAATATACGCAAACTGAAGTGCATGATGTCAATCAAAAATTATTTAATCAAATTATTCCATTAAGCATCACTAACCATATCTTTTTCCAAGAAGACGCACAATGCAGTAATTTAAGAATTTTACTTGGACTGCCAAAGTTTGCTCCGAAGATCCTAAGTCGTAGTGCGAGCACTATAACAACTACAAAAGATGATGTTCGCACGATAATTAATGACGCACTTGACAGGGATCAAAACAGCACGCTTCTACATGAAAAAGAATTGACTCAACATCTCATCACATTTTCTTTAAGCAAGCAAACACTAGATGATGAAAAAACATTCTTTATAAATATAGAAAGTACACTGAGCAAAGACAGATGGTATCTAAAGGGATCTGTCTGGAGCCATTTAAATAAATCAAGCCATGAGGTTCTTGCACATGTAAACAACAGTGCTTCGTTTTTGTTTTCATGGAAGAGTCTTAAATTAAACTTTTTTGGTTTTTTTAATTTTTTATATGAAATTATTTTTAGCTATAATAAAAATAAAACTTTATTCCGTCCCGAGCCCATGCCCAATATACCTGAAGCAGCACTATTAAAACCAGCAGACATCACTGTAGATGACGTATCTAACGAAGTAAAACAACGTTTTGAATTAGATACTGATGAGAAAATAAAAAATTATGTGGCGGCTTATAATGTCGAGCAAGCAGCAATATACGCTGAACATATGGCATTGCATAGTGAAAACCTAGCTAACGATGCAGAGCAAGCTTACTATGAAGCAAACCTATTTTCCAAATATTTCTCTTTTGACGGTGCCAGTCAGCACGCAGAAAAACTGAGGAATACTGCCGATACCGCTGCGGAGCAAGCTAAACAAGTGCGTCAGTTATCCAATCAATTAACTTATGATGCTGATTTAACACTACCCTCTAAATCTAAAAGAAAAGCACAAGGATTAAATTCTGTTGATAAAGTTTTAAACTCTGGTCGTAAACAAAGACTAGAAATCTCTAAAACGATAGATACTATTGCTCTAGAGCTGAACGAAACAGGTTCACAGCTCCCCCAATTTCAAGATTTATCTGCAGGAGATCCAGCCTCATTTAAAAATCTCAATACAGCGATCGATGAAGGTAATAAAACAACTGTGCTTCAATATCTTGAAGATCCAAGACATCAAAGTGATGACGAAGAAAATAACAAGAATTTAAGTAGATTTGCGCAAGCGTTTAAGGAGTCATCGCTATTTCAAGAGCATCCACACGTAAAATCCAATCGTGTGCATGCTACAGTGACATTACTCCAGGCTAAAAGACCAATGAATGTAGACTTTCCACCTGAGAATAGAATAAAATCCTATAATACAGATGCCCCTAAAATTACTCAAAAATTTAGTTTATTTAATCAAAATCTAAGCAATCTTAAAGACGGTATACAAAAGGCAAGAGAAGAAGTCAATGTAATAAAAAATAGCATTGATAGCTTTGTATTGCAAGGAGGAAGTATATCTGACCTGCAAATACAAAAAAATGATACTCTAAGTAGGCTTTCAGAAACACTATTTTCCCAAGCTCAAGCAGCTGATATTAACATCACTAAATCACAACTTACTCTTTTAATTAATTGCCATACTGCAACTACTGTAGAAGACTATATAGAAAAAAACAAAGCGGGCACTCACACTCATAGACCTATACTCAGAAAGGGTAATTCTGTGCAGCCTGCACTCCCGTTAGCGTCTGTTGATAATCCTACAATTTCATCATCATTATTATTACAAAATTAAACACCAGTAAATTTAGCATTAATCTCTTTAATCTCATCCCGCAAACGTGCAGCCTGCTCAAATTCCAAATTCTTCGCATGCGTAATCATTTCATTTTCAAGCTCTGCAATTTTCTTAGTCAATTGTCTGGGTGTTAGCAAAGAATAATCCTCAAGAAACTCAATTTTAGATTTATCTTTTGAAACCACAAAACGCGCGCCTTCCATCACATCATGTACCGCTTTTTCTATTGATTTAGGCGTAATGCCTTGCGCTAGATTATACGCTGTTTGCTTTTCTCGGCGGCGGTCGGTTTCACTTATTGCAGCGTGCATGGATTTGGTCATGGTATCAGCATATAAAATCACTTTACCGTTGATGTGACGCGCCGCACGGCCTATGGTTTGAATTAATGATCGCTCTGAGCGCAAAAATCCTTCTTTATCGGCATCTAAAATCGCAACCAATGAAACTTCGGGTAAATCCAAACCTTCACGTAATAAATTGATTCCGACTAAACAATCAAATTTCCCTAACCGCAAATCGCGTAATATTTCCATGCGCTCCACGGTATCAATGTCAGAATGTAAATAGCGTACCCGCACTTTATGTTCAGATAAATACTCCGTTAAATCCTCAGCCATGCGTTTGGTCAGTGTCGTTACCAGCACGCGTTCATTTTGTTTGGCACGTAGATTGACTTCTGATAATAAATCATCGACCTGAGACTTAATGGGCTTAATGATAATTTCGGGATCAATTAATCCGGTGGGGCGCACCACTTGTTCAGCCACCGCATCGGCATGAGTTAATTCATACGGGCCTGGAGTTGCGGATACATAAATGGTTTGGGGCGAGCGTTGTTCAAATTCTTCAAATTGCATGGGGCGATTATCTAAGGCCGAGGGTAAGCGAAAACCATATTCTACCAAGGTTTCTTTGCGAGCCCGATCGCCTCTATACATTGCGCCTAATTGTGGCACGGTGACGTGGGATTCATCGATCACTAATAATGCGTTTTTGGGTAAATAATCAAATAAAGTGGGTGGCGCTTCACCAGGTCCGCGTCCAGATAAATAGCGCGAATAATTTTCTATGCCGCTGCAAAAACCTAATTGTAAAATCATTTCTAAATCAAATTGGGTACGTTGCTCAAGCCGCTGCGCTTCAACCAGTTTATTTTGTTCATTTAAAATTTTTAAACGCTGTTTTAATTCTGCGCGTATGCCATCTACCGCTTTTAACAAAGTTTCACGTGGTGTGACATAATGGGTTTTAGGATAAATAGTGACGCGTGGCACACGGGCTAAAATCTCACCGGTGAGCGGATCAAAATAACTTAAATTTTCAATTTCATCATCAAAGAGTTCTATGCGTACGGCTTCTTTATCCGATTCTGCAGGATGCACATCGATCACATCACCATGGACACGGTAAGTTGCGCGCTGCAAGGCAACATCATTACGCGCATATTGCAATTGAGCGAGGCGTTTGATTAAAAAACGCTGATCGACTTTATCGCCTCTATCTAAATGCAACACCATGCTTAAATACGCTTGCGGATCGCCCAGGCCATAAATCGCAGAGACGCTGGCCACAATGATGGCATCAGGCCGCTCTAATAAGGCTTTTGTGGCTGATAAGCGCATTTGCTCGATATGCTCATTAACGGCTGAATCTTTGGCAATGTAAGTATCGGATGCCGGCACATAAGCTTCGGGCTGGTAATAATCATAATAAGAAACAAAATATTCAATTGCATTATCAGGAAAAAATTCCCGCATCTCGCCATAAAGCTGGGCCGCCAAAGTTTTATTGGGCGCTAATATGATAGTCGGCCGCTGGATGTTTTGGATGACGTGCGCAATGGTAAAGGTTTTACCGGATCCGGTGACGCCTAATAATACTTGTTTGGCCAGCCCATGATTAATCCCTTCTGTCAGATCTTTAATCGCCTGGACTTGATCGCCTGCGGGTTGAAATTTAGATTTAAGGTGGAAGAAATTGCTCATTGTACGAGTATACTTTTTATTGCTGCCTCACGCAAAACCAGAAAAGACTTTCCCCCTTTGTAAACTGAGGGATCGACATTTAAATTGAAAGATGTTTTTATAAAACAAAGGAGTTACGACGGAGTTGCCCCCTTTGTAAAGGGGGTCGGACGCTTCGTCCGGGGGGATTTCAGCAATGTCTGATGTGCATCAAGATCCCCAAAATCCCCCCGACGAAACGTCGGCCCCCTTTACAAAGGGGGCAAGCTCTTCTTTCTTCCTGTTTGCCCCCTTTACAAATGGGGCCCAGGTCAACTTTCCCCCTTTGTAAACTGAGGGCTCAACATTTAAATTGAAAGATATTTATGTAAAACAAAGGAGTTACGACGGAGTTGCCCCCTTTGTAAAGGGGGTCGGACGCTTCGTCCGGGGGGATTTCAGCAATGTCTGATGTGCATCAAGATCCCCAAAATCCCCCCGACGAAACGTCGGCCCCCTTTACAAAGGGGGCAAGCTCTTCTTTCTTCCTGTTTGCCCCCTTTACAAATGGGGCCCAGGTCATTATTCAACAAAATCCCTAGCGGAAGCCAGCATTTCCAGTTGCTTTACGGCAAGGTGGGTGGTAGTGACTGATTAGAACTCGGACGCGCATTACTATTTAATTGTGGATACTTATCATTGCCAAATGACCATATGTTCGTGTCCCAGTTTGCAAAATGAAACCTTCTGCCTTGTGGATTAGCTGTCATTTCTTTTTTACTTAAACCAATAGACACATTATCATTTGGGCTCTTGCGATTTGTGCCATGTTCACTTTGATCATAATAGCTTTCATGACCCACTATAGGCGGATTAGCTGGGGATACCGAACCGATTATTGCCCAATGCGAAACAGGTCCATTCCCTACTTTGGCTACTTTCCCCGCGGCATAAACCGTATTCAAATTAATCACCGCATTATCCATTGTAGCGCCGATAAGTCCACCCGCATTGGAAACGGATTCCACTTTAGTCATCGAATAACTATTAGAAATATTGACCGTTGCATTCACCCTACCGATAAGACCCCCTACATCATTAGAGGAATTGATATAACCTTCGGTCCATGAGTATTGGATATTGATCGTACCCGGACTTGCGTCCCCAATTAAACCGCCGAATGCACAAAGAGAATCATGCCTACGACACAAATAACCTTGTTTTTTAATCGGGTCTATGCCATAAACACTAGAGCCTTCAATGGTAGTATTACCTCTCGTTTGGCCAATTAACCCGCCCACAGCGCCATCACCATTTGAAATTTCGGCATTTTTTACATGAACGTTTCTTAACACGCTATTATCATTGGTCTGGCCAACTATGCCCCCGGTGTAATATAAGTTAGAGACATTCTGCCCTGCGCCTATCGTTAAACCATCTACTTTTATATTAGCAATAGTGGTATTGCCCTTGATTTGTCCAGCAATTAAACCAGAATAATTCTCTTCATTCGTCTTAAAATCCACATTATTAATGTATGCGTTCTTAAAATTAATATTTTGAATCACGGCATTGTGCACTATGGCAAATAAGGCTGAAATGTAGCTTGAAGATTGGTATGTAGGTAATACAATGCTAAGGCCGGTAATAGTAAACCCTTGTCCATCTAAGCTGCCAGTAAAAGGATCCCTTTGATTGATAGGCTGAAAAGCAAAACCTGTACAATCAATATTATTTGCCAAAATATACTGACCCGTTAAATGGTTATATATGTTTTGTAATCCCGCACAATCGGTAAGTTTTATCGGGTCTGCCGCGGCAGCACCGGATAATGACAATAAGGCAATAGCCAGCATATATTTTCTTAAGGTTAACATAATCTCTCCGATTAGCAGTTTGAATAACTCATAGTAAAGGATTCCACATTTTTGTCAATGAATATAAGAGCCCGCTGCGCTGCGCGCAAGGTCATTTTACTATATAATAGACCGATTATTTCACTCTAGAGGAGCTTTGCCATGCACATACAATTGGCCGATCGGACTTTACGCGTTAAACCTTCTGCAACCCTGGCCGTTGCGGCTAAAGCAGCCCAATTACGCGCACTAGGCATAGATATTATCGATTTAGGCTTAGGCGAGCCTGATTTTGATACCCCGCAATTAGTAAAACAAGCCGCCATTGATGCAGTCAATGCCGGCTTTACCAAATATACCCCCGTAGATGGCATTCCAGAACTTAAACAAGCGATTATCCATAAACTCCAACGCGATAATCAGCTCACCTATACGCCTAAACAAATTTTAGTCTCAGTCGGTGCCAAACACAGTTTGTATAACTTAACCCAAGCACTGCTTAATGCCGGTGATGAAGTCATTGTGCCTGCGCCTTATTGGGTGTCTTATCCTGAATTTGCGCGCTTAGCCGATGCGGAACCTGTTTTTATTAAAGCCGACATTAAGCAAGATTTTAAAATCACGCCTACACAATTAAGTGGTGCGATCACCGCAAAAACGCGGTTGATATTTTTAAATAGCCCTTCTAATCCGACCGGCGTGACGTATACCTTAGACGAATTAAAAGCCTTGGGCGAAGTATTACGTTTACATCCGCATATTATTATTGCGACCGATGATATTTATGAACATATTTTCTGGGGCCATGAACCGTTTGCAAATATTCTAAATGCTTGTCCTGATCTCATTGATCGCACCATCGTCATTAATGGCGTATCAAAAGCCTATGCCATGACCGGCTGGCGCATCGGTTATGCCGCAGGACCTGAAACTTTAATTCAAGCGATGAATAAAATTCAATCACAAAGTACATCTAATCCTTGTGCCATTGCGCAAAAAGCCTCTGTTGCCGCACTGAATATGGAATTGAGCCTGATTAAAGATATGGTCAAAGCATTTAAAGAACGTCACGATTATATTGTGCAAGCGCTTAACGACATCCCCGGTTTTGCTTGCGTACCTGCACAAGGCGCTTTTTATGCGTTTATTCACGCGCAAGAATATATGGAATTACACAATATGGCAGATGACATTGAGCTGGCTAATTTTTTGACAGAAAAAGCCCATGTCGCCTTGGTGCCAGGCAGTGCATTTGGTTTGCCAGGTTATTTGCGCTTATCTTATGCCACCAGTCTAGAGAAGCTAAAAGAAGCCGTAAGACGAATAAAAACCGCTTAATTTCATTATAATTTAATATCTTGACTTCTTTTTATTGCTACGTTATGTTATCAACTAACTTTTATTAAAGAGGTCAAGTATGCCGCCTAAGGCCAATATAACCACTATAGCGCCTTCTTCAACTGCAATTGGAGATCCTTTCTTAGCCTTTCATCTCAATCCACTGCCCAAAGAATCCCCTATGCGTGCCTCAATAAGCGCTTTATATGATGCCCGGCAAAATTGGCATCGAAAATTTATGGCGACTTTTAACGTAGCTTTATCTGAAAAAATCGACCGACTTTATTTAGCTCTTAATACTCCTGATTTTAATGATTATGGTACGAACAATTATTTTAGTATTGTAAACCCAGTTGAGGATGCAGAAACTTCTATGGCCGCGTTATGTACTTTTATGACCAAAATATTTTTAAGTACGGACACATTTTTGGATGAAACAAATCTTGGGGATATGAAGGAAATAATTCAGGGCATCCGTTTTAAAATCTCCCGTACGGCGAGTAAAGAAAACTTTAACGCCCGATTTATGGAATTATTTCAGGAATATTTATTAAAAAATAGAATAAAAATTGAAATTCAAGAATATGACACCGTTTTTAATCCCAGCGCATTATCTGCAGCGCTAGAGAAAAAAGCCACCTTGCCTGCAAACGAAGCATCCCAGTATACTAATCAAGAAGCATACATTTATTATGAGTGCCAAGGGATACATTTTCCCCTTGCTTTAAAAGATAAAAATCCATTAGGTGATCTATTACAATTATACAGGGATTATTTATTACTTCATAAAAACTTCACTGCATCTACCAATACTCAGAATACAACAACGCCAATCCCTCCAAAAAGACATATACGGCATTTGATAAAAGAACTAATACGCCAAGCCTGTGCGCATCCAGAAAGTAAATTAATGATTATAGAGCGTTTAGTTAATTACTATTTACCTGCTGCAATTGAATATGACTGTTTTAATGAAAACACCCCGAACGCTACTCTTCAACAATGGATTGGGCAATTAAAACTTCCCGCAATAGAAAGCCGCAGTATAAGTACAACGCTAAGCGCGCGTTTAGATTATGATCAGCAGTTTCGTGACCATCAAAAGGCTGAGCATGCCCCTCGCGTCGCAAAAGTACTGCATCCATTGGATCCCTTAGCGCCGTCCGATCAATATAGATGGCACCATACTGAACGTATGAATTCCTTTACGTTATTCTATGAATTACTGGAAAAAGCAAACTCACCTGAAGAAATCACACAACTCATTACCGTCGCAAAACCTTATCTTAATCGTCACAAAAGACCTGGTTGGGATGCGTTCTGGGGTAAAGAAAATACTGCCAGCTGGGAGCAGGCTCTAGAAGCTGCGCATGCGCGTCACCGTGAGTGCATAATGCAAACCGCGATCAATGACTATCAGGGGCTTTTTAATTCATTGTCAACGGATGCAAGCGATCCACAGCAAACAAAATTAGTAAACAATCCACCAACAAATTTATCCGATCCGCGAAAAGCGTTAAAAATTTTTTGTTTGCAGCTCCCCTTAGCCACCACGCCGCAGCAAATTGCTGCCTTAGTGCAGGTCGCTAAGCCTTATATTAACCGCCATGATTCCCCTACTTTGGATGCGATGAGGGGCGTTAAAAATACCGAGTTATGGAAAAGTGCCCAAAACTTTGCTCGTATAGCTGCATTTAAATTATTAACCAAGTCGATTGAGAATGTACAAGGACCTCAAGTTCAAAATACGCAACATACTTTACGCTTATGGTTAAATTCACCACTCATCAGTGAACACAGTAATGACAGATGGATAGAAGGTGCCTTTGGACATACGAAGACCCATGGCAAAGTAGAAGCTGCGTTAAAAAACTTGGAAATTCAAGAAAAGTCTACACCCCAAAAAATGGACTTCTTTTAATTTTAACTGCAAGTGATAAATGTCACTATAAAAATTTGACTGATTGCAATCTATTACGTAAGATTACCACTTCTCGAATGAGTTCCCCGGTAGCTCAGTGGTAGAGCAGGTGACTGTTAATCACTTGGTCGGCAGTTCGAACCTGTCCCGGGGAGCCAAATGATTATTTACCTCTGTTACTCCCATCATTACGAACCAAACTCACTTAATCATACAAAAAAAGTTGCACTTATAACATACTTATTCTAAAATGGGTTTGATTTCTTGCTGTGAGGAATAATAATGCCGCCACGTGTTTCATTTAACATTAATCCTGCGCCTAGCGCACTATTTCTTCCCTCGTTAGCGGATTTAATGCAGTTATGTCAAAGACACTTGACTACTAAAAATCCTGCAGATAAGGCCTTATTAAAAGCAAGACTTGAACATTTACTCGCAAATGGAATACTCGAATCACTTGAGACCTATAATTGCTACCCGCAGGCGAACGCAGGACAGCTGATTTTTGCCGCCTCATACCTTACGCTTTTTAAATATGCTCAAATCCGCATCGATAGAAGGCTAGAGCACCTCATTACTCTCCATCCTAATTGGCGCGAGGTATCCTGGGCACATGAGGCTACAAATCAAATCTTCAATCATCTAAGCACTGCTTTCATTACCCTGCATTTTCCAGTCTCAATTCACTTTGAAGACCGTGAGCGGCTCTCTATTGACCAATTGGGCACATTATTAACCATTACGATTAATAATAAAATTTCAGTACTATTTAATATTGAAAATGACAACCCCATTCATTTTAATGTACGCCAACATGTGCTGGAGAGGGATGAAAATATTCACACCGTTAGGGCGACAGCTACGAACCAAGAACTCATTGCCACATTCATCCATTTTAAATGTGTATTATTAATATTATCGGAAATATACGGTGAAGCTTATATTGATTTAATGAAACTGCCATTCGAGGAATTCTGTACATTCCACCAGGAATCATCCCTAGTCTATCTCACATTATCCTATTATGTTGGGGTTAAGAGTTTTCTCGATGCTGTTAATCGTTTAGTCATGCATAAAAATGCATACCCCTCATTAGCAACCCATTATCAACAATTAGAGGTTGCCTGTTTAGCCATTAAACAGATTGTCGATGCACCAGACTTTGCTACAAACAACTTCCCGCAATATCTCATCACCGTTAATCCCATGTATAGCCTCGCTTTGTCGTTATATGGCCATATTGTTGCAATACAAAATCCATTGGTGCAACAACCCAGGTTTCCTTCGTTTTTAAATTATTTAAATAATGGACGAACTCAACATAATAACGGCTTATACATCCCCGCTCCGCCTAAGATGCCTTATCCTGGAGGGGAATTTACCTAGGGCTACCCTTCTTGCTAAAGCAGCATAATCCAGTATAAGCTTTGAGGCTTGAATTTCGACCAGTATGTGTAATAATAGTACACATACTGGAGATTTATAAGACTTATGAATGGTCTAGAGCTCAGAAAAGCGGTTTTAAATGAAGAAATAGATTATGTCCAGCTCAAAAGCCTGCTGGACTATGAACAGCCTCGCTCCAAAATTAAGCGCTTCTTGCAAGAGGGAACCCTTATACGGGTTAAAAAAGGGCTTTATGTCTTTGGCCCTAAGGTTGCCTTGCACCCGTATAGTAAAGAAACCTTGGCCAATCTTATTTACGGACCTTCTGCCATTTCGTTGGAATATGCCTTGGGCTTTTATGGCATGATTCCAGAACGGGTGGAGTCTGTCACTTCAATTACACCGCTACGTAATAAAAATTTTTATACGCCTGTGGGCCATTTTAGTTATCGGTATTTAGCTCCCTCTAAATATGTCCCGGGGCTCACGCAATTTACACTAGATAAAACTCACACCTTCTTTATTGCAACACCTGAAAAAGCATTAGCCGATCTCCTCATCTTAACGCGTCCTCAGATAAAATTAAATAACATTGCTGAATTATCTGATTTCTTATTCAATTCTCTACGGATAAATGAGGAAAAATTATTTCAATTAAATACAGAACTACTCTATGAAATCAGTCTTTGTTACGGTAAAAAGTCATGTCATTTACTGTATCAATTCGTTCTGAAAAACAGCAGGAATACATGAATAAAATTATAGAGCAGATGTTGACACCGTATCAATGTCAAAGTACACAAGATTATGAAAATGCATTAAAAGAAATAATTCAGGAAATTACATTGCTAGGATTATGGCGTGCAAAATTTTTTGAACATGCAGCATTTTATGGGGGTACGGCTTTACGTATTCTATATGGTTTAGATAGATTCTCTGAAGATTTAGATTTCTCACTATTAATACCCAACCCTCATTTTTCTCTAGCGAGCTACACTCATGCTATTGAAGAAGAACTGAATAGCCTAGGGATACAGGCATCGGTAAATTCAAAAATAAAATCGCAAACATCGAGTATTGATTCTGCTTTTATAAAAGCCAATACTTTGATTAATATGATTAACATTAGTGCAGCCGATCAACTAACGCGTGCATTTCATAAAGAAGCCTTATTAACCATTAAATTAGAAGTGGATATCGATCCGCCCCCTGACTTTAATACTGAAAGCAAAGTGCTATTACGTCCGATTCCTTTTTCAGTACTCACCTATCAATCTGCTGATTTATTTGCGGGTAAAATTCATGCGCTGCTGTGTCGCAAATGGAAAAATAGAGTAAAGGGTAGAGATTGGTATGATTTTATCTGGTATATTTCTCAAAAAATACCCGTTCATGCTCAACATTTAAAAGCAAGATTAGTACAAACACAGGCGTGGCCCTTGAATAAAACGTTAGATAGAAACGAAATTATAGCGTTATTAACCACGAAGATCATGCAAGTGGATTTTGTGCAAGCAGGAAATGAAGTCAAACCATTTACCCGAGATCCCTTAAGCATTTCCCTATGGTCAAATGAATTTTTTATTCAATTGCTTGAGGAGTTACAGGTAAAATAAGCAATAAAAATTTCAAGACGAAGACTTAAGAGAGGTTTTTGAAAAATCATTCTCTTGTCCTGCGCCTAATTTGATGACGATATAAAAAATTGGTGGAACAGCAAGACAAAAAAACCATACATCATATTGTGGCCATAAAAACGCTGCCCAAGCAAATGGTGCTAGCCAAAATAAATTAACCATTAATCCCCGTAACACCACGGCTTGATGGCTGCCGTAACGCAATACCGCATGTTGAAACGCATGAGTGCAATGAGCTTGCTTATAGGAATAACCTTTGAGTAAACGCACGACCAAGGTGTAACTCATATCAACAATAGGCATCGCCAATAAAATAAACCAACAGAGGATAGGCACCATATTATCGCGCGCGGTATATGCCATGAGTCCTGCAAATAAAAAACCTAAAAAACCGCTGCACACATCCCCCATAAACACTTTTGCCGGCTGCCAGTTCCAAAATAAAAACGCGCTGATCGCTGTGGCCAAAATGAGCATTAACCAACTGATACTTAATATGCTGAGTAAAAAAGTCATCGCAGCAAGATTAAGACTGACAAATAACGTCTGCATCCCAGCTAGACCATCGATGCCATCGGTAAAATTATATAAATTAATAAACCATAACATCCCAATAAAGGCGATAAAGCTTCCGCCCCAACCCCAATCAAAAGCATGATTAAATAGGTATAAGTCAGGAAAACCCCCGATTTGATAGAGCACTACACCCACGGCTATCGCCTGAACTCCAAGACGAATAACGGGATCTACAGACCGATGATCATCGACAAAACCTATTCCTGCGATCAGAAAACCACCGATCAATAACGATAAAGCTAAACCTTTAGGAAAGTGCGCCGGGGTTAAATATAAAGCCATCAGGGTAATTAAACAAACAATCACCACCGCAAGCCCTACTCCCCGTGGGATGGTTCGCGTATGCGTACCTCGTGAGTGAGGCGCTTGCATTAAATGCCGTTTGGCGTAGGCGTAGCTTAGGTATATCAGTGCATGAGTATAGAGAAATGCAATCAATAGGGATAACAGTAAATAGCTCATGCGTCACTAATTCTATAGGTTGGATTGCGCATTATATCTATAGCGGGAGTTGCTGTCATCTTAACAAAGGATTATCTTTCCTGCCCCCTTTGCAAAGGGGGAAAGTCCTACTCTGCAATTTTCCCCCCTTTAAAAAGTGATTGTATTTTTATTGGTCATTTAGTATGCTTAGCGAGTTCTTAGTTAGCAAAATTATTATCATATTATTAAGACCCAATAAATTAAAAACGAGGAGTTATTATGAACCTGATACAACAGAAAATGTATGCCTCTTTAGTCACCCTGACCAAGATTATGAGTGACCACGTCCAATCCATGCGACGCGCAGACCGCGTTTCTAAAGGCGGTCAGAGTTTTTTTGTGAAGGATATTGAACACCTTAACCTTACATTGCCCTCAGGCTTAATCGCTAAAGAAGGTAAGATTTTTGTACCACTCAATAAGCCTGAAGCCCGCGATGATTTCACCCTCCTTTATGAAGAATATGTAGGCTCAGCGATCTGGTATAAGCCTATGGATGCATTAGAAGAAAAAAGAAATAAAAAAATTACTGAATTAAGAGCAGCCCAAGCACTCCTAGATAAAGAAAACAATAAAGTTGAATATAATGATTATGAAAAGAGAATTAATAATCATCTTAAAGTGCAAGAAAAATACGCACAATTGCAAGCCGGCATATTTAAAGCTAATGGCACAACGCCTGAACTGATGAAAGAAATGTTTGAGATTGCCCAAAAACGTGATGCGTTACACTACATAGAAACCAATAACCCTGAAGCATTAGCCCCTTTTGTTACCGAAGAAACTTTTGCGGGCATCAAAGCGGTAGGCGATCTCGGTGTAAACTTAGCGACTGATTTCGTGCCGATTGTAAGAAGAAAAGAGACTGGTAAATACGCATTTATCCTCGGCGATAGACCCGATAAAGAGTTTCAATGTACTTTAGGCGGCATGGATGAAGGCGGCGCTGTTGCCACGCTCTTAAGAGAACTTACCGAAGAATTAAGCAGTAAAGATTTATTTTCTAGAGATACCGGGGCGACGCACAAACCCAGTCCTTCTTATATTGCATTTCAGGGCATGAATCTACCTATGAAAATAGATTTCTTAGCTGAATTAAAAGATAGGGTGACCTCTGAAGATATCGATACTTATGGCTTGAGTGAACTCCTTAAACAGGCTGAAACCACGAAAGAACCTGCAAAGGTGTTGAGTGACATTATAGCTAAGCTTAAAAAAATACAGGATCCAGACACTCGTACTGCCGCGGCTAATCAGCTGGCTATCAAGATAGACGTTATAAAAGTGCAATTTGAAACCCAATTTCTGCCCTTTATAAACTCTCTTATCAATGATAAAGAAAAAGAACTGTATGGACTGAAAGATTATTTTACTAATGCAGATAAAAAAGATCCTCTTAAATTGCTGGGTGAAGTGATCATACATCTTGAGAGTATACCCAAAGAGGCTACAAATTCTCATGCAGCACATGATCTTGCTACTAGAATAAAAGTTGAAACGGATAAAAAATATTTCACAGAGGATAATGCAAAACTTAAATTAGGTTTGTTAAAAGTTTTAGAAGCCCAAGGTATCAAACCTATGATCGGCGATGATCGCTCTGGTCCTAGCGCAGTCATGCGTACTATCCCCTGGTTTGGTTTTTTTGAAGAAGAAGAGTTAGAAAAATTATTGGCAAATGCACATAAAACCATGTGTGGCGGCGATGATTTAGCAAAACCTTCCATCATCAATATTGATGATGTTAATTACGATCGTTTATTTGCTGAACATGCTTCTCTTTTAATGGGCGCCATTGCGTGGTTGTATAAATTGCAAATACGTAACCAGGGGCAACCTGATCCCGTATTGATGGAACAAATTGAAAATATTAAGAGAAAGAATCCCAAATTAGCGGGCATTCTAAAATTCTGTGACGAGTACACCGCTAAAAATCGCAATGGCGTAGGTGATTTATTTTCTGAACTCTCTGCCAGTGTAAAATTCTTATTGGCTTATCAGGAAATCCCTGAAAAAGGTAAATTACCGCAGTTTAATCTTGAGCAAGCCATTCAATCTTTAGATCTTTATTTGTGGAATCGCCCACTCGCCACCACGAATGAAGAAGTTAATGCACCGATGGAATTTGATGAGGCTGTAACTCAAGTCCTTGCTGCAGTGAAGCAATTAAAAGGTGAGTTAAATTTAAGATCTGATGAATGGTTAACCCGTAAGCAATTAGCTACCGCTGTTCAAGTTAAAGTGCTGGAAGCAAAGTTTGCGGAGTCAAGCAAAGCTGTAGCGGATAATCCTGCGGTTTCTCCAGCATCATCTTCTTCTGTAACTGTAGAGAATAAAGATTTGCAACAGCAAAAAGATGAACTTGAGAAATTACGAAAAGAAAATCAACAATTAAAGCTACAGATGCAACAGCAGCAGCAAACCGCTTCTTCATCAGCAAATACTAAATCTTCAGCCACATGGAACGGTGGCGGTACTGTTGGTGGAGCTTCCTCATCCTCTAATCCAGGAAACCCTTTGACTGCTCCGTTATTGCCACAAACTACTGGCAATAATCAAGACGACGACAATGCGGGCTGTTTTAGCAAATTCTTTTTCGGCCGCGGTAATTCCAATCATTAATCTCACCTCAATCACACAACAATGTCTGTTATCAGACATTGTTGTGTTTCTTTTTCGAATGGATTTTTAAATTACATTCAAAAAATGACTAAAGTCTATATTTTTTAATTCGTTGCATCAATGAAAGATCAATATTCGGTTAATCTATCCCTGGGTGACCCACTGCGTCATCCCGTGCGTAAGCCGCCATCATGGGTGATAGAGGCACTTCACTCTCGCGGTTATAGATACGGGATCTAGGTTATAGATATTCTTACGTGCTCAGCATAGATTAACTTCGTAAGCAATATTTCCGCCTGGATCCCGCGTCTTCAGCCGCGCAAGTCCTGCTCTTCTATCACTTCTGATGGCGGCTTACGCACGGGATGACGCAGTGGATCATAACGGTATAAGGCCTACGGCCTTAAATACTAAAGTGATTTACAAAAACAATTTGTTATAAATCATTTTAGTATTTAAGGCCGAAGGCCTGACCGTATCTAGCCCAGGGTCTAGGCGCTTCTTAGCGCCGTAACCCTGGGTGGGAGAAAAAAAAAGAGCAAGCGCTGTAAGCGCGCAAGAAAAATATTTAAAGTTTAATCTTACGCGCTTTCAGCGCTGGGTTCTTATTCTCATCCTACCTAGGGTTACGGCGCTAAGAGCGCCTACACCCTAGGCTATATACGGTCAGGCCTTCGGCCTTAAAGCTAAAATCCGTGGGGATTCATTAGTAGCCCGTGTGTGCATTGCAAGATGTCAGAGAATGATAGTGGAATGTTTAATCTAAACGTCGATTCCTAAGTCTACAAAGGGGGAAGCCCCTATTCCTACGGGCCAACCCCCTTTAATAAACTATTTATATAAGATTCAGCTTTATAAAATCTCAGTCACATCAACAGGAGGAACATAAGGTTGCAATCTTGGATATTCCCCAGCTTCCATTATCCAAATCGTCCGATCCCAGACGTAATTACCCTGCGCATCTTTAGCGCCAAAATAACTCGCATTTTCAGGATCTTGCATTTGATCGGTGGTTAATCCGACAGAAATCTTATCGCCCGATGTCAGATCTGGTTTATGCGAGGTGGTGTACTTGTCGAAATAACTAGGGCCGGTTTTTGCGCGCTCAGAAAGACGCGTATTGTCTCGCCCTATGACAGTACCCATACTCTCTTCTACAGAGCTCACCACATCACCTACCACAAATACATTCTTAAGGATGATCTCATTGCCTTTCCTATCATCTGATCCTATAAGTCCACCGATATAATCTTTGCCTTGCACACGAATATTGCTGTAACTGTTTTCAATGGTTACCGTAGCGCTTGGATTAAGGAGCCCAACTAACCCACCCACAGTATCATCTGAGTGGATATGTCCCCCGCTAACAAAAGACTGCTTAATGGTCACATCGCCATTGATTCGGCCTATAAGGCCACCAAATCCACTGTCTGAGTAAGCTTCGCCAGCAGCGATGTCACCTGTCCACCAGAGATCAGTTACACTACCGCCCACTAAGGTGGTATTCCCAGCTCTACCAATAAGCCCCCCTGCAAATTTATTCCGCTCAAGAGTGATATCATTGACGGCTACGTTGGTTAATGTCGTATCAAAGCTGTACCCCAAAAGTCCACCTGCCGAATTGGTACTGTCTTTATGGGTTTTATCTATCTTTGCAACCCAAAGCGTATTGGCGGTAATGTTTGACAGTGTAGCAGCGTTAGCCACACCCGCAATTAAACCGATATCATAATCAGGACGCGAGTACACTTTCGCCGTATTAAAATTAATATTAGTGATGGTTGCACCGTCTAAACTACTAAATAATCCGACTGGAATATCGCGGCTACGCTTCTCGGGTTGGATATTAAGATTAGCAATGGTAAAGCCTGCCCCGTCGAGGCTGCCTGAAAAACTAAGGGCTTGGCCATTAGCACCCGTAATGGGATAAAATTGAATATTTTGGCAATCCAGGTCGTTTACTAGGACATAATCTGCAGCCATGTTATTTTTGATATTCGCTAGCGCAGTACAGGTGCTAATCGCAAGCGGATTGGCCTGAGCAAAGCCGCAAAATGACACCATTGACAATAACAGTAAAAACTTATCGTGTGTACGGTTTAATAACATAGATTTTCTCCAATTTAGAACAAGGGTAAGGCAGCGACCGGCAAAGCCCACGTTGTTAGCAAATTAACCAAAGATTGCACTCAAGTCAAG
>Ga0206861_1046_pt1 | contig 30285 bp, 35 predicted proteins | sample Alteio_BWOrgCont_45_FD_152617 | JGI IMG/M metagenome (GOLD analysis project Ga0206861, IMG submission 152617) | Enriched cells from forest soil in Barre Woods Harvard Forest LTER site, Petersham, Massachusetts, United States -... | ecosystem: Environmental > Terrestrial > Soil > Temperate forest >... | reverse complement strand
AAGCCTGTAAATATGGGACCCAGTGTCAATACATTTGGCAACGAAAAATTCCCTGTAACAGATTCAGCCGGTAATCTTTATTTCGCATCTGACGGATATGCAGGCTACGGAGGGATGGACATATGCATTGCTAAAAATGTGAATGGATCTTATGAAAAGGCTTCTGTTCTGAAAGCACCATTCAATTCACCTGGCGATGATTACGGAATAACTTTTACCAAAGCAGGTAAAATCGGATACTTCTCATCAAATAGAAACTCAGCAACGGGCAGTGAAGATATCTACTATTTCGACCTTGATAAGGATAGCCTGCCATGCCATGTTAGTACAGACATGTATGTTGTAGGGTACCAATGTCCGCCTAAACATGAATTAGTAAGTATTGATACAATGCGCACAGATACCGTGCATCATTTTCAATTACCACCTGTTCAGAAACAATACAGTGTAACTAATGAAGATGAAGCAATTCGAATACATTTTGACTTTAATAAATATAATATCAGGCCCGGAGATGCCGTAATTCTTGATAGCGTAGCTACTTTCATGTCGAATAATCCGGATTTGTATGCCAACCTAAATGGATATTGCGATAGCCGTGGTTCTGATTCATATAATCAGGTATTATCAGACAAACGCTCTAACTCTGCTCTTAATTACCTTGTATCTAAAGGCATTAGCAGAAAAAGAATGCAGCCCAAAGGCTATGGCAAGACTAATTTTTTAAACAGGTGTACTGAAGGAGTTATTTGTACCGATATGGAACAAGAGCAAAATAGAAGGGTAGAAATATTATTTGCTCCTTCAAAAACAGCAATGGTTTCAACTGAAAAATAATCAATGTTATGGAAATAACACCAATAGGTTTAAGGAGCTTCCATATCAGCGTGGCTATTAAAATCCAAAATTCACCGAAAAAATAAAAACACTTTAATTTTACAATATAATTTCGCTATCATAAACAACAATAAAAAAATGAAGACACTATTTTATATTTCTATAGCTGCGTTGGCAGTAACTGGTTGCAACAATAAGCAAGAACAACAAATTAAATCTTTAAGCACTCAGGACTCCGCATTAATGCGCCAGTCGGGTCAGAAAGACTCTACTATTTTGGCTTATGTAAAATCGATGAACGATATACAGGATAATTTGGATAGCATTAAAAATGCCGAAAAGATATTGTCTGTAAATACTAATGGGTTTGAGCACAGAAAAAGCGCCGTAGAAGATATAAAGAGTATAAATAACCAGTTATTGAAATACCACAGAGAAATCTACGCTTTAGAAAATAAATTGAGAAAGATTGACAGTCAAAATAAAGAAATCAAAAAGATGGAGAACCACCTTTCTGAAGAACTGGCTGAAAAGGATTCAGGTATTGCTGTTTTACAGAAAGAGCTTGCTGGCAAGAATGACTCGCTTAGAAACATTATGCATCAATTTAACGATAGTATGGTTGTGATTGACAGGCAAAACGGCACCATATCGAGAATGACAACGGAAATGCATACCATTTACTATGCTGTAGGAACAACTAAGGATTTTAAAAAGAATGGAGTTATAACTAAAGAGGGTGGTTTTGTAGGTATAGGTAGAACTGCGGCTGTAAATCCGGACCTTAATACAACCTATTTTACTAAAGCCGATATGACCAATTTAAATGTTATTCCACTTAATAACAAGTTTGAAAAAATAATCACCACCCACCCGGCCAGTTCCTATACCGTTACTAATAATCACACATCAGATTCGCTAATTATTAAAGATCCTACAGCTTTCTGGAGTGCATCAAAGTACCTGGTCGTAGTTGTAAAATAGGTAATGTCTTTTAACAAACAATGATCCAAGTTGCGCTTAAAAAACATTCTATGAAAACGAAAAAAATAGCACTGTTTGGAACCAATACCCAAGGGTTATGGGAAGTAATTGAAGAAACTTTAAGGAAAGGACATAGTGTGACTGCTATAGTAGATAATCCGGGTGAATTTAAGCTTACACATCCAAATTTTATAGCGGTAAAGGGCAATTTAATGAATCCTAATGAAGTAGCCAGGTATGCTGAAGGGCATGATTTAGTAATGTGCTTACATGACCCGGCATTATCCGGCCTTCAGAGCCATGTTGATGCCAATAGGGCCATAATTACCGGCGCAAGAAAAATGGGTATTGAACAAGTTATTTCTTTGGGGCACCCAATATCTTTGAAATTAGAAAACACAAAAGACTTCTTTGATCTATGGAAATCTATTGCCCACGTATAATCAGAAACACTTAATATTTTCAAGAAAGAAGATAAGCTAAACTGGGCGTATTTGCATTCAATAGACCTTTTTATTAGAAGAAGAACCAATGGCGGTAAATATATAATTGCAAATGAAATTTCGCTAAGCAAGCCCAAGGGCTTTACTAAGATAGTTGAAATAGATGATCTTATTACAGCACTTGTAAATGAAGAAGACAGGCAAAATTACGTGTGGAAAGAAATTGAAACGTGCCTTTAGTACAAAAAGCTGCGTGTATGATAATAAATATCTAATAAGAGTTCTGCGGTTAAACTTCGCCAGTTAACCGAGGCCTGTGGACTGAAGGTTGATTTATTTCAGTTTGCCCGTTATATTTAACGCTATCTACGTACTCTTTCACTATTTCCCAATCATTACTATTTGACGCCAAGGCAAGTGCCATAAGTACTAGCCCATCTTCTTGCTGCGAAGAGTGGTAGTTAAACCCATCTTTATTAAGACTTAGCAATACCCAAGCTTTTGATCTCTCGATCATCTTATTGACATTACTTGAACTCTTACTGACTTTTTTCTTGATAGTCTTCATGCTCATTGATAGTATAATTATTATCTCATTTGGGGCTGTAACACTAAGCCATTACCATTCAGCACAAATTCAGATGCTCTGCCTTTTACACTTATTTCATTAAGTATGGTTGATGCGTAGCTCCTCACCGGTATCTCCTTAATTTCATTGTTATTAGCCATAAACATTTTATCCTGCTTATCTATTCTTCCGGTTCTCGTATCTGGCTCCAATTTTGCTGAATATATATATGTCCAATTAAGCAAGCTTTCGCGCTGAAATATTTTTAACGCTTCTTGTTGAGCTAAAATTATCGGTTTCCATAGATCATAAAACTCCATTGTATTTTCAATGGGGCGATGGATAGGATGGCCAATAACAACCAGTTTCTTAATTCCTGCTTTTTTTGTGCCGTCTATAACCGCACGTATCGACTTTACATGTTCGCTAGGGTGCACCGGTAAAGGTTCATGTACAGCCAATACTGTATCATGCCCTGCAACATAATTTTCTATTTCTTCCTTATTTATCATATGCCCATATATAACGCTAAGGTTATGATGTTGAATATTCACTTTACTTACATCATAGGCTATTGCAGTTACCTTATGCTTCCTGTCTAATGCTTCGGCCATCAAATTTCCGCCGGCCTTACCTACTGCTCCAAAAAGGGCTATTTTTTGTTTACTCATTAGTTTTATAAATTAAGGTGATCCGTTTAATAATGTGACGAATTTAGAGCACAATACTTTTTTATTATTGATTTTTCTATCAACATCTCAAAAAAGAGATTAAACAAAGCATTACCATCGTTGAAACTTCAACCATTCTTTTACGATATATATCGTTTCTTTTTAAGGCCGCTATACTTAATTAAAAGACAAAAAATAAACAGGTAAAACTACGCTATATCAATAAAATCATGCGATTCGACGAATAATTTCAATCTTCCTATGCCTTCACTTTAATTTTACATCAATAAAACCAAAGCAAAATGAAAACACATATATATATAGTATTGCTAGCAGGTCTTTTGGGAATAAAGACTGCAGAAGCTCAGGATATTACAAACGCTCAGCAAGATAACTCTCCGACTCCTCCCGCAACGGCCTCTACCCCAGCTCCGCCCAATGATAATACATACATGCCATTACCGAGCGGCTATTTTGAAGTAGGCTTTGGTCTTGCTCAACCCGTGGGTGGTTTTGCTAAACATAACGGGATAGGATATGGTGGATATGCCATATCTGGAGATAATGTAAACATATCCGTTGCAGCACCAATAGATCAAACCAATTTCGGTTTGGCCTTTTCATTTGGCTCTTTTAGTAATTTATTTGATATAGACAGTTATGTAAGTAATGTAGCTGCTACCGATCCTTCTAAAAGTTATCAGCCCTTATACCAAGACCAATACTATGAAAGTGTTTTTTTAGCAGGGCTATTTGCAACATTTCCAATATCTCATCTTTCAATCGACTTTAGATTAATGGGAGGTGTAGCCTTATGCACATTACCCGAAGTAGATTATGGTGCTTCTCAATACGATGCGGTAGCTGCAGGGTATGATACCTACGAATGGGATACTTATCCAAGTAAAAGTGTAGCCTTAGCATTTGGCGCAGGTGCCGATCTCCGCTATAAATTCAGAAGACTATCATTAATGTTAGGAGTAGATTTCGCAACAGCTAATCCTCACGTAAATACAGAACAACAATATACCGACCCTAATGGTGATTATACATACAACTCAATAGGTGGGAATGTACCAATATCAATCTTAAGTTTCAATCTGGGCCTTGCTTTCGAAATAAAATAGGTTAAGAAAGCACAAAAAAAAGGCTTACACCTGTTTATTCTTCGCTCTTAGTATTAGCCTAAGTGATTGATCATAGGTTATATAGCTCCATGCCCAATTAATAAATATTAGTATACGATTTTTAATACCCACAATCGACATAAGGTGTACTAACATCCATACCAACCATGCAAAAAAACCTTGAAACTTGACATAAGGTAAATCAACTACGGCCAGATTTTTCCCAACGGTTGCCATTGATCTCGGGTTTTTGTAGTGGAATGGTGTTAGAGTTTTTCCTTTGGCCAGATTTTTTAAATTATGTGCTAATTGCTTGGCCTGCTGTATAGCAGGTTGTGCCATTTGTGGATGACCGTTGGGATAAGCATCTTCTTTCATTAACGCCATATCTCCAATTACAAAAATATTCTCAACACCCTCTATCCTGTTATATTCGTCTACTTTAATTCTGCCTCCTTTAGCCAGCATATTTTCAGGTATGCCCTCTAATTTATTAGAAATAACACCGGCTGCCCATACCATAATTTTTGTATTTATGGTAGTTCCATCCATTAATAACACATCCTCACCATTATAATCCTTAACACTTGTATTTATAAGGACATGCACGTCAAGCTTCTCAAGGTACGCTTTAGCTTTTTTTGAAGCTATTTCCGACATCCCATTCAATAGTTTAGGAGTACTCTCGATTAATGAAATATTCATATCCTTAAAATCAAGTTCAGGATAATCTTTCGGCAGAATATGCTTTTTCATATTAGCCAATGTGCCGGCAACCTCAACTCCGGTTGGCCCACCTCCAACAACAACTATATTCATCAACGCAATCTTTGCGGTCTTATCCTCCGCTATCAGAGCATTTTCATAATTCTCTAATACTTTATTTCTAATATCCAGTGCTTCAGTAACTGCTTTCATTGGCAAAGCATGCGTCATAATATTTTTATTGCCAAAAAAATTAGTATCAGCACCCATTGCCAGAACGAGATAATCGTATTTGATCTCCCCTATTCCTGATATAATACAATTTTCTTTACTGTGTACAGAAGTTACTTCCGCAATTCTTACATATACATTCTTGTTTTCTTGAAATATTTTACGGAATGGGAAACAAATGGCGCTTGGTTCAAGGCCGGAGGTAGCAATTTGATAAAACAATGGCTGAAATTGATGATAATTGTTTTTATCAATTAATACCACTTGGTAATTGCTTCCTGCAAGCTTACGAGCCAGTTTAAGGCCGCCAAAGCCGCCGCCAATAATTACAACTCTCTTTTTATTGGTTTCCGGAATATTTGCTTTCATCATTTTAAGTAAAAAAACAAAATAACATTATTTACTCGAAACCACTGTTTAATGATTTTTCACTATAAAATAATAGAAAGGTTAAATAATCCCATTCACCTGCTCCTATTAAAACTTAACCCTTTGAAATAATAATTCTATCGAATAACAAATATTCCCTTTTAACATCTCATTTAGGTTTGTTATTACATGATAACAAAATCGATATACATAAGGTTCTTACTCCTTATCCTATTATATCTTCATCACAACCTGCTATTTGCGGCTAATATTGAAGAAGGCGCCAAGCTATTTAAGACAAACTGTGGTATGTGCCATAGCATTGGCAGTAATAAGGTAATTGGCCCAGGCTTAGAAGGCGTTACAGACAGGGTTCCTTCACCATATGAAGATTGGATGACTACATGGATAAGAGACAATGTCGGCCTTCGTAAAAGCGGGAATGCCTATGCCAACCAAGTTTATAAAGACAATAACGGCAACACAATGCCTGTTTTTGAAGAAATACTTACCGAAAGTCAAATTAAAAATATCATAACGTTTCTTGCCAATCCACCTAAAGCCGATACAGTTATAAACAAGGAAATACAAGAGGCCTCGGGAATAATTAGTACTGAACAGCCCAAACAGGCAAACTTATTATGGATATGTTGCATAGCTGTAGGGGTATTGGTAATAATTGTCGTAATACTGCGTAATGTTCGCAAAACTCTTCAACTTGTAGTAAATGAAAAGCAACATATACCTCCACCTATCGACACAAACATTTTGCAAGATTTAAAAAGATGGGTATTTAATAATAAAACAAAGTTTGCCGTACTTTGCATTTTCATCTTCATATTCTTGTCTATATATGGCTGGGAATATATGTGGGGCATAGATGTTAACCAGGGATATCATCCCTCTCAACCAATAAATTTTATTCATAAGGTACATGCCGACGATAATGGCATTGCATGTTTATATTGCCATTCAGGTGCGGAAAAAGGAAAGGTAGCCGGTATACCCACTTTAAACGTTTGTATGAACTGCCATAAAGGAATACAGGGCACTAACCCCGAATATAAAAAGGAAATAGGAAAAATATATTACGCTACAGGTTGGGATCCCGCAAAGGGAGCCTATACTAATCCTCAACATCCCATTGAATGGAACAGAGTACACTCATTACCCGACTTTGCCTATTTTAATCATGCACAACATGTGGTAATTGGCAAGATTGCCTGCCAAAAATGTCATGGCGATTGCTCTTCCTTCAATACTAATCAACAGGCATCAACACTAACCATGGGCTGGTGTATAAATTGCCATCGCGAAACAGTCGTACAAATGGAAGGCAGTGGATACTATGTTAAATTGCATCAAGCAATTGCAAAGAAATATGGCTCTGATAAACAGATTACAGAGGCCGATATGGGTGGGTTAGAATGTGGTAAATGTCATTATTAAATCAGCAAAATTAAATCATTCTTCAGTATAAAATAATTTATTGCTTTATTTCAGCAGCCCACCATCCATTTCCCATAGTTAATCGATTTTATTAGGCTTTACCGAGAGTGGTGATGTACTTTAGCACTAAATGATATTAAATACGCAAATGGAAAAGTTCTTCACACTGAAGAGACAAAGGTTTTTTCCAATTGCATTTTAGTACTGGTTCTGCAAGAACCGGAGGCGCTTTGAGTGGTAAGCGCCGGAGGAAGGTGGCTTAGGCCGCCTTCCTTTTTTATTACAAGAAAGATATTTGATAATATCGTAATAGCAATTAATCTAGGTAATAGAATTAACTACAAATAATACCCTTTCAGCTCTGGTATGAGCGTAGCTTAATATTACTTTCATTCTATCAGGCTTATTCTACCCTACGAAAGTTATGCATTTGATTTTTTACCTGAGACAACTACAATAACTCCGCCTAATATTAGAATTGTGCCCACAATTGGCGACCATTGAATATGATGATTCTCTTTACTGTCGACTTGTACACTACCTATGTCTACTACCTTTTTCGTAGTAACATAATTAAATCCTGTATATATCATCATAATGATTCCAATTATGATCAATACTATTCCGACTGTTTTAGTTTGCATATTACAATAAATTATAGGTTCATAAATACTTCATGCACAAAGATAGAATGGCACTCAGTCTTACGCCTATATAATTTAAGTTAGAATATGTACAATTGGTATATTACAGGTAAAGCAACGTCATAGGCCACATAAGGTATATTAGTTACCTGGCGAGTTAAACTTTCTTATAATGCAAGGTCCCTATCGGCTTTACTAATTACCGGCAAAATTCATCTAATCATAGTTACTTTGTGCAGTACCTTAAGTAAAATAACTTGCAATGTTCCCATCTAATAAAAGCTAAAGACATCAGGAAATAATACAATATATTGTACAAATTATACAATGAATATGTTTTAAATATGGGACATCTTTGATGCTATTTTGCAATTAAATAAATAAAAACAAATCATTTTAAACAAACCCAATGAAAAACATAATAAATCTATATCCTGTCATTTTCAAAACAGCATTATTAGCACTTTTAATAAGTACTCAATCATGCAGCAATAGTTCGCAGACCAAAAATACAGGAGCCATGGATGCAACAACAACAGATAGTGCATATAGTGCTAATGAAAAACAATTTTTTGTTAAGGTTGCAAACATAAATCTAGAGGAAATTCAGCTAGGCCAATTAGCGCAACAAAATGGTTCTTTACCGGCCGTTAGAGATATGGGCAAAATGATGGAAGAAGACCACCGTAAATGCATGAATGAGTTAACTGTTTTAGCAAATAAGAAATCAATAACCTTACCTGCAGCAGTTAATGAGGATGCACAGGCTGACTACAAGAAACTAAGCGAAAAATCGGGTAGCGCTTTTGATAAGGACTATTGCGACATGATGGTAAGTGGGCATAAAGATGCAATTAGCCTATTTAAAGATGATTCTGCAACATCTACCGATCAGGGTGTTAAACAATGGGTAATATCAACACTCCCAGCTTTACGCAAACACTTGTCACATGCAATTGCATGCCAGGACCAGTGTAAATAAATTTAATTAACAAAAACCACAATGAAATACATTCCATTAATTGGCCGGATTTTATTCTCATTCATCTTCTTAATGACTATAACGAGCCATTTTTCAAACCCATCCATACAACATGCAACCACATCCGGGGTACCACTAGCTTCAATACTTGTACCCTTATCCGGAGTAATTGCTTTTTTAGGGTCCCTTAGTATTATAATTGGCTATAAGGCCAAAATAGGTACATGGTTAATAGTTTTATTTCTGTTGCCAGTTACTTTTATAATGCATAAGTTTTGGGGTATTGACAACCAGGAAACTATGCATTTACAAATGGCTATGTTCATGAAAAACATATCAATACTTGGCGGTGCACTAATAATTGCTTACTTTGGAACCGGCACCTTAAGTATTGATAACGTATCTCACAATAAGTCCAATAAATAATCCCTATAATTAGCAACTAGTTATCAAGAAAAAACAAATGAGGCGATAAATAAAAAACCCTGCATTATAGCAGGGTTTTTTATTTTCAACAGCGCATATACTTACGCTTTTAGCGAGACAGAAATTATTTTGCTTGATCTGTTTCTGTTTTAGTTTCTGATTTAGAATCAGTTGAGCTTTTAGTGCCCTTTTTGTTCTGTTTCTTAGAAATCGATTTTGTTGTTGATTTCTTAGTAGTAGTACCATTTTGGGTAGTTGTTGTACTAGAACTTGTTTTACTTGTTTGCGCCATAACATCTGAAGCAAAACCAACAGCTAGAAGAAGAATACCTGCAATAGCTAATTTTTGATTTTTCATTTCAATTTGAGATTTTAGTTAAAGTTAATAAGGCGAAATTGACGTTATTAATTTACATCTGCCTATACATTACGGAATAATAAATTGTATAATTTCCATATTAAACCTGTCATTTTTTCACTATTCATGTGGGATAACAGAATTACCATATTCATCAAATCTTAATTTCCCAATCACTTTCTTTAAGTTTTCGTATCTCTCTTTTTCAGATTCGTTTTCCTTCTCAAAAAGCTGGTAGAATGAGATTATAAAGTATGCTATTAGTTTCATGTTATTTAAATTTTATGTTTTCATAAGTTTATAGCCTTGCATTGCAACATCCGGCTCCTGTTATCCTCCTTTATTTCTTTCTTTTTATTCGCACCTTGATTTTTAATTATCACAAATTCATAAGCCATTATTAGGGCTTGGAACAGTTGTAGGAGTTGGATTAATAGTCGGGGTTGGGTTCGTTGGGTTAATGGTAGGAGTTGGACTTACAGTTGGAGTCGGATTTATGGTTGGCGTTGGGTTAACAGTAGGTGTTGGAGTAATAGTTTGAGTTGGCGTGATAGGTGTAATTGTTGGAGTATAGATAGGGTTAGGATTAGCCGGATTAATGGTTGGATTATTGTTAGGAACGGTAGGCTGTACCTGCGCATTAGAATTCAGGCAAAAACAACCCAAAAAAATAATCGCTATAAAAAGTTTATTTCTCATAATATATATATTTAAAATTTAGAATCTTTTACAAATTCAAAAATACCCTCACAAAAACCGAAAAAGTCCATTTATTCGATGCTTATACAATCTTAATAGCTAAAACATATAAAAAAGATGGTAAATGGGCAGAATAACAGATTGAAAAGCCTTCGTTTTTGTTGGGCATTTATCACCATTTAGCATAGTTTTTTAGGTGGTTATCGATTATTCAAACAGCCATTAAATAACTCCCTATACATTGCGCAAATAACTAAATACGCAATAACATTCTAACCCTTATCATGTGTTAACCTGGTATACATATATAGCTGAACATGCTGACTCAACCCTACGTGTAGGAACGACTACTAATATAAAAAGAGACTACAAAAACCTGATTACACTCCTAATGGCTATCAAATAACCATTCATTATACTCGTTCATTTAAATCCAGGTCTGAAGCCTGTAAACACGGATATCGTTTAAAGCGATATTCCACAATGGGTAAGCTTGACATAATAGAATCAAAACACAATGAATTGATAAAGCCCATGATCTTTAGGGTTGCCAGATAAAACAAAAAGCCAGTTAAAGGCAATTGCGGCTTAAATACTGCCAATTTTAGCCCTGTCCTTTACATATTTTTCCCTTGGGGCCTCATGGTTTAGCTCATTCATTTTTTTATATGCCCTTACTACATACGCAGGATATGCCCCTTTATATTCTAATTTATAGAAAGAAAATCCATTATATGGGATGTAATTTTTAGGAGTGCTGAACACAACCCTGTCAGATACTCCTTTGCTTTTGAAATAAGACATAAATATCTCTCTTCTTGCCTTATTTAACTGCTTGAATTTAGCCGTAACAAATGCTGAGTCCACAATACTATTGCACTTATCCTGAACAGTAAATGAAAGTCGGTGCTTAACGTGCTTATCTAAATAATGAATAAATAATGAATCTTTTACAGACATTCTATCAATGTATTCAGAATCTTTCTCTGTAAAAGACTTAATGGCTTCAGGGTGCTCACTCAAATAATACTTCTTTTTCGCCTCATACAAAAGAATATATTCTTTCTCTTTCTCCTCGTATTGTTGCGGATAAATCTCAATTGACGCCTCCGGATCTTTCGCCAAAAAATCAGCCACCATTTCCGTAAATCTTTTCTGAGATGCCGACATTTGACTTTGGCGCATTTTCCATTTAAGAGTAAGCGAATTCTCTATTTTATTTTCCAACTTCCTGACTTTAGCCCTATATGGAATGGTTGGCGGTTTCACAAAAATATTCGTAAGTATACTAAAGAAAACATCGTTCAAATGAAATGTAGGGCTCTTTAAATTACCGGTAATTGGTATTTGATAATCTATAACATCTCCATTGTCACGGGCAAAAGCCATAACCAACCACATAGGTATCCACCTGGCGCCTTTATTCCTTATTCTATTCGCAATAAAGGGGTCAATCATCAATATGTGGTTTTCACTTTCTATAAATCCATTTTCAACTTTCCATTTGCCATTTAATTCAATAGTTCCTCTATCTAAAGGAAATGATGTATACGAAATAAGGTAAGGGTTAAATAAAGAAAGTGGTACTTTTTCAAAATGGTAGTTTAAAACAAAATTTCCACTATCTCTAGGGTTAATACTTGCAGTAACAGAAAAATTTCCATAGGGCTTTATATCCGAGGTAAGCAATACATTAACAAGCCCTTTGTTTTTATCAATAGAATCGACTCTTAAGTACAAAGGATCAGCCTCAATCGAAAACTCATCATTCAAGGAATAGTCATTGAACCTTAAGTCAGCTCTTTCAACCGCCAACTTATTTATTTTATAAGCACTTTCAAAGAAGTTTCGGGATACGTTAACGATATAGTGTGCCAGCGCAATTACAAGGTTAAACTGCTGCTGATTTGAATTAGCAGCCTTAACATTAGCCACTTTCTGACCAAACATAGTTTCCACATTATCTAAATGGTCATATTTTTCGAATTTGAAGTATGGATGCGTAAGCTTAAGTGAATCTAGGTTATACAGATGTTTTTTAGGGTCCATATCATTAATGGCCAAAATCAAAGTATCGAATGATACATAATCTTCACTTCTATTTTTACCGAAATGGAAATTATTGACAGCGATTCTCCCTTTTGTATCTACATCCTCCGCGTCTTTATAATTCCCTTTTGCTTTTAAATCAGCATCCAAACTAGCAGAAAACGTTCCATAATTTGCAATACTTTTTAAGTATTGCTCTATTATAGCCAAATTTAATTTCTGAATATTTAAAGAATAATTATAATCAAGTGTACGAACATTCATTTCATACTTACCCTTTATGTGACCGGGACCTATTCCCGGATCGAAAGAAACATCACTTTTAAAATCTCCATCATCAAAATTCATTCCGGGGCTTTTAAAATTGAAATTCTTAATGAAATAGTTTATACCCACCATGGTGTCACGCAAATAAAAGGTTCCGTTTGTTATGCTCACATTCAAAATACTAACATGAACCGGGGAACTAACTGGTCTTGATACATGGGTAGGCGATTTAAATTTTTCAACTATATCGCTAAAATTGAAATTGTGTTTATCCTTAATTACAACTATTCCGTAGGGTTTATCAAGCGATATACTGGTTATCTCGTATTCTTCATGAAGAATTCTGCGCATAGCAACACTCACACTTAAGTCGCCTACGGAAAAAAAAATATTGCTGTTATTTGCCTCATATATCTTTAAATTATTAAAATGAACATACCCGGTAAAGGGATTCAAATACAACCAATCCATTTTAATTTGCCTCCCCGTATACTTAACACTGTATTTTTCAATAAGATACTTGCTTACCGGCGAAATAAATGCAACCACCAAGACTCCAACAGCAACAAGAGTAACAAGTACTATTGCAATGATTTTTTTCGCCCGAATTTTAAATGATTTCATTATTTACTTCCTTATGGTTTTCTAAGGGCAAATTATTCCTATCCTCCGCTCAGTGAGTATGATACTCAGTTACTCTCCTCGTTCAAGAGGGTTTTCTCCCGTTTATTACCTGTAGAAGCACTGCAATAATTGCTATAACTAGCAATATGTGTATCAGATACCCCAAACTATAGGCAAAAAAACCTATTGCCCAAAAAATTATTAAAATAACCGCTATAACATACAGCAAATTGCCCATACTATTTTTTGATTAATTGTTTCACTTATTTACTTACAAAAATAATTATGGATGGGTATTTCAGGTAATTATTTGGTAAAGAGGATATTTCAATAGTTTAACCTAACAATACTATAGGCGAAATATTTAAGAGTATTTGTTTAGTTATCATTCCATTGGTGCATGTACTATAAATTTCGCATTTTCGGGTTACCTTCTACACCAAAATATATCTAGGATTACTCTCAGGATTATCCTACTAATTACACAAGCTCACCACCAATATTGTATGGCTTAACGATTATTACAAATAAAGGACGACACTTAGCTATACTTTCATCTTTATATAAATAAAACCATATGATGAAAAGACAAGAAGTATACAGACTTATCGGTGACTTAGCAATATGTTTTTACTCTAAATATATAAAAATCAGTTATGATTCCTTGAATTTGATACTAAGAGATAACGGGTGTGCCTTTAAGAGTAATAAAGAATTAAAAAGGGGCGTTATGGCTGCATATAAATATTGGGAAAACAAAGATCGAGTTATACATCACGCACTAGCATATCAATTTAATGATCTAGGAGAGGCATCGTAACCCTATCGAATTTGTTCTTCTTTAGAGGAAGACTATTTTTATAAATGATCCTGAAAATGCTGATTTAAAATCTCAGACATAATTTTCTCACTTAATGGCTTTGTTTCAATACCGGTAACTTCTTCAATTTCTTTAGCCTTCTTTATATCATCAGGATTTGCCGAGGTAGTCAAGATCATTATTACCACCCTTGCCCTTTGGTGGGCAGGTAAATGCTTATATTCTTCCAGAAACTCCCACCCGTTCATCCTTGGCATATTGATGTCTAAGAAAATTAACTCTGGCGGAGCTTGATTTTCCTTTTTAAGGTAATTCAATGCTTCTACACCATTTAAAACAACATCAATATAATTGACAACATCCATTTTTTTCAAAATGATTTGATGAAAAACATTATCGTCACGGTTGTCATCTACCAATAAAATACAATTTAATTTTCGTTTCATAATCTGTTATGTTTTTGGTATTGTAAAGTTGAATGTGCTTCCTTTCCCAAGTTCTGATTCAACCCAAATTTCTCCTCCATGCAGTTCAACTATCCTTTTGCATTGGGCAAGACCTATTCCGGTACCTTCATACTCTGTACGAGCATATAAACGTTGAAAAATAAGAAATATCCTTTCATAATACATTTTTTCTATTCCTATCCCATTGTCTTTTACTGAAAAAACGAATTCATTCTCATTTTCGGTAGCTGAGATAATTACGATGGGGCTCGTTTCTGGTTTTCTGAACTTAATTGCATTGCTAAGCAGGTTTTGAAAAAGCAATTTTAAATATACAAAACCGGTTACAACAGGCAGGTTTTCCGCATGGATAACTGCACCACTTTCTTTAATATTTGCCGACAAGTCGACCAGAACCTCACGCATCAATTCATTACAATCTATCTGTGTTTTATCAGTATCTTTCCTAATTCTTGAATATTCAAGTAAATCGAAGATAAGGTTTGACATACGCTGCGCAGCCCCGCTAATGAAATTTAAATATTCATGCATTTCTTGATCAGGTTGCTGTTCCATTTTTTGTGCTAACAGCATTGAGAAATTAGAAACACTTCTGAGAGGTTCCTGTAAATCGTGCGAAGCCACATACGCAAATTGCTCAAGTTCCTTGTTCTTCGATTTCAATTCAGTATTGAACTCATTGACTTTCTTTTCCGCTCTTGTGCGCCTGTCAACCTCCCTAATAATTATAAATGCCAATAATATAGTTACGAGCAATGAAAATATGCCTTCGCCAATAAAAATTGCCTGGGCATTTGCAATACTTTTATTTGTATTTGAAGTTCTTAATTCACGAAGTTTTACTTCTTCGGTTAGCATAGATTGATTTACAACTCTTATCCTATCCATTATACTTTTACCTTCTTTAGATAAAGTCAATATCTTTCCGGTTGATTTTTCATCTGGATTCTTTTTTAATGAAATTAATGCGCCTATTCGCGAAAAGACTTCATTTATAAGATATTCAAGTGTATCAATATTTTGTTGCTCAACGGGGTTGTCCATCGTAAGCTTCCGTAACTCCCTTGTAGTAATAGGAACAATTTGACGTGCCATATTATATGGCTGCAGAAAAATCGTATCAGCAGTCGCTATAAACCCGCGTTCTCCAGTTTCCGCATTAAGCAAAGAAACAAGGTTATCGTTTATTTTCAGCATCACTGTTGTAGTATGCGTCTGAATTGCCAAATTGCTTTTCAGGCGACTAATACTAAATAATGAAAAATAAACTGTAGCAATCAGGAATAATGAAATTACTCCAATAAGTAAAAATATTGACACCTTAATTCTGGCAGAAGTCATGTTAGCCCTTAGCAACTTATAATTTAGCAAACAAATATACTAAGTAAGTCTATCACAGGCACAAAAAGTGACTGCTTATGATTCCACCTGGTGTGTTGTTTTAAATATTGGGGTATTTAAGACTTTCATTTTGAATCTCAATCTTTACTATGCGTTGAAGGGGTATACTGGTATTATTTTTCAACAAAACCCTCACATCCGTAACTCCCCAAATAGTCGTTTCAACCTTTCTTAATTTTTCAGCATCACGAAAATAAATCAGCACTTTACTTCTGAAGCCATTGCCCATAAGCAGCCCCCTTTCAATATCCATTCTCCTTTTGCTAATTTCTTTAGGAGAAGCAAGAACTTCATTATTAGGGAATATAAGATTAGCTATATTCTCTTTTTCCGTTAAAGCAGATATAATTTCATCAGTTAACATGATACTAATTTTTGTCAAAGTACAACTTGAATTCTATCTATTTCATAAATACTCGATAAAACGGTCAAAATAAAAGGTAAAAGGTCATTTATAAAACACCTATCTTAACAATGCAACTAATTCAATTATGAATACCATTAGAGAAGATATACATTTGTTTTCTAATTATACTTCCGTTCTAATTTTGCATCTATACTGAGTGTCGCGTGAGGAACACTCAAAAGTCTTTCCCTAGGTATCAGTTTACCGGTAACTCTGCATATTCCATAGGTTTTATGCTCAATACGCACGAGGGCATTTTGAAGGTCACGAATTAGTTTCTCCTGGCGAGAAGCCAAATAGGCTGTTTCTTCTCTTGTTTCTACTTCAGAACCATCTTCCATTACTTTAAATGTAGGTGATGTATCAGATGTGTCATTACTACTTGAATGGCAAAGAGTTTCTTTCAGCAAGATATAATCCTTTTTCGCAAGGTCCAATTTGCCCATAATAATCATTCTGAATTCAGCCAATTCTTTATCAGAATATTTTTTCCTTTCCATTACATCTCCTCTATTAATAGAAGCACCTGGTATATTTTCGTTTTTTGTTTTTGATATTTTCATAATTCTGATTTTTTATTTTATGCAAACATGCCATTCATTTAATAATTTTTCGAAGCATAATCGATGAATCAAACAAAAGTGGAGATGAACCATATTACTTTCCATTTTTCTTAATTGATTTAGGAACCTGGCAATATGCGAATGGCTATATTTTTAAGACAAATAAGTATTTACCTGTAACATTTTAGGGCACTAAGGGTCAACCGTTTATGCCAATAAACAATACTCAACACTAAAATTTAGCAGGTACAAAATCATAAAAATTGGTATAGATTTGTTTTTATGGAACAAACTTATAACGGACAAAAAATAAATATTCAGGAATTTAATTCACTACCTATAAGTGAGCAGGCTATAATGTTATGGGGCCAAGGAATGTTTCTTGAGTTATGGTGCGAACAAGGGAAATATAAAGTTGGTATTTATCTTCTATACGGTTCATTAGTCTCAGTAAACTATAATATTAGTACAGGAAGAATAGATAAGATAATTATGTTCGACCGATCAGTTGAAAAGGAACATATTTTGAAAAATATTCCATCTAATTAATCTCAGGAGTTTATTTTTATCACCTTGTCCTTTATTACATTTTTATCATTATTTTCAGAGCCAGGCATCTGATCCTTTTCCGAAACTTCGCCTAGCCTAATGTAAAACTTCTTCAATACTATTAACTCATCTTCGGTAAGGTCTTCAATATTCAATACTTTATTACTAGCTCCTTTAGTTGCCGATATCAGTTCATTTAGCTTAAGCTGTATGGCCAATGTATCTTTATTCTGATCCCGTTGAATGACAAACACCATTAAAAAAGTAGTAATACTAGTGCTTGTGTTTATAACAAGCTGCCACGTAACTGAAAAATGGAACAAGGGCCCCGTAAGCGCCCATATTATAACAGCGGCAAGTGCAGTAATAAAGGCAGCTGATGTACCCGTAAAACTGGAGACCTTGGTTGAAAATCTCTCAAAAATATTTGGGGCTTTCCTTTTGCCTGTCATACTACTCATTTATTTAGTGTCCGGTTAGTTCTTTTTATCTACATCACTTATATGTAATGTACTATCGAGTGTAGGTGTTAGAGCCTGAATAAATGCATTTTTAAGAGCCCCTCCTATAGCAGCCCAATTATCAGGCCTTGGGTCTTTAAAAGTGCCATGTATAGGTATACGTGTTGCAAATTGCTTATCATGACTATGGTTTGAAAAAATATTAGTCACAAATTGTGCTCCATTTGCAATTAACCAGTGCCAAATATTTTTATTCTCCTTTATATTTTTTTCTACTGCTATATCATGAAATAATGGTTTTGTATAACCATCAAAAGATCCGTTGGCAGCCACAACCTCAGTGTACAATTCCATAGTTCCACCGGTAATCTTAAATTTAAGATAGGCCTCAGTAAAATCGTTTAATGCAGTTAATTGAACTCCCTTCATTTTTTCTTTCAACTCAAAAGTAGGCACCTCATTCAACGGATCAAGTGCCATATCAAGCGAAAGATTTCCTGTCTGGAAACAGGTAGCTGATACCGTAACAGTTGATGGTAGGGCTTTATCCTTGTCTACCTTGTTTCGCAAATTAGTGGCGGCAGCATTTATACTACTTAAAAAGATATCTACTTTAGGAGAGCTGTGAAAATCTCTGTAATGCACCTCGCCGTTAAGTATATCTACGCGATTAATATCAAGCGGCATTAAATTTCGAACCACTTGTATCCAACTACTATCCATACCCGATTGAGAAGACGCCTCCGTTGGGCCGTTCACAAAATTTATAGTTGGGCTTACGAATTTCATTTTTGCAACTATAGCTCCGTGAAACAGGGCAGCCCATTCTAGCGACAGGTCAATTTTTTTTGAAGCAAAGAAAGGAACAGGGACCTGGCCCGTAATCTTATTTAACGTTATCCCGTTTATCTGATAAGCGCCTCTCCAAAGGCTCATTGAAATATCATCCACATGTCCTTGATAACCTGGAATAGTATTTATTTCCTTATTTACATACCGCAAAACTATATTAGGTAAATAAAGCCTAACAGTGAATATGATGGCCACAAAAATCACTAGAATCCAAAGAAGTATTTTCTTCCTTTTATGCTTTTTAGTGGAGATTGGTACTTTTTTTTCCATGTTCTATAAGTTATGCATTATGCCTGATAGCTTTAAGCAGTTATGGGTTCGTTCATCTTATGCATTTAAAACATCAGTTGTATCTAATATTGCTTTCAAGCTAAAATATAAGGGCAAAAATAGCTTGGTATCAAGAGTTATATGTAGCACAACTTTACCAATTAAATGTATTATTATCATATTCAGGTTTCAATTTTTATTAGGCCGGCAATTAAAATATTGCCAACCGAAAATTCACGGATGAAATTTTGGTGCTCAGATAAGCTTTTGATTTTTTAGTAGAATTTATGTCCGAAAAAAGATCAGGTTATAATTACTTTTGTTTTAATTAATTCATTCCGAAAATATTTCATTAAATCTAAAACATTTAAATATGATAAACTTAATAATTACCAAAAGCTTCTTATTCTTAGCGCTCGCAATTGTAACCAGCAAAACTCTCACAATAACAAGTTCAGATTTTTCTGACAATGGCCTTATTCCATCTAAATATACGTGTGATGGAGCCAACATCAATCCGGAATTAACGATAAAAGACATACCAAAAGAAACTGCCTCATTGGTACTTATAGTGGATGATCCGCATGCGCCGAAAGGCACATTCGACCATTGGGTGATGTGGAACATTCCGGTAAAAGATAAAATTGCAGAAAACAGCACTCCGGGTATCGAGGGAAAAAATGGCAAGGGTGAAAATAAATATACCGGACCCTGTCCTCCATCAGGCGCCCATCACTATCATTTTAAAGTTTATGCGCTCGATACTAAGCTGCAGTTAGCAGCCAACTCTGGTAAAAATATAGTTCTAAAAGCGATTGAAGGCCATATTTTAGCCTCCGGGGAGCTTGTTGGCATTTATAAAAAATAAAGTGCAAGTACTGTCAAATAATGTTATCACCTACTATATATTATTTGCAGAATTATTTTAGTCAGGGAAATAATGCTCTATTTTCTGATTATTGTAATAGATATATTTCCCCCTGTATTCACACTTTTGTTAAAAATAAAACAATATGAAAAAAATAATCTATACTGCAATAGCATTAATATCAATAGGGTTTTATAATCCTATTAAAGCACAAGCCGGTGATGGTGTTACAAATCCAAGCGGTTATTTTGAATTTAGCTTTGGATTAGCAGAACCGGTTGGCAATTTTGTAAAACATCCGGGTAGCGCATATTCAGGCTATGCCATGTCAGGAGATAATTTCAATATATCATTAGGCATTCCTATAAGTCAATCAAATTTCGGGGTAGCTTTAATGTACGGTTACTACCATAATAACTTTGATATGAATAATTATGTCAATTATATTGCCACTACCGATTCTTCGAAAAAACCTTACCAGGTACAACAACAAAGTGCATATAATGAAAATATTATAATGGGCGGGTTATACGCTACAATACCTTTTCAAAATCTTTCAATAGATTTTAGGGTTATGGGTGGAGCAGCTTTTTGTAATTTACCTGAAGTATCGTACAGTGCTACGCAATCTGTTTTTTTAGGCACTGATAATTATAGCTGGGATACCTATGCCAGCAAAGCCAGCGCTTTCGCTTTCGGCGCAGGTGCTGATATAAGATATAGGTTTGGGTTTATGTCATTAATGGTCGGGATTGACTACTTGACGGCTACACCAACTGTTAATACGACTCAACAATATACTGACCCAAGCGGAAATATTTCTTACAGTCATGTTAGCGGAAATATGCCTATATCATTGGTAAGTGCCTATATTGGTATTGCTTATCAAATCTGGTAGCTATTATGCTGCTACAAATGCAGGTCTTTTAAATTAATCTCGGACAAATAAATGCAATTTTTACTTTCTAAAAAAAGGAAGTAAAAATTGCATTTAAGCATCTTTCATTTGACTCAATATACCTGAACTGATCAATTAGCTAATTTGTAGAATTACAGTTCCGTTATTATTGCTATAGCAATGAGTGTTCCGGAGTATTTTGTGTTCTTTTTTTGCCTCATTCAACTTAGCAAGTATAATTCCATGAAATTCTGAAAGGGCCTTTTTAGACGGTGTCTTTCTGTTAACAAATTCAACTGTCAATTTCGGGCTGATTTCTGTGCTGGTAGATAAAGGAGTATTCCTTTTTTATGCGTTTCAATACCTTTATTTTGTGTTTTTGCTTTCATAACTTTTGTTTTAATTTAATACAAACATCATAACATAACGCCTTCTATGCCATACACGATATATAGTTTTTATTATACGATTTCTACATACAGAAGACTATCCGCTATCAGCCCAATTAAATATGGAAATCTTACAATTTATTGCGAATATGGTACATATTAATACATTTTAAATAGATACAATTTTGTAGTTGATCAGAAACAACTACTTGAAGATATATGAATAAATTGGGCGCATACATAGTATTTCCAAGCATCATATGCTGTATTAATAACAGCTATATATATTCATAATTTTTTGCTTTAATAACAGTATATTCAGGATGAGATACATTTTACTATTAGGCTTATTCGTAACGCTTTCTTATTCAAATGCAATTGGGCAAGAGAGTGAGAGCCCCATTGTTAGATACCTAATAAAAAGAGGTTATAGATTTCCAGATACAAGTAAAGGCGCCTATCACGACACGGCAAAAAAGTGGCCAGATACATTGTATTATAACACAGTATACAAGGCTCGCTTGTTTGGCTCGCCAACAATACCTATTCCTTTTAGCAGTATTGAATATGTTAATGGACAATATGACGTAAGCCCTACCATAAGCTTGGGTTATGGATACACTTGGTTTTTTGGCGATTTTATATTCAATGAAAATGATAAGATCACCGTTGACCCCATATTTTTCTTTGGGTTAATTGGTGACGCATCTCTGCAGAATAACTTTAGTTTAAATAAAATAACGGGCCTGACCACCGATGCTTTTATAGGATTAGGACCACTCTCATTATTTATGGGATATGATTTCGTAAACCATTCCGCGTCCATTGGATTAGGTGCAAGATTGGACCTATATGTAATTTTCCAAAACACACTTAGGCCTATTGGCAAGATCAGACCTGTAAGGAAGCATAAGAAAATTGCATTCCCTATTACAAATGAATAGCAACTAGGTTTAATATAACCTTAGTCATTCATTATAGAGAAGATACAATCACTTCTTCCAATTATATAAAGGCTCCTTGCATAAGTGCGCTCAATTTTGCTAATAATGTAAATCTAATTATTCAAACTCTAATATTCTAAATTATGAAAACCAAACAAACAAAATCAAGACATAGAAGCTCAGCCTCTAAATCCACCTCTAAATCAAAACCTGTTACAAAGGCAGGTAAAAAAATGAAAGTAAAAAAAGTAATGGACGAATGGAAAGACGGTAAACTTAAAACCAGTTCAGGCAAACCTGTAAAAAAACAAAAACAAGCGATTGCCATTGCATTAAGTGAATCGGGGCAGAGCAATAAACAAAAAAACAAGAGCAAATGAAAAAGGCAACAACAATATTGGCGGTTGTAGTATCGGCATTTTTACTTCAGGCAGGTTGTCATTCCTTTAATAACACCGGTGAAAGTGCTCAAAACAATAATTCAGATACAAACAGATCTCCATCGGATTACCGAACCGATATTTATAGTTACAAGCAACAGTCAGCAGATAGTATAAAGGCTAATCAAAAATTGATAGATAAGTTTAGCAAGGATATATCACAAGACAGGAAAGAGATTAATAAGGAATACAAAAAAACTATAGATGCTCTGGAAATAAGGAATAACGAACTGAAAAGAGAAATTGACGATTATACAGCTGAAGGGAAAGATAAATGGGACACATTTAAAGTAAAATTCAATAAAGACATGGGAGACTTAAATAAGTCTATCAAGAGCTTGAGGGATACCACTAAGTAAAACAAGTCAATTAATCGGTAAAAAATAAGGGATAGTCAGTAGACTATCCCTTATTCGTTTTAAAATATTCAGTTATTTACAACTATGGTAATATTATTGGGTATACAGTACCATTTATGGTCGCAATAGCTGTATGGTTACAGTTCCCAACACCGCTGGTAAAGGTCAAATAAAGAGGATAGGCCTTGTTCGATCGTGTAAAGGTTTCTGCTCCTGCTTCAAAACAATCGCATATTTTATTACCCATTAAAAGATTCAGCCAATATGCGGTCCAGTAAAGCGGGCTTGTAATAGTGACTGTATACGACACACCACTTTTACTAACTCCACTGCCGCTGCCAGATATCATATAATACCAAATACCCTTTATTTTTGTTAAAGTATTGGTACGTGATGCCACCCAGGTAGCGGTACCACCAGTAGAATAGGTAAGCGTTAAATTAGCGGTATAACTCCAGCTATTATCACCAAGGGAATCTTTGCCGGTATTAGTTAATGTTCTAATACCAGAAACACCAATAACGGTTCCGGTAAGGGTCGTTACCGAATAATTCTTCCATGTCATAGTAATGGCAGCTGCCGAGTCAAAATATCCTTTCCCATTCCACATAACCAAAATATGGCCTTTTCTGGTTCTTCCGTCCGGGCTAACGCAGCTTCCGGTAAAATAAATATCAATAAGGGTATCAGTAACCGAGCCAATTACTGTATCCCGCCTTGTCCATGTAGCACACATTCCTAAAGTTCTTTCAGTTGCAGTCCCCCTGGCGCTACCATCTGAAATATTTTTCGAATCATTTACAACATATGTACCATTAGCTTCATCTTGAGCTGGGGTAGCATCGCTATCAACTGTGGCCGGATTTGAAGAATTTGTGTCTTTTCTGCAGCCAGTAACTATCATGCCTACAAAGGCAATGCCCAACATGCCTGTAATCAAATAATGTTTTGTTCTCATTTTATGTTCTAATTTATTAGTTATATTGTTTAATTAGACAAATGTCAGGCTGTTTCTCTGAAACGTTATTGTATTTAAGTAAGATAAACTTGTATAATACTGTAGAAAAGTAATTGATGTAATTATATGCTTCCATCTACTGCCTATTTGATTCTCCTTCTTCACAAAAGTAATTGAAGATGAAAAATGCGTATTATTGAGTAGGGCATAAAAACAATTGCAAGCACATATTATACGCATATTTAAAGTCACCCATATGTAACCCCACTTTACACCATTTATAGCTTTCTACTTTGTTAAGGTTATCCTTTCACTTATAAATACCACAGGAATAGTATTTACTTATGTTTCAACAAATCTTCTGTCAACAGGGCATAAGGTATTTGCGGAATACAAAATAGTTTTAGTATTTATAATTTTACTACTTTGTATGCTCGTTCTTTTAAGTAAGAGGTCTTCAGTGATAAAATTGTGAGGTCGGTTTTGTTAGGGAATGTGCTAAAATGTATGTTTCTTAGTAAATGGTACCTTTACGCAATTGAATCTCGAAAATTGACGTAATTATCTTATTATCAATGAGTACAACATTGTCAACAACTGTTTTTTTATGCAATCAAGAATTCTATAGCAACAGATTTCTAATCTGTCGGTTATGAGTTCGAATCTCGTCGGGATCACTGGTTTTAGAAGACTGTGACGCCACTTAATTCAATTCCATCTTGAAAAAGTATTTACCCCAATTTATTGTAATTATAATTGCACTGTTAGTTTGGGCTATTTGCTATCCGGCATTTATGAATGGCGATAGCGTTTCACAATATGGCCAGGCTGTTACAGGTAATTATGATGACTGGCACCCTCCGGTAATGGCCATTATGCTGCACTATGTTTTAAGACTTGGCGGCAACATTGGTATTTTAACTTTAATACAGATTGTTTCTGGTTGCTTGGGTATATATCTATTGTCAAAAAAGATCTTAGGTCTTTTTAATATTTCAGGAAATAAATATTCTTACTTGCCTTTGTTATTATTATTGATTTTGCTTTCACCTGTATCGCCGTTACCATTTCATTTAATGGCTTTTATTAAGGATACATGGGTAGAGATAGGTTTTATCTGGATAGCTTATTTGTCTTTACATATTTATGACGTTAAAACCAACAAGGCAAAAAAAGCCAGATGGAGTTTTATTCTGCTTTTCACTTCTATGATATTTGTACTACTGGCAAGGCACAATGCAATAGTGCTGGTACCTCTTTTCATATTTCTACTCTATTTGTTATCAAATAGTTATACATCTACAAAGAAGTTCAAACTACAAGGTATAGAAAATGGTTTGTTGCTGGTATTGGCTTATTTTTTCTTCTCTCATCAGATATACAATAGCTACCATGTTACAAAAACGCATCCGGAGAATCAGGTATATGCCACAGAGTGCCTGGGTGTATTGGTAAACAATACTGATAATAAGGTGTACTTACCTTATATGTACAGCCACCTTACACCTAACTATGCATCAGCCTACATCCCTGGTAATGTGGCGCCTATAATGTGGTGGGGACCTGTGAAAGCAGTGGATAGTACATTTGACAGAGATGACAGCCAGTTTACAGCGCAGTATTATAATTTATTAAAGCATGCGCCACTAAGTGTGCTAAAGATAAAATGGGATGGATTTAAAATGATGATCCATTCGCGCAATAGGCGCCATTGGTTCCATCCTCAACTCGATAGCAATAACTACGGCCTTACTCAAAATGAATACTTTAAGAGCATACGAACAAATTGGATATCAAGAACGGAACGTTTACTATCTGCCACTCTATTTGCCTACGCTTTTGGTGGTCATTTGTTATGGCTATTAATTGATATCGCATTTATATTACTTGTGTTTATAAAACGACTCTCACCTAATATTATATTCACTACTATATTATTTATGCCCGCGCTTTATTGCTTCTCTTATTTATTAGCCTCTACCGATCCCGATTTCCGCTTTATATATCCCTCAACACTACTTATGCAAATAATTTTCTTCAGTTTAATCAGTGTTCTTATATCTAATAAATTCAGACTTAAACAATCACTTACCTCATCTTAATCACCTTAACGTGGCTTGAGGTATTTGATGGGCTAACGATATTAATGGAGTATACTCCATTGCTATATCCGCTCAAATCAACCTGTTCTATATTAGTCTTGCACGATATTGATTTATCAGCCACAATTTTACCCGAGCTCATATCTACCACTTGTAAAGTTGCACCCAGACATTCTTCTGAATTTAAGTTATAACTAACATTTACCAGTCCATTTGTTGGATTAGGGTATGCGCTTATTTGATATGGGTTTTCAGCTAATTGGTTAATACCTGTTGGTGTAGTACACTGGCCAATATGTAATACAAAACGGGCAGCTGTTGTAGTGTCAGATATATTAAATGTATATGTTGTAAAATTACTAATGTCCATTTGAAGACCTGTAACCTTGTCTTCAAGTACAAGGCAATAGCCCGTTGGCACTATAGATGATGAATCGAGATTAATAGTATATATACCAGATACTCCTACAATAGTTTTTATGGGAACATCTATGGAAGATGTAACTGCAGGCATACTGTTAATCGAAAGGTCTTTAAGAGTAGAATCTTGTGAAGCTATTCCGGGAACCTGTGTGTTAGAACTGTAAATTTTACGTGCATCAAGGCTGGCATCATATTCATTTGTGGCACCTACGCCAAATCTTACAATAGCTTCGTCTTTATATCCATTACCGGTCAAGTTAAATCTCAAAACATCAAATGTTTGGTTACTATTTGGCTGCATAAAGGTTGGATTCGATGAGACCTTAACATTCTCATTACTTACTAAAGCGGGGTTCGCTCCATTGGTCTGAATCCAAAATGACTGCGATGAAGGAATAATACTTGACCCTCCATTAACAGATACACCCGATACCCAACTTGCATATTGTTGCAGTGCATCGTTCCAAATGTATACCGCGTTATTAATATTGGTTTTGGTCCATGCCGCAGAACTCCAGTCAATAGCTGAAGGATATGGATTACCTATCATAACCCAACCATCTTGCGAGGTACCCGCGCTTGGTGTGTAGGAGACTGAAAATGTATGACTAAATTTAACAGGCGGCCCGGTAACACTGAACGTTAATGGCACAGGGCCGACATAACACCAAAAGCCTACACCTGGAGTTAAAGGGTTGCTTGAATCGGTAGCGGCCACATATCCATTTACGTCGGGGCCGGGTACGGACTCGTTGTAGGTATATATCGATACGAAAGGATACCCGGGATTCGTTGAACCATGGAAGCCTGATGTTGTAAAATCTTTCTGCCAGCTGCCTATTGTTGCACCCGTTACAGGAGAAGCCAAAAATCTCCATGATGTGGCTCCTTTAGATATATACCGCTGCATTGTTATATTACCTGCGAAATTGCCAAGTATTGGCGCAATACTTGCCGTACCATTTGCAGTAGAAAGCAGGGTTAAATCGTAACCGGTTGTAGTGAATGTACCAGAGGTAACAGTTAATACTCCTGATAAATACTCATTCACACCCAGATACGCGCCTGCGGCGTTTTTAAGCGTAAGGTTTTTAAATATAGCAAATGCTGTTCCGCCTATTTGCTGTGCACTGGTGCCAGCCATAGTAATACCACTACCTGAATCAACAAAGGTTTTATTATTGATAAGGTTGCCGTAAAACGAAACAGTTGCACCATTGTGTATCATTACATTTCCGCAATTAGTAAACTGATCTTGTGCTTTCGTATTTACACTTGCCAGCAAAACACCTAGTATACATGTCATTTTTATATAGTTTTTCATAATTCTTAGTATTAAATATTATTCTTTAGCTCAACAATTAATTTACTTGATTGTTATATTCATAGTTTGAACCGTCAAACTGCTGTTATCAGTATTGTTTTCAGCCCACACTTCTAAATAATCATTAGGGTTTAGTGTAACAGTGCACAAAACTGGTACCGCTTGCTCATCACCATTGCTATTCATTTTAGTAAACATTCCTGATTCAGGCAGTACCACTCCGTTTTTGGCAATGTAGAATGAGTAGTTTTTATTATTGGTACCTACAAAAGACAAAGCGGCCGTTACTATAAACGATTGAACTTTTCTGCCGGTATAGGTTAACCTATTACTTGTTGGCGAGGTAACTCTAAACAAATTAGTTGCGGTTGTTGTTCCTAATATTTTGGTAGGTACACTTGCGCCTGAAAAGGATGTAGGTACAGCTGAAGTTATGTAACAATTTCCCGTTGCCTGATCATCATTTTGAGTGCTTATACCAATTGATTCCACATCCCAATAATCAGAAAAGGTACCCTTGGTATATGTACCCGTACCGGTAAATAACATGGACTGAACCGAGCCATTTCCAATAGAAGTTACTCCAGAAATATCGATTACAATTGCACTATTAGCAGATGTTGTAACACATCCACCTCCCAAAATTTGCACTATGCTGAATTTTCCTATATATTTCTCGTAGGTATTATGGTTGGAAGCGTCCCACATCAAATCGTACTGCAGTACAATACTGTCGTTCTGGAAAGTGATACCGTTTGTATTATAAAAGTAGGCAACATTCGAAAAATAGGTTGTACCACCCACACCTTGTATAGTACCTAAACTATTACTCGCAATTAGGTAACAATTTTCCATTATCAGGTTTTCATTTGCGCCACCACCATTTATATTGAATATGCTACCTGCCATTGCAGTTAAAGTCAACCATTCAATACTACCTGTGCTGGTTCCTGTAAATAATGCCAAAGTGCCTGTGTAAACCAACTTATCATTTACCGCATCAAGGCCCGCCAGCTTAGAGCCATTAAGATTAATTTGGCTTGATAGGGTTATGCTTCCATTAATTTGATAAAGGGTGCCTGCTACAAGTGTTATTACACCTGAAACGGGAGCAGGAAGGTCACTTACTGATTTCACTATTACAAAATTTGCACGGCCATCAGCTGAGTTAAGGACACGCATCCATTGGCTTCCATTCCATTCGTATAGCCCATCGGTCAGGGTTCCTCCAATACTATATACTAGCATACCTTCAGGCACAGGAGCGGTAAGTGGAGAAGCCGAGATTAGACTATTTAAAGCCATACGCGGAGCTAAAAGACCTTTATTAGTACTCTCGAGCTCAATTAAGGAGTTCGCATTAATGGTATTAGGGTTATTGCCTATTTTAACCTGGGCAAAAGCAGTCGTTATTCCAAAGAATAAGATTAGGGATGTAATGATTTGTGTTTTCATCTTGTTTAATTTTAATCAAAAGTATATCTACCAAATACCCTTGACTATTAGCATGTAACTAATCACACTATATTGGTAATGAACTGAGAAAACTGTGTGATGAATTAAACCGAATATATGACCAATCTAATCCCTATTTTTGTTCTATGATTTTACTGCTCAATGGAAAATATTAAACCATACCTTGGCATTCTAGCTGTTTGCCTGGGTATGTTGGCGTATACAATATATATTTCGGGCATACTTAATAACCGAACCAAGCCACACGCTTTTTCGTGGCTATTATGGACGTTAACAACTGCAGTTGTATTTATTGCACAAACTGCCAAGGGCGCAGGTGCAGGCTCATGGTCAACAGGCTTTACGTGTGTAGTTTGTCTCGCTATTGGCATCATATCTATATTCAAATACGATAAGGCCTATACTTTAACTGATGTTTTATTTATAGGTGTAGCACTGCTTGCATTATTACCCTGGTTTTTCACCAAAAACCCGACAACATCGGTAATTCTTATAGCGAGTATAGATGTTATTGGATATGGGCCAACACTTCGCAAAAGCTATTATTACCCACACGAAGAAAAAGCTATTTCATTCGGACTCAATTCAGTTAAGCATTTGCTTTCTTTGCTCGCTTTGCAAAGTTTTATGGTTGCCACATGGATATACCCTGCTTCGCAAATATTTATGAATGGGCTTGTATTAGTAATTGTACTAATACGAAAAAGGAAATTAGCTAAAAAGGAAAACGCAATTGAATAAATCCTTATAAAGAGGTCACTTCCTGAATGCTCTTTTTATACTCATCTTTTAATCGGGTAATAATTTCTTCGCAACTGAGTATGTCACCAATCAGTTCAACTGATTTACCTGCACACCAAAGATGTTTATAGTTATTTGGCA
>Ga0206861_1045_pt1 | contig 30486 bp, 20 predicted proteins | sample Alteio_BWOrgCont_45_FD_152617 | JGI IMG/M metagenome (GOLD analysis project Ga0206861, IMG submission 152617) | Enriched cells from forest soil in Barre Woods Harvard Forest LTER site, Petersham, Massachusetts, United States -... | ecosystem: Environmental > Terrestrial > Soil > Temperate forest >... | reverse complement strand
CGGACGGGGGAATTTTTTGATGTTTGATGTAGATCCTGCATCGCTAAAATCCCCCGGACCGCTGGTCCGGCCCCCTTTACAAAGGGGGAAAATCATATCTTTAGCTAAAATAAACAAATTGACCATCACCTGAAAATTACTTATCATTCGAATTTGTTTAATAATTATACAAATCTCAGGCCTTATTAAAGGTATTTAAATAGCATGAACGCACATAAGCTCACCCCAGGCACTGAACGTAGTTTTGGCATAGTGCTGGCTATTGTTTTTATCTGCATTGCAATCTGGCCTGTCCTATTTAATGAAACCATTAGAGTTTGGGCCCTGATCATCGCGAGTATCCTATTATTTTTAGCCTTGTTTATCCCAAAATCTTTGAAACTTGCAAATCTATTATGGTTTAAATTGGGCATGTTACTGGGAACTGTAGTCACGCCCATAGTCATGGCTTTATTATTTTTTCTCACCATCGTACCGACAGGATTGATTATGAAAGCCATGGGTAAAGATTTATTATCGCAGCGCATGAATAAAACCACAGCAAGCTATTGGATTTCGCGTAAAGAACCGGTAGGCAGCATGAAAAATCAATTTTAAGAGAACTATATGTCGTTTTTAAAAGAATTATTTACTTTTGTAAAAGCCCGCAAAAAATATTGGTTATTACCCGTGTTAATTGTAATGTTATTGCTCGGCAGCTTGCTGGTATTTAGTCAAGGCACTGCAGTGGCACCCTTAATCTATACGATTTTTTAGCATGACAGCCATACTGGGTATTTCAGGTTACTATCACGACAGCGCTGCGGCATTGGTTATCGACGGCAAAATTATTGCTGCAGCACAAGAAGAACGCTTTAGCCGTAAAAAACATGACCCCTCTTTTCCTCATCATGCAGTAAACTATGTATTAAGCGAAGCAGGCATTCTACTTGCTGATATTGATTATGTCGCTTTTTATGATAAACCCTTTCTTAAATTTGAACGATTATTAGAAACCTATGTCGCCCATGCGCCCAAAGGCTTGCGATCATTTAGTATGGCAATGAGCGTGTGGTTAAGAGAAAAACTGTTTCAAAAAGATTTATTACACCAAGAACTAAAAAAAATCGATAAAAAATTCAATCGGGAAAAATTACTTTTTTCAGAACACCATTTTAGCCATGCAGCGAGTGCTTATTACCCTTCTCCATTTGATGAAGCGATTGTTTTAACTTTAGATGGTGTAGGCGAATGGGCCACAACCACTGTGGGCATAGGCAAAGGAAATAAACTGGATATTATCAAAGAAATCCATTTCCCACACTCGTTAGGCTTACTATATTCTGCGTTTACTTATTACACGGGTTTCAAGGTCAATAGCGGTGAATATAAATTAATGGGCTTAGCCCCTTATGGTGAGCCTAAATATAAAAATATTATTTTAGATCAATTGATAGATGTTAAAGCTGACGGCTCGTACCGATTAAATCAAAAATATTTTAACTATGCCACCGGCTTGACCATGACCAATAAAAAATTCTCTCAACTTTTTGGTCAAAACCCAAGAAAACCTGAGAGTGAAAATATCACCCCATTTCATATGGATATTGCTGCATCCATACAAGCGGTTACAGAAGAAGTCATGCTACTCATGACACAAAACCTTGCCCAAGAATTTTCTATCCCAAATTTATGCCTGGCAGGCGGTGTTGCTTTAAATTGTGTCGCCAATGGAAAAATATTAAAACAAGGCTTATTTAAAAACATCTGGATCCAACCTGCTGCAGGGGATGCCGGCGGCGCATTGGGCGCAGCGCTTGCTGTTTGGCATAAGGAGTTGGATAACCCCCGTCAGACTACGCAGACAGATACCATGCAAGGCGCCTACTTAGGGCCTCAATATTCACAAGCACAGATAGAGCAAGCGCTGAGCGCATGCGGCGGTATATTTGAAACAGTCCCTGAAGACAAAATGATTGAACTTACCGCGCAAGCACTCACTCAAGAAAAAACCATAGGCTGGTTTCAGGGTCGCATGGAATTTGGTCCCAGGGCCTTGGGTGCACGCTCGATTATTGCCGATCCCAGATCCAAAACCATGCAAAAAAATCTGAATTTAAAGGTTAAGTACCGTGAAAGTTTTAGACCGTTTGCGCCTTCCGTACTCAGAGAAGACGTGGATAAATGGTTTGAATTGGATGCGGATAGTCCATATATGTTGTTTGTAGCAGATGTACAACCCGCGCATCGAATTTCGATGACGCCAGAAGAGCAGGCACTTTTTGGGATAGATAAGCTTAATATCAGTCGATCAAATATCCCTGCAGTCACACATATTGATTATTCAGCGCGGATCCAAACCGTAGATAAAAACACAAATCAAAAATATCATGCCTTGATTACAAAATTCAAAGAATACACACAGTGTCCGATGCTGATTAATACCTCATTTAATGTCAGAGGTGAGCCTATCGTCGCAACGCCCGAAGATGCCTTTCGTTGCTTTATGGGAACGGACATCGACATGCTGGTCATTGGAAACAGTGTTCTCTATAAACATCAACAAAATAAAGCGTTAAAAGAAAACTACGAAGAAAAATATGAGCTGGATTAAAATTGTTTTTATCAATGTGATCGTGCTGTTAATACTATTAATTTTAGGATCATTGGCTTTGCGCGCATGGGATGCGTTCATTACAAAAGATGAGATTTATCAAGTAAAAGATTTTAATACCAATACCATCCGCGCAACGTATCCGAATTACAATGAATATGAACGCAAAGATGCGATTAATATTTTTACTGATTTTGCTGCACCTCGCACACTGTATAGTCCTTTTATAGAATGGCGCAGAGATGCCTATACTGGGCATTCAGCAAATATAGAGGAACAATATAAAACCAGATTATCCTATAACCACAACATAAATCATTCCATTTGGTTTTTTGGAGGCTCTACCATCTGGGGCACCGGTGCAAAAGATGAAGAAACGATACCTTCTTATTTTGCTAAAGCTTCTTCACTAGACGTATGGAATCTAGGCGAATCAGCATACACTTCCTTTCAAGAGTTTATCCAGTTACAACTATTATTAGTGAATAATTTAACACCCGAGGTGGCCATTTTTTATGACGGAGTTAACGATAGCATTTACTGCAACACCAATACCCTGACCTTACCCACCCATATGCGAGAAGATGAATATAGACAGATCATTGAAAAACACCCAAAACATAAACAGATCATAGATAAATTAACAGAAAAAGCTGACCAGGGTTATCAATTAGGCGATGAAATAGAACATATTTATAATAAAGTTTTTTACTTTTTTAGTGAACCTTATGCTAAAAGACTATCCGGCTTTTTTGACAACAGAGCAATGAGTACTAGCTACAATAAAAATCTATCGACTTCTCGACCATTCTCCGCATTTGAAAAGCAACACCATTACCGCAACTGTGATACTGATGAAATTAAAGCACAGGCCGCGGCACGAATGACTGTGAATACTTGGCTACTTGCCTATGATTTGCTTTCAACTAAAAATATTCCGGTTTTATTTGTGTTACAACCCACCTCGCATATAGGTACAGAATTTCATCAACTGGATTATTTACTGGATTCAGAAAAGCAAAGAATTGTCGATGAGAAAAAATCATATGAAGCACAATATGCAATGATAAAAAAGATTTGGGCTGAAGAGTGTTTAAAACATAACGCTTGTGATAATTTTTTGGATTTAAGTGAAGTGTTTAATGGTTATCAAGAACCTATTTTTATAGATACCATGCATATTAGTCCCAATGGGAATAAGATTGTGGCGAATGAGATTTACAATTATATGTGCCAAAATGATCAATTTAAAGTTTGTTAGTTATCAGAGTTGTCAGTCAAATCGCAAGAAGTATTCATTGCGGACCTACTAGTATTGACAACTATTTCGTCATATTTCATGATAATTTGACGACAGAGCTGTCAATTTCTAGGATAAACCCTCTTTTATTCGTTTTCTTACAGTCGCGGGTCTTAGCAATGCAAAAATAATTAACACCGAACTGGACAAGTAGTTGTATCTATAGAAAATCTTGACGTATTGCAAGCAATTACGTAATATTAACAATTTTCAAATGAGTCCCTTGAGTGAGTAAAACCCATCGCGTTACCTGCATAATTGGCACCCGGCCTGAAGTATTAAAAATGGCACCCGTAATCTTAGCTTTAGAAGCCCAAGAAAATATCCAAGTCGATACGATCGTAACTGGACAGCATCGCGAAATGCTAGATCAAATGCTCACTCATTTTAATATTAACGTCACCGCCGATTTTAATATTATGACAGAGAACCAACAACTCTCTCAATTAACTGCGAGATTACTAGAGTTACTTGCAGATTATTTAAAAACATGCCCTAGTGATTTAATCATTGCACAAGGCGATACGACGACGACCATGACCGCGGCATTAAGCGCATTTTATCATCACATTCCTTTTATGCACGTTGAAGCAGGGCTACGCACTGATAATGTTAACATGCCATTTCCTGAGGAATTAAATCGCAGAATTACCAGTCAAATTGCGAGCATTCATTGCTGCCCTACTGAATTAGCAAAAGAAAATTTATTAAAAGAAGGTATTGCTGAGCATGTGCATATGACGGGCAATACCATTATTGATACGTTATATCGTTTTACAAAGGGTATAACTATCCCTAAAAATGATAAAAAAATTATTCTTGTCACTTGCCATCGACGTGAAAATTTTGGCAAACCAATGGAAAACATTTGCACTGCACTGAAGGAAATTATTCAACATCATCTTGATGTCGAAATCGTTCTCCCAGTACACCCCAATCCTAATGTAAAGCAAATTATTTATCACCATTTACAAAATGTTGACCGCATTCATTTAACCGAACATTTAGATTATGAGGCGCTCACAACTCTCCTAGCAAAGAGTTATTTAGTGATCACTGACTCAGGAGGATTGCAGGAAGAAGCGCCCGCCCTAGGTAAACCCGTATTGGTATTGCGTGAACAAACAGAGCGCCCTGAGGGGATTGCCTGTGGCGCAGCCAAAATAGTCGGTACAGATCCTAAAAAAATTACCGAAGCTGTGAATATATTGTTAACGGACCCTAAGGCGTATCAGCAGATGAGTACGGCTGGATCGCCCTACGGCGATGGCAACGCTTCAGAGCGCATTGCAAAAATTGTGACAGATTACCTTATTACTGTTCAATAATTGGAATTATGCTGATTCGCAGAAAGTAAGACCTCATCAAAAAAAGTAATATATTCTTTGACATAAAAAGGTCGCAAATGATTGATATCTCTATAGATAGGCCATCCTTGCGCAGTTGCAGTAAGGCAAGACTCATCATTGCAAAGTATATCAACTGGGTCTAAAACAGTAACGCCGTTTCTCAATGCAACTTCTCTAAGTTTAGTTCTAATGTCCTGATAAGGCATAAGCACATTTTTGCTTACTTTATGGGTATTATTAATCAATTTAACCCCAGTGAAATCGCGCTCCAAACGATTGAGCGGATCAAATTCTTCGCCCATAGGAATACTCATCAGCAAATATATTTTTTTATTATTTTCATTCATAAGCTGGAAAAAATTATCTAAAGCATTATAAGTTTTTTCCAGGTAAATCTCGCCATTGCCTTGTTCGGTTTCGGAATAAAGAGGATAACGTTGACCATTTTCTAAATAATAATAATCTGATGGCCTTTGAGTGTCGAAATATTTAAACCATAAAGCACCTAGAACAATAGTGGTAATCTTCGGATCTTCAAGCAGCGTTTGCGCCGTATCCATTAAACTTGCACATTTAATACGACTATCAGAATATACATTAGGGATCGGTGGACATCCACCACCTGATGCAAAAATAACCGATTTGATATCAGGCTCATTCTCTTGCATTAACTTATCTATTCTAGGTGAATACTGTTCTACGTTACTATCCCCTATAAAGAGTACTTTTTCAGGATTATTACCTTGTGAAAATAATTTTCGCCCCTCAAATTGACTACGTTTCAGCCTTACACCCGGATAATCCCAATCGCCTACGGCTTGAATAATATTATCGATACCTGAGATTTTTGAGGATTGTGCGAGTATTTTTTCGCTGGTCATCATATAGCCCACCAAAGCCATCGCTACCATGCCTGCAATAAGCGGAATTGCCACTATTTTTTGTTTTGATCTTATGGGTTTTTCAACAAAATAATAAGTAGCTATCGCCAACGTAAAACTAAGGAAAATAGCCGCGATTGTTATTAACACTTGCGATTCTTGAGGATTAACTATTTTTATAAAAGAAAACAAAGGCCAATGCCAAAGATATAACGGGAAACTGATTAAACCAATAAATACCAGCACTTTATTAGCCAACAATTTTCTGTTGATGTAGGCATTCTGTCCTGCTGAGATAATAAATAATGCACTTAATGTGGGTACAAGTGCCCACCAACCAGGAAAATGCAAGGTATTCTCCATGTAAAAAACACCCATCATTATTATTAACACCCCGATACCTGATAAAATATTGGGATTAATTTTATTAAAATAATGCATGGACTTATCGTGTTTTACGAGCATGAAATATGAAATGAGGCTGCCCAGCATTAATTCCCAAAATCTTGTTAAAGGCAGATAAAAGGTAAACTCAGGATCACTGGTGAGATAAAAAATGTTTAACGCGAATGAAATCATCAAGCCCACTACAATTAGAGCGAGCGTTAATAATTTCCACCGATAGACAAGAAACAACAATAATGGCCAAATGATATAAAATTGTTCCTCGATTCCTAAAGACCATAAATGAAGTAATGGCTTAAGCTCCGCTCTTGAATTAAAATAACCAATTTCCTGATATAAAGTAAAATTAGTGATGAATCCCGTAGCAGAAAGGATATGCTTTCCTAATTGCGCAAACTCATTAGGCAATAGCAGCAACCAGCCGTAGAGTAAACACGCAATCAGCACCAATAATAAAGCAGGAAAAATACGTTTAATTCGTCGTGTATAAAAATCAATTAAACTAAATTTTTTTTGCACCATCTCTTTGAGTAAAATATTAGAGATCAAAAACCCAGAGATAACAAAAAAAATATCAACGCCAATAAATCCACCTTTAAAATAATCAGGGAATGCATGAAAGGCTATCACAGCCAATACGGCTATAGCCCTTAACCCATCAATATCAGGACGATACTGTGTTTGATCGTAAGCATGACTCATACTTAAATGGATACCTGTTTTCGAATGAGTCATTTTCTTCTATTTTTGTCACTTCAGCAACTGAGGATTGCAAATAAGCTTTTTGACTTACTCAATTCTTTGCGTTTACACCTTTCAGATGATAGCCATCAGACCTAAAAAATGATAAAATTTACGCCTTTAATACCAGGGTTTATGATGACTTTTCATACGATTTCCATTATTGGTTTAGGTTATATTGGACTGCCCACTGCAGCTATGTTCGCCTCTCATAAAAAGAAAGTCATTGGTGTTGATATCAATCAAGATATCGTTAATACGATAAATCAAGGGAAAGTGCACATTGTAGAGCCACAACTTGAAACACTGGTGCGTGGCTGTGTCACAGAGGGTTATTTAAAGGCAACCACCCGACCGGAAGCATCGGATGTGTTTCTGATTGCAGTGCCTACCCCGTTTAAAGACAACCATGAACCCGATTTAAGTTACATCGCCGCGGCATGTCAAGCCATTGCACCGGTTATCGCAAAAGGCAATTTAATCATTTTAGAATCCACCTCTCCTGTGGGTACTACCGAGCGTATCGCTGCATGGCTAAAAGAAGCAAGACCCGATCTCAGCTTCCCACAAACTCACGGGGAAGATTCGGATATTCGTATTTGTTACTGCCCCGAAAGAGTATTGCCTGGTCATTCTGTAAGAGAATTGGTTGAAAATGATCGAATTATTGGAGGCCTAACCCCTCGCTGTTCGCAGCTTGCAGTCAGTCTTTATAAAACTTTTGTACAAGGCGAATGTTTAATTACTAATGCCCGTACGGCTGAAATGACCAAGCTGGTTGAAAATAGCTTTCGTGATGTCAATATCGCTTTTGCCAATGAACTCTCCATGATTTGTGAACCGCTGAATATTAATGTATGGGAATTAATTACACTTGCCAACCGCCATCCTCGTGTCAATATTCTGCAACCCGGTCCGGGTGTAGGCGGACACTGCATCGCTGTAGATCCCTGGTTTATTATCAGTGAGTCTCCCAAAGAGAGTCGATTAATACGGATGGCACGTGAAGTCAATGAAAGCAAACCACAGTGGGTAATTAACAAAGTCAAATGTAAGATTGCTGATTTCTTACAAGCCCATCCAGAGAAAAAAATATCAGATATAAAAATCGCATGTTTAGGCTTAGCATTTAAAGCGGATATTGATGATTTACGCGAAAGTCCTGCGCTGGATATTACCTTGAAGCTTGGACAAATATACCCACATCAGGTCAGCGCGGTGGAACCCAAGATAACACAAGCCCCTCAAGCATTATTAACACAACATATTTCACTTGTCTCTCTTGATGAAGCGTTAGGTGCGGACATTTTTGTTATATTGGTTGATCACCGTGAATTCAAAGAATGTGACCATTTATATTTAGTTAAGAAAAATATGGTGGACACTAAAGGTCTTTGGTTATGAACTTAAAACGTTCAGAAGTAAAAAAAAAATTACTCTCCCTAAAAGAAAAACTACAACCTTATTTGAAATTCATTTTTAAAGACAGAACTCAAATAAAACTATTGCTCGAAAAGGAAGGTTTAACGCGCACTGAGGATTATATTAAAGAACACTATAAGTCACCTAATAAAAGAGCATACTATTTAGGCTATCTCTCAAGGTTGATCTACCCCACAGATTTTAGTAATTTTAGACGTTTAGGATTAGAATCTTTAAGTATCCAGCCCAAAATTTTCTGGAAAAAATGGTTTGCATTTAAATTATTTGATCATGGTGAAATTGAAGTACCCCATACACTCACCGCAACGCTCCCCTTTTATCGTAAGCTAAATGCTATTACTCGCAATAAAATACGCTTTATTGCAGGCATACATCAACTGAATACATTAGGAATCAGCGTACCTTCTGCCAACTTGAAAGCATATGAGCCTATAGGTAATCGTATATTATACGTTGCAGCCAGCGCTTTGCCTTACCACAATACAGGGTATACCATCCGCACCCAAAATCTACTTCAGGGTTTAGCCGCAGTGGGTTGGGAGGTATTATGTGTGACACGTCCTGGCTATCCAGAAGATCGTCCCGATAAAACAAATAGCGAGAAGGATCACACTTATCAAATCGATCACGTACATTATGAAACATTGCATGGCCCTCATCGTCAACGTTTGGCACCCAAAGACTATGTATTTAAAGCTGCAGATATTTTAGAAGCAAAAATGCGTGCATTTCGTCCGAGCATAGTCCAAGCGGCGTCGAATCATGAAAATGCACTGCCTGCGCTTATCGCTGCGAAGAGGCTGGGGATCCCATTTTTTTATGAAGTTAGAGGATTATGGGAATTAACACGCTCCTCTAAAATGGTAAACTTCGAAAATAGCGAGCGCTTTAAACTTGAACAACATTTAGAAAATACGGTGTCGCGATATGCTGATCGCATTATCACTTTAGGCACTCATCTTGCGCAAGAATTAATCGAGCGGGGCGCAAGTGCTGAAAAAATTAAACTTGCTCCCAATGCAATAGATCCTGCTGCATTTACGCCACTGCCTAAAGATGAAGCATTAATGCAAAAATTAAAATTGACGTCTGAAAATTTTATTATTGGATATGCAGGCGCCATTCTTGCTTATGAGGGATTAGATGATCTTATCACTGGTTTTTCACTACTGCTCCAGCAGGTTCCTCGTGCAAGACTAGTCATCATTGGAGACGGGGATGCGCTAGAAAGCTTAAAGCAAAAAGCCCATCGGTTACAATTACAAAATGAAATCCATTTTATAGGCAAAATAGCTCATCATGAAATTAAGCAATATTATTCTATTTTTAACGTGATTGTATTACCTCGTAAGCCTTATAAAGTCTGTCAATTAGTAACGCCTCTTAAACCTTTAGAAGCGATGGCATTAAAAATTCCACTGGTGGTTTCAGATGTCGCCGCTTTACAAGAAATAGTACAACATGGTGAAACTGGCTTAGTACATCGTGCAGGCGATCCGATCTCCTTAGCCAGCACTTTACACCTTCTAACACAAGATGAATCCCTTTGTGAAAAATTAAGTAACACGGCATATCATTATGTTACCCATCAACGTACATGGATTAAAATATGCGAAGAATTAACTCCACTTTATCTTGAATTTATACTTAACAATAAACCACAAGCTATTATTCATAATAATTACGAATGCTTAGCTTACAATGAGGATATCTCTGCAGATGAAATACTATTGCACGGCTGGAGATATCGTCAATTCCCTCCCATTAAGCTCGATGAAATACCCTGGGCACTAAAAAGCGATGAGCAAAGATCATGGAATTTTAGTATTCATTGCTGGGATATGATTGAACCCTTGTTGAAGAGATATTCAGACAATAGAGAAGACTTATATCTACGCATGGCTGCGCAGGTTATGATTGAATGGATAAATTTAAAAAATACCAATGCATACCCGGATCTCTCGCCATTCATTTGGTATGACATGGCTGTCGGAATACGTGCAGCACGTCTTTCTTACGTCATAGTAACAAATGATATTAAAAATATTTTTGATATTGAAACGCGCGAACTTTTAATGAAGTCATTAGATGAACATCGGGCGTATCTAGCACAAGATAAAAATATTGCCTTTCATAACAATCATGGTCTCTTCCAAGTTTTTGGACAATTAACTATGGCACGATGCTTTGCTGCAAAATCACCATTAATGGCTTTAAGTTTAATCCAAGCACAAAATCGATTAAAAACTATTTTAGCCCAGCAATTTACGAAAGAAGCCGTTCACACAGAACACTCCCCTCAATATCACTACATGGTATATCATCTACTTAATTTAATGATTACAACAAATTTAATTCAAGATCAGAAAGCATTAAAATTAGTACATCGCATTGAAGAGTCGTTATCCTGGTTTATATTACCCAATGGCCATATCTGCAATTTTGGTGATTCTGATGCCATTTCATTATCTATAAATAGGATCAAACCTATAGATGACTTTATTTGTTACCCAGAAAGTGGGTACTTTGTTGTTCGCACACCCTCTGACGAAAAGCCAAATGATTCTACTCAAGATTCATATTTAGCCCAAATTGCAGCATTTCATTCGCGCACACATAAGCATGCTGATGATTTAAGTTTTATCTGGAGTGAGCATGGAACTGATATTTTAGTCGATTCTGGACGTTTTGGGTACATGGGAAAAACACAAGCCAACACACCCTTATGGGATCAAGGTTTTTGGTATTCCGATTCAAACCGTATCTATTGTGAAAGTACGCGCGCGCACAATACTGTACTATTTGATACACTAGATTATCTACGCAAAGGAATTAAACCTTATGGTAGCGCCATTAAACGCTGGATAAAAACACCCGAAAGAATTTTTGCAATTGAAACACGCGTGATGCATTTTAATCAAATAGAGCATGAACGTCTTTTAGTATTTTATCCTGGGAAATGGCTGCTAGTTTTTGATAAATTCAATGATATGTTAAAGAACAAACACAATGTTCAACAATGGTTTCATTTAGCACCTCATCTTAGCATTACAAAATATGAAAATGGGTTTACTATCCCCATCAAAGCCACTCACAAACCATTACAGGTCATTAATTTAATGCCGGCAAATGCTTCACGTATCTACTGCGGAGAAAGAGAACCCACTATGCAAGGCTTTGTATCATTGACTGAAGGCGAAATAACACCCGCTCCTGCATTCTGTTATGAGCTTAAGGACTGCGCTAATGGATATTTTTCAACTTTATTTAGTTTTTCTGATTTTTTAAATTCCAATATTCATGAGAATAAAGTATATAGCAAAGGGCATAAAATTAAGATGCATTGGAAAGATGAAACGAAAACTCATCGACTCCTGATAGATAGAAAGCCTAAGGATTTGAAAATTGATTATAAAATAAATAGGGTTAACCATGATTGACCTTATTAAAAAATGGTTAAAATCAAAAATACCAGGCAACAAATCAAATCATTATGATTTAACTGCTCTAGATTTACCTCAAGATTTGATATTTTTTCCGTATGAGATTTTAAATGATAAAAAATCCATCGAAAATGCCAATAAAATATTATTAAGCGGTTGGAAGCTCGGACATTATCCTGTTGTGCGACTTAATGAAATACCCTGGCAATATCAAACTGATAATGAACGTTCATGGAATTATCATATCCATTGCTGGGATATGGTTGAATCATTACTCCAAACACATTCTGCAACGCTCGAACCACCCTATCTGATCGCTGCAATTGAAGTCGCGGTTGAGTGGGTGAAGACCCAAAGTGATGCTGATTCCCCCAAACTCTCTCCTTATGCATGGTATGATATGGCAGTAGGACTGCGTGCTTATCGATTAGCCTATATCCTTGATGCAGGCAAGAAATTAAATCTTTTAGATGAGAAAAATCAAGATTTATTACTCAAATCTTTAGAGGAACACCGATCCTATTTGACTAATGATAAACATATTGCTTTTCATAGCAATCACGGCTTTTATCAAATTGCTGGACAACTTGCCATGTCTCGGCGTTTTGCTTACCTCTCGGACTCGATGTTAAAATCATACCTTCAAGCAATCGATCGCTTACAATTTATTCTTAACAAACAATTTTCTAAAGAAGGTGTACATCTCGAGCATTCACCTGATTATCATCGCATGGTTTATAGGACGTTAAAATGCATGTTAGATGCCGGATTGATTACAGGAAGAAATCTGCACGAATTATGTGAAAATATTGAGGAAGCACTCGCATGGTTTGTTTTACCTAATAGAAATATCTGTAATTTTGGAGATTCCGATTACAAATCTTTAGGAGAAAATCCTGAAACGGCTGCACAGCTCTGGATGACGCCGCATATGCGTTATGCTACCACTGGCGGAAAAGCTGGAGCATTACCAGAAGCGCATTACAGATTCTTTAAATCTAGTGGGTATTTTATTGTGCGCAAACCATCAGATCAGCATCCTAACATAGGTTCAGATGACTCATATCTTGCCGTTAATGCCGCTTATCATTCACGCACACATAAACATGCAGATGATCTTAGTTTCGTCTGGTCTGAAGGAAGTAATGATATTTTAGTTGATGCGGGTCGCTATGGATACATCGGCAAAACCGTAAAAGGATCACCATTATATAATGCGGGTTTTTGGTATTCAGATCCGCAACGCATTTTTTGCGAAAGTACACATGCACATAATACACTCGAATTTGATGGGCAAAGTTACCCAAGAAGAAAAATCACCAAACCTTACGGTAGTGCACTAAGGAAATTTAGCTCAATTAATGATAAAATTTTCTCAGTTTCAGCTGAAGTTAAACAATTTTCCACGACTGTACACAAACGGGTTTTAATATTTAATCCTGCATGTTGGTTATTGGTGTGGGACAGATTCGATAATCTATCGCAAAGAACCCATAGCGTAAAGCAATGGTTTCATTTATCACCCCATCTCCAGTGTATACAAAATGCCAACGGGTTTAATATCAATTTGGATATTGAAAACCAACCCCTAAATGTCATACAACTACTGCGTGAACCCAGTGCCTCTATAGTCTACAAAGGTGATAAAGAACCGATAATGCAAGGTTGGTGGTCAGGAAAAGCGCATGAATTTACTCCTGCAGCAGCTTTTTGTTACAAGTTAAACGGTAGGTCAGGTACTTTCGCAACATTATTTTGTTACTCTAAGAACTTACAATCCAATTTCTCCAATTCATATACTAATGATGCAGGCAATAAAATTCACGTGGAATGGGTAGACAATGACTTCTCCCATACACTAGATGTCACTAACGATAAGGATTTAAAGATATATTATGTTTAATCACCGTAAATTAATTACCCTAGCTCACCGCAAATTAATTACCCTAGCAAAGCTGTTTAAAAAATCATGGCCGCTGTATTTTTCCAAGAAATTTACACCTAAACCATCCCATGATTGCGATACCACGTCACCTATATTTCATGATAGCAAACAAATTCTACAACGCTTATATAATCAATTTGATGGCGCAGAGCCTGTTAGTTACTCACAAGAAGATCTTACTGCATTTCAAATGTTTGATGCAAAATCATTCTTAAGCGAAGTTATCGGAAAAGTCAAAATAGCTAATACTTTCACGTTGGGTTTTAAACCACGGTTAACACGTAGTCAAAAAATTGCCTGGAAATTTCATTGCTTAATTAACAATGAAAATGAAGCATTGAAAATATATGAACAATCTGTCCAAAATAACAAAATTGTTTTTATTTTGAATATAGATAATCATTTTACCTGCGATCAATCCTTATTTATTGATAAAAAGACTTTTTTGCGGTTTAAAGGCAAAAATTATACTTTCTGGGTCATTCAACACTTTACTTTTTACGGCATATATTTTCCAAATGAAAAAATTTATTATTCACTAAGGAATTTCTGGAATCACCGTAAGCACGGCAACTGTATCGAAGATTATTACAGGGTGGTTTTCTCTCATCATCAACAATTATTTGATTGGGATAAAAAGTCAGAGGAAAGAAAATTTATTGGACTATTACTTTCATACCCTAGACCTTTCCATTTTTTTACCGACATGCTTCCAACAACAGATCTATTGCTCAATAAAAGCACTGTCATGGCAACAGAATTAAAAACCATTATTTTGCTAGATAATCGTGCCTTTTACCATCCAGATCGTTTTTTCCATGAATCAGGCTACAACTATATAGTGCTATCCCCTTCTGAAATTAACAATTACTTAATTCAGAATAATGTTTTTATGCTGCAAGCCACAAAAAATATTGAGAAACGTTTTAATAATTTTAATATTAAGCAAAGTTATTATAATAAAATGCTTAAGTGCTCATATGATGGAGCATTAGCAGATCCTTCTTTTACTGCCACATTGTCCACCGCTAGGCAAGCCTATCCCCTGTTATGGATGGGAATGTGCAAAGAGCGGCGTTCTTGGCTAGAAGGCAATGATGGGATTTGCAAAATTGTTCAGATGTTTAAACAAATCTACCCTAATACGGCTTTAATTATTGATGGCTTAACCGCAACTGAAACCACTAAAAATGATTACAAAAAAGGAGTATCTGACCAAGAGGAAGTGGCATTAACAGATATCAAAAATCGCTTGCCTGGAGTTCAAATCATTAATGCCATGGGGATCAAAGCCTTCCAAAAAATAGCTTTGGCCCAACATGTGGACTTTTTTATTTGCTGCTATTTAACCGATTCACTGTACCCTGCGCAATTTGCATCAAAATTTGGAATAGGATACGGACCCACAAGTATTGATTTGACCGGTCATCGTCATCCTATGACAGTAGTATTACCTAAGGCTAATATTCAAGATGTGCCCATTATTTGTCCAGTCACAAATAATGAAGAAGGAGTGAGTTACAGTATTGACCCTGAATTTGTCGCTGAAGCCGCATTTAATATTTTTCAACGTTACCAGCAATTTAAAAAATCAGCAAAAGATACTCTTTTTTGCAGCTTTGATGCATTTAACCAAACATTAAACCCGGACAACCTGAGTATTAAGATTACAACCGAAAAAAATCATTTAATTATCCTATGTCCTGAGCCAGTATTTACACCACAAGCTCAAACCAGTGGTTACGCTTACCCCATACATTGTAAAATGCCTTATTTTTTTCGCTTTGAAGCCTACGCCAAGAAAAAAACACTGCTATATATTTATGGCTATGATCAAAGTGGCGCTTTAGTCTATCAAAGTCCCTATTTAGAAGTAGGTAGAGTAGCCACTATTAATTTCCCGCCCACAGCAAATGCGTTTAGATTATTCATCAATTTGGCAGCTGACGACGAATTAGATTTTTTTGATATCCATTGGAATACCTTTGACACAGTCGGGAATGTACGTTTAGGTGGTGATCTTAATTTGCGAGCAAAGGCTACTACAGATGTTTAGCACTCTACTTAATAATTTAAAATGGTTTTTTTTAAGTCTTGGGCTGAAATTTTTTCAAGTTGCGCCCGGCTATACGATTTCAGTTGCCATTTTGAATTTGCTTTCACATTTTTCCATGTTGTGTTCTTTTTTAATCCCTTTGAAAGTATTGCTTTTATTAGGTGCGCCCGAGTTGCCCTCATTCTTTCCGGAGAGTTGGAAAAGTGAGAATCGACAGGAATTGATTATTATTTCAATTATTGTAACCGCTGCTATTTATTCTCTACATTTACTCTGTGAAAAACTGATTGAAATATGCACAGTTAAAGGTGCTAATGAGCTACTGCTTAAAAGTAAAAAGATCATGCTTTTTAAAAATCAAGATGAAATTGCTATCAAAGCATATGGAAACTATACACTAGCGCTTGCTAATTTGTTTTTTGTAACGATAGGTTTAATTATAATTCTTTATATTTACCCGCTACTCGCAGCTGTGCTGCTGATTTATATTATTTTATCCGTAGTTTTACTGAGTATCGGCTATCAATTTAGCAAAAAAATTAGATTTAAACTAGAAGAAGAACTGGCAGAAACGATACGCATCTGTACAGCGATCGGTTTTTTTATTGCTTTTGGTGTCATTGTTTATCTTTTTTTGCAGAATCCAAATGCTGACATTGCAATTGCAATTGCAGCACTTATTTTAATGCGTTTAATGATGAATAAAACCAGTCAAATCATTAAGCGAATGATGAAATTATTCTCTAAACGCTCAGAAATCGATGTGTTATTTTTTCATAACAAACCGTATATTCCATTGATTGAACAAGATGAGCGTATTGCATGGGAATTTACTGATCCGGATTATCGTCACGCATGGTTAAAGCAGGCTTTAAGTGCTGTAGTTCTAATACCTATAACACGAATGGAATCCAAATGGCATCAATTAAACGATAAACATATTTTGGCATTTGACGTCACAGCTATCACTGCAGACAGTCAAACACATTATTTTTTTGTTAAATTATATACCCGGATAAAGTATGGGCAGGCGACCCATGAAGTTGACTTATTATCCGATCCCACTAGTCACTCTTTACCTGCATTGACCTTGTTAGCAAACAATGAAATAGACGGTTATCCTTGCAATGTTTTTGCATCAGACAATTTAGAGCATATTGATCAAAAATCTTGGAGTAGTAGTCGTTTACAAATATTAGATCAATTATTTTTTTTTCGACCTACAGAAAAGTTGATTAAGCAATATAAAAGGTCTCGCCCTTTATTATATGATCGCATCGTTGACCACATGGTCCCCCGTTTACGTCAGTTGGTGCATGATCCAGTGCGGGAAAAAGAGTTTAGGCAGTTTGAAGAAGCCCTTCCTTCATTCTGCGCAAAGTTAGCAAGATTGCCATTGCAAATTATCAATCCTGATATTGATTTAAACCATCTAGTCAAGCATCAGACCCAAGTCAAAATGACTCATTGGGGAAACTGGGAATTGGAGCCTTTAGGCGCTGCGTGGCCAGTGAATAGACCTAAACGCTTATATAGAATGACACAACAGCTACAAGCCCTACATCCTGAAATCAAAATTTGTGCTGAAGATGTACGACTTTGTAGTTTGTTATATGCTTTGAATGCTTATTATTTAGATAGAAAATATTCATATGCATTAGATTTAATTCCTGAAATTTTAAAACTGAGGTAGCCTGTGCAAACAGTAGCAATGATAGTTTGGAATGATTTTAAAAATGATGCCAGGGTACTAAAGGAAGCGCAAACTTTACAGGCTGCAGGCTATCAAGTCATAGTACACGCACTGCATACACCAGGCGTTACACAGGAATATGAAACGCTTGAATCTGGTGTTAAAGTAGTACGCGTCATGCGAAGTCCATTTTGGAATAAACGACAAAATAAATCGCAAGAACAATCAAATGTAAATCAGAACCCCTATATAAATAAAGTAGGAATTAAAAAATTCTTTTGGATAGCCTCTAGGATATGGACACATCTATTGTTACTCATGAAAATGCTACAAGCAAAACCCGATGTGATACACGCCCATGATGTGAATACTTTACCTACCGCTTATTTGGCTTCTATTTTTGCTCGTGCGCCGCTTGTGTATGACGCACATGAAGTAAGCACGGGTCGAGAAGGCTATCATAGTTTTCGCAAGATAGTATATTACACTGAAAAATTTTTGATGCCGAAAGCAAAGGCAACGATTACGACAACAACCACACGCGCCAAATTCTTTGCGCGTGCTTATCATATACAACGCCCTATAGTATTGCAAAATCGTCCACGTCTTACATCACCACAAAAAACCAATAAAATTCGTGATGAATTGAATCTACATGAAAACTGGCCCATAGTACTTTATCAAGGTGGCTTACAGCAGGGACGCGGTTTAGAGCGGTTACTCGACGCAGCATCGAAAGTTCCCAATACATATTTTGTCTATATCGGTGGTGGCCGTTTAGAAACACTATTAAAGGATAAAGCCAAAGCGCTTCATCTAGAAAATAAAGTCTATTTTATTCCCACGGTAAGTCTTGCGATACTTCCACTTTACACAGCTTCTGCGGATATGGGTGTGCAGGTTTTAGAGAACACGTGTTTTAACCATTATTCAACTGATTCAAATAAACTGTTTGAATATATTATCGCTGGACTTCCTATCATTGCTACGCATTTTCCTGAAATTGCAAAGGTGATACGTCAGTATGATCTTGGAATGTTAATTCCGCCAGGCAATACCGATGCATTAATTACAGCATTGCGCACGCTAAGTGCCGATCCTACGGTTCGCAAGCATTATCATCATAACGCAGCTTCCGCTTCTAAAAATCTCAATTGGGAAGAGCAAGAACAGGCGTTAATAGATCTTTATACTAAACTACCGATACATAAATCATGAATATTTTATTGCTTAGCTTTTCTTACCCACCCGAGATAGGTCCGGGTAGTTTTCGCGCGCAAACAATTGCTAAAGCGTTAACTCAATTTGGTCCTTCTGATTTACATATTGACGTTATCACTACCTACCCTTTGCGCTATGACCCCCAAAAACCTATCCCCCAGATTGAGCAGCATGGAAATATCACAATTTATCGCATTAATGCCCCGTTTAGGAAAAATAATTTCATCTTTCAAGTGTTGACGTTTTTCTACTTTGCCTTCTGCACTCTTTTCCAGGTGCGCCATAAAAAATATGACAGTATAGTTACCACCTCAGGGCGCTTAGCTACTGCAGCACTGGCATCACTGATTGCAAAAGTTAAATCCGCAAAATTATATGTCGATATACGAGAGATTTTCCCTGAAAATATCAAAGGTTTATTCCCCGGTGTTCGGGGTCAAATAATGAGTCAATTTTTTTCGATTATTGAATCGCGGGTTGTTCAACAAGCCAATAAGGTCAATCTTATTTCTCCAGGGTTTTTAGATTATTATCAATCAAAATTTAAACAATCTTTTTCATGTTATATGCATGCAGTTGACCCTTTGTTTATCGGTCAATTTCAAGAAGCTACGTCTGCACCCAATGCGCGTTTAAAAGTATATTACGCAGGGAATTTAGGTTATGGACAGTCATTGGATCAGATCTTGCCGTCACTTGCAAAAAAAACGGCTAATCAACTTGATTTTTATATTGTCGGCGGTGGCAATCGTCTTGAACTACTACGTACAGCCCTTCAAGAACAAAATATTACCAATGTGACTTTGATGAACAGTATGTCACGTGAGAAGTTAATTAGAGCGTATCAAAATGCAGATATTCTTTTCTTGCATATTCATCCTTATCCTTTTACTTTACGAGTGCTACCCTCTAAAATATTTGAATATGCTGCAACAGGAAAACCTATTTGGGCCGGGGTGATGGGTTATGCGAGAACATTTATGGAACAAGAAGTTTCCAATTGCGCCATATTTACCCCGGATAATGTGGATGATGCTATTTCAGCATTTCATACATTGACCTTGCGTACCCTGCCGCGTACTGAGTTTTTACAACATCATAACCAAGAAAAATTAATGCGCATGATCGCTAGCGATATTTTATCCCTATAATTTGATATTTTATTCGTTATGCATGCACTATATTATCGGCTACTTGAGAGTATATGCCTCGTGTATCGATAATTAACTGCGCATGTTGTTGTAATAATTCATAATCAATTTGATCATGCGCGGTGGCGATGACGATACAATCAAATGATTTAATGGTTTCTGCATGGAGTTCTGTGCTTGCTAAATTAAATTGATGTTTGCGCATCAACGGAAATTTGGGTACAAATGGATCGCTGTAAGCAACCTGTGCCCCACGCTCACGCAATTTTTCCATGATAATAATTGAAGGTGACTCGCGCACATCATTCACATTACGTTTATAGGCTAAACCGATGACCAAAATTTTTGCGCCCTTAACCGGTTTATAGCGATCATTCAATGCTTTGGTAATTTGTCTCACCACCCAATTCGGCATTGCGCCATTGATTTCACCTGCTAATTCGATAAAACGCGTATGTAAACCGTATTCACGCGCCTTCCAGGTCAGGTAAAATGGATCAACAGGAATACAATGCCCGCCAATACCCGGACCGGGATAATACGGCACAAAACCAAACGGTTTGGTTGATGCTGCGCGGATCACTTCATAGATATCGATATTCATTTTCTCAGCAACGATTTTAAGCTCATTGACCAATCCGATATTCACTGCACGGTGTATGTTTTCCAGTAATTTAGTCATTTCCGCAGTAGCAGGTGTTGAGACAGGCACGACTGTGTCTATGGCTTGCTCATACAACGCTATAGCCACTTCTAAGCAGGCTGGGGTCATGCCTGAGCATACTTTGGGTATGGTCCTTGTCGTATAGCGTTCATTGCCTGGATCTTCCCGCTCAGGTGAATAGGCGAGAAAAATATCTTGCCCGACCTTTAAGCCACTCATTTCCAGTGCGGGTTTAAGTACTTCTTCAGTGGTTCCAGGGTAAGTCGTACTTTCCAGGGAAACAATTTGCCCCACGCGCAAATGCGGTAATAAACTTTCCACAGTGAGCGTCACAAAAGATAAATCGGGTTCACGGTATTTAGATAACGGTGTCGGGACACATAAAATAATAGCGTCCGCCTCGGTGACACATGAAATATCACTAGTGCATTCGAGCTGTTTATCCAGTGCACTCAGTAATTGTTGTTCAGTGATGCGAGGAATATAGCTTTGGCCACGTAATAATTGTTTGATTTTATCTTTATCGATATCGACACCCAATACCTGGTATCCCGCGTCAATATAGGTAAAGGCTAGGGGCAATCCCACATAACCTAAACCAATAATGGCAATTTTACTTTGTTTTTGTTTTAAGCGGTCAATGAGTTGTTCTTTCATTATATTTTTAAGTTTCTCGAATGACTATTTGAGTGGGTAATTTTTCTAATTTAAAATATCTTGCGCGCGATTTTAGCATAAAATCTTAACAGTTGTCCTGAAAATTAGCTTGGAACAGCGCCCCAGCTTGCCCTTCCCCCTATCCTTACATATACTCATTCAAATAAATCCCACCACAGAAGGTAAATACTCATGACTACAACTTGGGTGGTTGCAGCGGATGCAACTGCGGCAAAAATTTATGCGTTAGGCAAAATAAAGGGCGAACTCGTCTTAATTAAAGATTTGGAACATGCTGAGGGACGCTTGAAAGCGGGCGAAATTACTACGGATAGGCGCTCTGAGTCCCATAACCGCACGGCTTCTTTTGAGCACACCAATGCTAAAGACGTTGATTTAAAACAGTTTATTAAAACCGTAGCCCATACGTTAGATGCGGGGCGCAATGCCCATGAGTTTGACCGCTTAGTCTTGGTAGCCGGCCCTCATATTTATGGCTTATTGCGTGCAGAAATGAATCCTCATGTATTGGCTATGGTCCATAAAGAAATAGAAAAAGATTATATGCAGCTGCCTTTGCCAGAACTTTATCGGCACGTTATTGAGCTTGAATAAATAATCAAATCATTGTTGCAATAATAAACGCATTCATTTATCATAAATGACATGGAGATTCCGCTTATGCGGATATTTAATGTTATTTATAGGAGTAAATGGAATGAACTATCGTGCGTTTTTATCTAATCTTATCTTGTGTCTGTCTTTTTTAATCCTAAGCCCGCTGTATGCCCATACCCCAGAAGCTCAGGTCAATATTAATACCGCAAGCGCAGAAGAACTGGCCACACATATCACCGGGGTCGGCCCCACACGCGCGCAAGCTATCGTCAATTACCGTGAACAGCATGGACCCTTTACCCAAGTAGATGATCTGCTTGCGGTCGAGGGCATAGGCGAAGTCACGTTAGAGCGTAATCGCAATGTGTTAGTTGTTCAATAAAAGGAGGTGTAACCACTCATTTTGATGTGATCCCATAAGCCTAACTGTCATCACGGGGCCTCGTACATCCAGAGTCCTCGAGATGACAGGGGCTAGGGATTATTTATTTGTATCAATTAAAGGATAAAAAATATGCACAAATTATGCTACCTCGTCGGTTGCTCAGTATTCTTTTCAGGATTAACTTATGCCTACAATCCTGAACATCTGGAAACATTTATCACTACACAACGTTGTGATGAATGTGACTTTAATCAAATTAATTTATCGCCTGAAATTTTAGGCGATGATTATTATCGCGGCGCTATACTTTATGGTTCTTATTTTTATGGATCGACAATTGAAGATCTGGATTTACAAAACGCTCATGCGCAAAATTTAATTGGCGTAGGATTAATGCTACACAATAATGAATTATCGTATACCGACTTTTCCTACAGCGATCTGCCGCATTTAAAAGTCAGCCCAGAAAATCGTGGCTATTATGTCCGCTTTATTGGCGCAGGATTAGACTATGCAAATTTTGCCTACACACAATTTGATACCCCGCAATTTCATGAAGCCAGCATGAGCCGTGCAACGCTTTATCATGTGAACTGGCCCAATGCCAACCTTCATGGCGCACGCTTGCGCGGTGCAGATTTAACGTATGCCCAATTACCTGGCGCAAATTTAACCTATGCCAATCTAACGGATGCCTTATTAAATCATGCCGACTTAAGCGATGCGAATTTATTCGGCGCTGCCGTTTCTGATGAACAGTTGTCCAAAACAGCCAGCGTATGCAATGCGACATTACCGGATGGAGAGATAGGGATTTGTCGGTCTAAATAAAGGTGGGGGAAATCTGTCATTGAGAATACAGCGAAGCCGCCAGATTAAAAACTAGGGGGCTTCGCTGCGCGTGCAATCTAAGGGAGCCCAGAAAATTTAAGTTTTAAGACCTTAAATACTGAATACTTAGTGCCACTTAATACCTTATGGCTTGATGGCTGACTCCCTTTTCTGTATGACACCTTGCATCGTATTGGCCTATCTCCTTAAGCTTACCTTCGTTGACATTATTGTAATAGGGTCTGAGTGCAGTATAATTTACTCTTGCAGCAGAAATTTCATTACTCATTTGACTTTTTAAAATTTCAAGCGAGTCTTTAATGGCATCGCCTACGGTAAATATAATAAAATAGGTATCACATTGTGCAGTGAAACGATGAGCGGCCTCTTTTAAGCTGCAAGGAATATTTCTTTGCATACAAAAGTCTGCGATCTCTGCTGCCACCAGCTTTTCATGATCTGACTCAATAGTAAATTCATGATGTCGAAAACTATAAGAGAGTTCATGACGATATCTAGTGGACTCCATGCGCATATTTATTTCTGAATCAGTATTTGCTGCCTTGCTCTGCGCAATCATCTCAGGAATAATCGTTTTATTCAATAAAGAATAGAATCCATCAATTCTCTTCATCACATCTTTATTCATGCAAAAAACACTAATTAATGCCGCGCGTGGTGCTGTAACAATGTCATTATATGAATAATATTCAGGAAAATTCACTTCATAAAAATCAAAGCTCGAGCCATGTGGCGTTTGCTTGTCTACCCTACAATAAAGGCCTCGGCTCTTATAAAAATCTGCCAATAGATTAGCCTCATATTCAAAGCAACCTGTAGCAATTTTAGATCCACATCTATTTAGAAAGGGTATGCGATCTTTATTTAAAGAGAGAATAGATTTTAATTGCTCCATACTCAGAGGATAAAGTGTAGGATTAGGAAATCGTAACGCTTTTTGTAGCAAGTAGTGTAAATTTATTTTACAACTGGCAGCTGAATTTTGAAAATAAAGTGCATAGTGCGTCTCAGGATCGCCTTCAATTTTATATTCTTGAATATTACACTCTATGCGAGAATGCAGTAGCAATTCTTTCATTTCAAGTGCTTTTTGGTACGAATCTACATGCAATAAATGACCTTTATTTAATGGCAATAGTTCGATGGCTTGATAGAGTTTTTCATAATCCCAACCTTCAGGAATAATCACTTTTTTAGTCGAATTTGAAGCATTATTAGAGGTGCTTGCGCTAGCATTATTATTACTATTGATACTTGGCCCTGCAGCTACAATTGCATTTGAATTTGCACTCGAGCTTGAGCTTGAACTTGAACTTGAACTTGAACTTGAACTTGAACTTATTTTATTATTATCATCACTGTCCAGAGGTCGGGAAATATAGGATAATTTATGGTTTTTAAGATACTGCTCGAGAGTAAATATACGTCTGTCCTGATTTGTCAATAAAAGAATTTTTAACTCGTCCGCATAATAAGTGATCATATCAAGTAATTCAGTAAACGTATGTTGAAAGACGACTTGATAATCACGAAGCAGATCATTTTTTAAACTCTTCACATCACATACAATGGCATAATGGTCATTATTCTTTTTGATAATCGCAATATAAGGATCTTGCATGAGTTGGCCTGTTACCGGATCTAGACTTAACCTTAATAAGTTCTTCGTTGATGTTTGACCCAAGTATAAATTTAATTCATCATAATAAACGCAGGTCGATATCGGTATAAGATTGCCAAATGGTGAGACTTGATTCATCAATTGTTTATATGAATCTTGAGAATAAATATACCCATCTGATGCAATAAACGCATCTCCATGATCTTTAAAATTAGTAAAATATATAGGATCCGTACCTAGCGCTGCAAGATATTCATTTACAAGCGCCTCACTTTTCTTAGGAATTATAGGAGCTGGGGTAGAACTACTCGCATTACTAGTTTGCACTTGAGTAGTATTTGCTTCATCCTTCTTATCCTGTGTTGTTTGAGCATAAAGTGAAGTCGTATCACCCAATATAATTTTATCTGAATAAGTGGTGTTTCTGTCGTCTTTGATTAGATTTTCCAATGGGTCGATTAACTTGAGTAGCTTTTCAGTCCAAATACTTCTCAATTCCTCGTCAATTTTAATTAATTCGGCTGGACCAATATGAAACTCAATCGGTTGATCCAAGTTATAATCAGCAGCAATTGTTTTAAGCTCCCTGTGGTACATTTTTGAATACCGTAAAAAAGAGATTTGTGTCAAATGCTGCCATAGCTGTAGAGATTCTTTAACCGTTAATCCTTTCATTTGAATAGGCAATTGCTTAGATTTAATATTGTCTTCTATCCGTTTAATAATCAGTGCGGTGACATGTTTTAGAACATGAGTAAAATTATCCAATCGGTTTTTCTTATTTTTTGAAAATTCATTACTGGTGGCTAACAATTTCCATAGCACTAATAGGCCTGCATGAAACTCATGTAGATAAAAGCTATCTTGTGGATACTGATTCTTTAATATTTGATTATTTTCTAAAAAGAATTTTAAATCAGGTGTGGGCGCATATTCTGTTTCCCAATTAAAATTGTCGTTAAGGTTATTATTTCCTTGAATTTTACGCATATCAATAAAATACATTTGCGTATTTGGCAGCTGCACTTTTGTTGGATCAAGAATAAAGAACTTATTTTCATTCACCAATTTAGGTGTCAGTAATTTTTGATAATAAGCATTTGTTTTTTGATCAATACGTTTCTCAGATGCCCATTGCTTGATAAATTGAGGTTGAATGGCCATGCGCAATAATAATGAAAAATCTCTTATGGGCTGACTTAATAATGGTTTAGCCTGTTTAATTAACTCTCCTGCAAAATTCGCTTTAGTTAAACTATTATTGTGGTTAGCTTGTGGCAGATCGTTATCATCCTCTAACGGATTAAATACATGCGTGTTTGCAAGGGATTTTTCTTTTACAAAAGGGCCTAACTTTAAATTAAGGTTGTGTTCACAGGAAGCAATTGATTGATCTTTCCCCATTCCACCGACATACCCACTGCCCAATATTTTTCCCATGGCATTTTCACGTCTGATGCGTATTACATTTATACCGTAAAAGTGCTTTTCTAACGCAGATCCCTCTCTTGTTTGGGGTAAACTATTATTTCCGATAATAACAGCTGCGCCACCGTAACCTTTAGTAATTAGCTCTTGGATCCCTGGATTAGACAATATCACATTTCTCTTTTCTTCGTCGTTACCAATAATAATTCCCTCGCGATCATATTTAAGGCAGCACATTAATGCCGCAAACAGATCATCGCTAGTATTAATCCCTGCCTTTATCATATCTTCTGCAGATTGACGATATGAAAATTTTGTATTTTCGCTTTCTTCTATTAATTGAGTCGAGGTTGAGGCAATGGGTTTTAATAACATGGTTTCAGCATGCTTTAACGTATTGAAGGGATAAGCTGCTGTACACTCATATTTTTTATTATTATATGCACGCGTTTGCCCTAGCGTCAGCGTTTTCGAATCACAAACAAGCATTTCTCTTTTGGTTTTGTCACCTTCAGTTTTCGTCACAGAGAAAAGAGTGGGGCTTACCATAGGCTCATTATTAATGGGATCAAGCATTAAAAGTTGATTACTTGCCAATTTCCCATCATTTTCTAAAAATTCTTCTAGCTGTGAGTAACGATTATAAACCGCAATGGGTTTATTATGGATATTATACGGCACATTAAATACTCTTTCTAATTTTGAAAAAGTGTTTTCATTATATAAATGTCCATCTTCTGCAATTAATATATGATCGCCCGCTTTAAATGCCTCGCCAGTAATTGCATCGCGTAATTGAGTTTCTTTATTGGAGGTATAATCAGGAGAAGATATTTTTTCACTTTGTGCATTATTATTTGTAGCGCAGATATTAATGATTCTTGAAACATCAAGACTTGCAAGGGTTTTATTGATGAGATCGGCATGATCACGTGTAATAGTGACGATTTCATTAGGATCAATTCCTATGACCTGCGCATATTGTGAGAGTGTTTTACCGCGTGAGGTATAATATTCATGCATATCAAACAAGTAATGTGCTTTTAATGCACTTAATAGTTCTGCTTTAATTTCCTCTTGATTAGCACGCGTATAATCTATGTTTTTAAGAAAAGAGGGCAAAGTGTCAATATCTTTTATTTTTTTAAAATCAATCAATAGGGATTGTACTGAATTTTCAACTATCAATTTAATGATTTTTTTGAATTCACCCACGTCTTTATTACAAATTTGATTGTAAAGCATGCCCATTTGGCCGCAATAGAATTCATGAATAAATAAATGGTACAAACAGGGCGTAAATGAAGAAGCCAAAGGTAACCAGGCACAACCCAGTTCAACTACGCCATACGGTGCGGTGACTTTGTCAACATTATCTAAACTGCTGGAATATTGTGTTGGCAATACAGATGGATTCACATAGGTTGTTGAGATTGTAATTTGTAAAGTACGTACTTGTTTTTCTTCTTGCTCACCCATCAATAATCTGTTATCTGTACAAACAAAGCCTTTATCTATCCCTTTTTTCAGCAGGTCACTGTAATATTCATAAATACTTTCTGGCCAATGCGGTTTGAGAAGTTCTAAAAGTCCTGCACTAGGAAGTGCGCGCACAGGAAAACTCATATCTACTGAATTTTCTGCAGCGATTTGAAGATTAGTATTTGTAAATAAACCCAATAACGATTGTTGTTCTTTAGCATTTGATTTTTTGTAAACTTCAGTTAATTTTTCTTTTGAATTTCTGATTGCACTGTCAAATCGAGATTCTTCTGTTCTAGCAAGCCCTCCAGTCAGTTGGTAAGAGCCTTCACGCATGAAATCAAATACCCATTCATTGCTATGACCTTTTGCATCTAACCATTTTTGTATTTCTTTTGTTTGATCCGTTTGGTCTATGGCGGTTGGATTGGTTTGGATCAGAATATTATTGGGATCTTTTACCCTATTAATCAGATTACCTGCATAACCCATCTGAATATATTGAGACGACAAAGTATTGTTATCCCATTTAAATTGTGCTTTTAAGTATTCTCCGCGTGCGGCTTTATCTATGCCAATAATACTGCCATCTGTTCCTCTTAATAAGGATCCATAAAATTTGACATAAAAGCTCAGTAGCTGGGCTTGTTCTGGCGTCATTGTTGTTTGCCCCATAATATATATCTCACTTAACTAACAAATTTAACTATCTTACCATGTCCAATCGTGTAACGCAAACCTGCCATATTCCCTTTATTATCATTACCCTACGGTGGGTTGACTTAAGTGCTCCATAACACACTCATCACACTCGTGTTTTAAATAAAAACTCGATATAATGCCCACGAGAATAGTTATTTCTCCTGCTTCTAGCCTCTACAATTTCTACTTAAATGGGGTATAAGATTATGGTTAATAAAGGGATAGTGACATTATTACTTGCCGGTTCTTTTTTTTCTGTTGCACATGCAGATTTGGTCAATCAAACCAGCGACTTTAAGCTTCCAGTACATTTAGAAAACAAACATATCAAAACTCATCTTGCTAGCGACATTATTGTCGTCAAGACCTGTGCAGATCTCCAAGCCATGAATACCGATTTAGACGCTGACTATATTCAAACTAAAGACATTAATTGCAGTGAATTTTCTGGGTTTACACCGATTGGTACACAGCATATGCCCTTTACCGGAAGCTTTACTGGACAAGATCATCACATTGCTCATTTAGGCATTTACTATACCGAAGGTGAAGCGGGTTTATTTGGTTACACCCAAGATGCACAGATCAATAATGTGCGTTTAAAAGATGTCACCGTTATAGGCGGCAATTATTCTACCGGCGCTTTGGTGGGCTCATTAAATCGCAGTCTGGTGTTTTTTAGCGAAGTCAGTGGTCAAGTGAGCAGTACCGCGGCAAATGTGGGCGGCATGGTGGGACAAGCCCATGACAGTGCCCTACTTTATGTTTCAGCCCGTGGGCTAGTTATTGGAGAAACCAATGTCGGTGGTTTAGCGGGGCATGCCGCAGACAGTGGCATTTATGACAGTTACAGCGCAAATACGGTGGATGGCTTACATAATGTCGCAGGATTGGTGGGTTTATTAACAAATCACAGTGAAGTCATGGATACTTTTTCTATAGGACCTGTGAATGGTTTAGTGCATGCCGGTGGTCTGATTGGGAAAAATCAAATGAGTTCAGTCGAGGCCAGTTTTTGGGACAAAAAAACATCTAACCAAGAAAACTCTGATGGCGGTTTAGGCTACACCACTAAGCGGATGCAAAATCCTCTTACGTATTCAGGTTGGGATGATCAAATTTGGTATTTTGTTGAAGGGAATTATCCAGTTCTTTTATGGCAGTTTGAAAGTAATTAGTTGTTTATACGTCGCCCTAGAAATTGCACTTCAGGGGCGACGTAATTGATGGGTTACGGTTATTGATCTTCATCCATATTTGCACCCACACGATTGCCCACCAATGCTCCAACAGCAGCACCGCCTACGGTTGCCGCAGTACTATCGCCTAAAGCATTTCCCACAACACCGCCACCGACCGCACCCACCGCCGTGCCGACTTCTTCATTATTCGGTGTGGAGGCACAGGCCACTAAGCCTAAAGTAAGCATGCAAAACGTGAATAACCTCATTATATTGTGCATGGTCTTTCCAAGTAGTATTTATTCTGACTCATCATTATAGTCGATTTTAATAGTGATGTGATTAAGGCGAGATCGCAAAATCCCCCCGTCTTGAGCGGCCGGCCCCCTTTACAAAGGGGGCAAGCCACTACTCTCGGCCTGTTTGTAAAAGGAGCAAAATCTCTCTTTTGTCCCTTAGTATACGACGACAGCTTGCCCCCTTTCGTAAAGGGACAAGCCACTACTCTTGGCCTGTGTGTAAAAGAAGAAAAATCTCTCTTTTGTCCCTAGTATACGACGACAGCTTGCCCCCTTTCGTAAAGGGGGCCGGCCGTTTTGGACGGGGGGATTTTTAGCGGACAATAAATTTTAACAGAACGCAAATATTGATAACTATTAAAAAAATAACACTTTG
>Ga0206861_1044_pt1 | contig 30725 bp, 20 predicted proteins | sample Alteio_BWOrgCont_45_FD_152617 | JGI IMG/M metagenome (GOLD analysis project Ga0206861, IMG submission 152617) | Enriched cells from forest soil in Barre Woods Harvard Forest LTER site, Petersham, Massachusetts, United States -... | ecosystem: Environmental > Terrestrial > Soil > Temperate forest >... | reverse complement strand
CCAGCAGTTCGATCAAGGTAAAGCCGTTGGGCGAAGGATTCTTTCGTGTTTTCATAGGGTAAAAGACGGCAGCGTGGAGTCCCTCAATCCATCTGCGGACAGGTTTGTTCGTGAAATTTTATCACGGCCAACGTACGCGATTTGACCTCCAGTTTGCGATAGACGGAATGGAGATGCGCCCGCACGGTGAAAGGGCTGATGCCTAACGTCGCGCCGATCTCCTTGTAATAAAATCCCCGGGCCAGCAACTCGAGTATTTCCTGCTGCCGGGGCGTGAGATCTTCCATGACTCTCCCTGATGGTCTGGTTTCTGGCAAAGCCTGGAGGGCAACCGCTTTGCGTTGGCCGTTTTTTTCGTTCGTAAAACAAATAGTGCCAGTCATAGTTTCAAGATTATCTAACAATGATGTTTTCATTTTTGCAGTCGCCGGGCTGAAACCAGCCCGGCGACTGCGACCCAAACCATCCTTCCGGTTTTTAATGCAAAAACTCATTGCGACAGGATGTAGAATTGTTGCGGCAAACTGTTGTCGATGTTGGTGGTGAAGTTGAAGTTGCCGTTGCCATCAAAGGTGTTGCTCACCAGCGGCGTCCACTGGACCAAAGGCAGCGCGACATTCGTGCTCGTCAGCAGCGTGTAGCTCCCGTTCGCCGTGCCGCCAATTCCCTGGATGGTCAGATTGGTTCCCGAAAGGGTGAAGTCCGTGATGACAAACCCTTCCGTGCTGACAACGCTCAAGGTTCCGCTGCTTAACAAATTGGTCGTGTCCCAAGCCAGGAAGGGACTATTGAGCGGCGGCAATACGATACTGGCAAAATTTCCACTGGAGCCGCCTAAAGGATTGAAAATCTGGAAATTTTCGCCCGCCACCAGCGTACCCGCCACGTTGGTCACCACCAAGGTGCCACCGTAATTTAGATTTCCACCCACGGTCAGGAGATCGCTGGTCAGGTTGGTTGCCACCAGCTTCATGGTGGTAGTGCCGTTAAGATTCGCGTTATAGTTCACAGTGAACGCGCCGACGGAAGTCGGCGTGCCCAAAGCCAGGGTGCTGGCGGGCAAATTGGTCAGGCTGCCGTTGAGCGTGCCGCTGCCGATCAACGATTGGCCGCCAATCACCGTCAATGTCTGGTCGTTGCGGCCGGTCACATCGATCGTTGCGCCTGATCCAATGTTGATGGTCGGGCTTGAATTGAGACTGGCCGGATCATCCAAAAACAGCGTGCCCGCATTGATCAGGGTATTGCCGGTGTAAGTATTGGTGCCGCTCAAAGTGAGCGAACCGGTGCCGGTTTGCATGGACAATGCACCAGTTCCGCCAATACCACTGGTGAACTGCAGGGCCGTGTTGGCCCCGATGTTAAAAAAGCCATTGCCCTCCAAAGTCACCGCCCCGCCATAAATGCTACTACCAGCGGTGGCGTTGACGACAGCCCCATCATCAAGGACGAGCACCTTGTTCATCGTGCTGCCCACGGAATTGAATTGAAGCAAGGCGCCGCCAGCCACGGTAAGCGTATCGGCCGGATTGCCCAGCGAAGGCATGTTGCCTTGGATGCCCAAAGTGCCGGCCTGCACGTTGATGTTAGCCAAAGTGCTGTCGATCTGGACACTGGCCAGTTGAAGTATGCTGCCGGTCACTTTGGTCAAATTGTAGGCATTGCCGCCGGTGCTCAAAGTCGCATCGGAGCCGCCATTGGGGTCAGTGGAGCGGAAATCCAGCCGACCCGGCCCGCCGATGGTGGTATCTCCCGCCATGGTCACGGTTTGGAAGCTGGTGGCAACCGCGCCCAAGCCATAACCGCTGCTATTGATGATAGCCCCGTTGCCGCCCACACCGGAACCGGAAACGGTGATCGGCTCATAACCCAGCGCCACGTTATTATTCGCAATATCCAGTGAGGCGCCGCTGGCAATGGTTGTCGCCGAGGCCGTGGCCAGTGATGCACTGTTTTGCACTGACAAGGTTCCTCCGTTCACGGATACCGGGCCAGTGAAGCTGGAATTGATCCCGCTCAAGATCAGAGTGCCGTTGCCACTTTGCACCAGTGCGCCGCCGCCGGAAATGGTATTGGCAATCGTGGAATTGTTGTTGAAGACCAGGGTTCCGGCATTGAGCGCAATGGGGCCGCTGAAATTATTATTCCCACTGTTGGCAATGGTCAACGTGTTGGTTCCGTATTTGGTCAATCCCGTTGCTCCGCTGATGCTGCCCGGACCGGTGAACAGATAGCCGGCCGCTGAATTGGAAACCGTAATGGCCTGCGGCGAAACAGTCGTCGTCAGGTTGACGTTGGAAGTGCCGGTCAGAGCGTCGTTAAAAAACACCGTGTCATTGCCGCTGCCGCTCTCAATGTAATAGGTACTGCTGGCCGACGGAACCGTCTGCCAGATGTTGTTGGTGGTGTCACTGATGTCCCAGTTGCCGGTAACGCCGCCTTCCCATTGAATCCCCGTAGCCGCACTGGTGATGGTCATGGTGACCACACCGCTGCTGGTATTGTCATTCAACGTAGCCACCACGCGCGGAGAGTTATTCAGGACAAAAACACCCGAACCAGTCCGGCTGCCTGGAACATAAGTCAAAACTGTGAACGGCCCGCCGGAGGTGAGTCCCACACCAGAAAGGCTGATATTGACATTGCCGTTCATGGCCAGCGCGCCGGTCACATTGACAACTGCGGCACTGGGATCGCCATTGGTTCCCGCACTGAGATTGAGCGCAGACACGTCAGATGACAACGTGCCAAATGTCAGATTGTTGACCTGAAGCGTTCCGCCTGCCGTGGCCGTAGTCACGCCCAAGGCAGCATTGTTGGAGACGGAATAATTTCCCGCGCCCGTCGCGTCGGTGGTGGTCACCAGCGTGCCATTGCTGACAGTGGTATTGCCGGTGTAGGTGTTGGGACCGCTCAAGGTCAAAGTGCCGGCTCCAATTTTAGTGATGGGAAGAGTGCTTTGAATGATGCCGGCAAAAGTCGTGGTTGCATTGTTATCGCCAATGACCAAAAGACCGCCGCCAGCGCTATCCTGCACGAAGTCAGTGGCCGGGCTGGTCGCCGTAGAAATCAAGCCGTTGATGGTTTGGGTTGAACCGTTGACATCGAATGTGGCTGATCGCGTGGAAGCGTTGGCATTCAAAATCAAGTTACCCGTTGGTCCGCCCGCATAACTGCCAGTGGCACCGTGGGGCATGATATTGTTATCAGCCGAGTTGGCGATGAGGAGCGTCGAGCCAGTGGTGCCGGTGGTTATATTGTTGACGGTCGTATTACCTGCATAGTTATTCGGGATGTCTGTGGTACCATTGGTCGAGCCGATGTTGATGATACCATACCCGTGCGTGGCGGTCGGGCCGCTGATGCCCAAGCCGCCGGGGCCGGTGATTTGACCGGACAAACCGATCATTTGGCTCGCAACATTAATGTTATCTGCACAAACATTGGCATTACCCATGAGATAGATGGTTCCGGGAAGATTGCCGGTGTAGCCGTTGGCGAGACTGGCAGAATACAAGCGGAGCGCTCCCATGCCGCCGCTTTCCACGCTGCCAGTGCCTTCGATATAAAAAGTATTGGACGTTTGGCAACCCATATTGGCTTGTCCACCGGGGACGATATAGACCGGCCCGGATCCGAAGGTGTATCGGCCCGGCTGAGAACAGCGGCCTTGAAGTATGTAGGTGCCGCCAGAATAGGTATTGGTGGTGGCGGTGTTGCCGCCGCCGTTCATTTGAAAATACGATCCCGCCATCGTGACACTTACCGGGGCTGCATTGCCAAGAAGATTATTATCCGTGATCACAGAATTGATAAATATGACATCGGTGTAAGTTGCCGGGGCCGGGCTGACCACCGTATCTCCCAAGGTAATTTGAGCCGGGTGAATTCCATCGCCGGCGGTCAAGGTTCCACCGGCGGCAACGCTGGCGCCAATTTCCAACGTTTTCGCACCGGTGGCCAAACCGAGGCTGGTGGAGTTGAAGATGCCGCCATTCTGTCCCAGCACCAATGTATTGCCAGCACCAATATCAATGAACTGAGTACCGGCAGCAGTAGAAGCATTACCATTGCCAAAAATAATCGAGTTGACCGCCGTAACCCCGGCAGCCAAGGTGTTCGCCGCGCCGCTGAGTGGAATTTTTATATTTGCGGCCGGGTTGCTGGCGATAACTGTGCCGACGGCATTTGTAACGTAGCCGGTGTAAGCCACAATGTTGCTGCTGGCATTGAGCGTTGCCCAGTCACCGCTTGCCAGGGCCGCCCAACCGCCCAGTATGCCATACGAATTTCCACTGACACTTAGTCCGCCCGCAACATTGACCTTGCCTGAAAACACTGCCACGGCACCGTTGCTGTGCGTAACCAATCCGTTCAAATCTAAATATCCAGCCCCGCTGCTGCTGATTGCATGCAAACCGCTTGCCAGCACGATTGGCAGACTGACGGTTTGCTTGCTGGCTGACGCACTGCTGATATTGCCATTCGCAATCGTTCCGCTGCCGGCATCGGTCGGCGAAGAGAGAATCATCGAATTTCCATTAAGGTTGAACGCGCTGGCGCCACTGCTGAAAGAAATATTCTCAAACAGCATTCCGGCGGCGAAATTATTCGTTGCCGCCGTCTGCGTACTGCCAGTGAATACGAGCAGGTCGTTCGTGGCCGGCGTGACGCCGTTCCAGTTTCCTGGATTCAGCCAGTTGCCGTCCGGCGTGCCCCCGCCATTCCAAGTGTCAGTGGCTGCCGAAACCAGGCGGACGGCAAAAATGCACAGGCAAGTCATGGTCATGAGTGCGGCCGAAACAAGCGCCGACACCCGGTTGGTTTGAATAGATGTTTTCATGATTCAGAGTTTGGAAACGTAGTGACTGGATTTTTGATTTTGTGCATCAGAAAATTAATAGCCGACCATCATGGCAACCGCCGCGAACAGCCTGCCAGCGACAACTTTTACCGCCATTGGCGGCTGGCGCTGGGACTGGCAAACTGAGGACGTTGCGGCCCGGTATTGGTGGCATTGGCTCATAGTAGATTGACCGGAATTTTACAGATGTTTAATCGAACTTCTATTGAACATTGATTTATGTCATAAACCGGCGGCAACTGACGCCATGCCCAAAATCAACGGCTGGTAGTAATCGAACTAGCCATCATGGGCGTGCTGATCCTCATATCCACCTTGTCGGCAAAATTTCCCGGGAACATCGGCGTTTTGATACCGGCATCCTTCGGCGCGATGGCCCGGATTTCGACAATCACAAAATCTGTTTCCGGCGGCAGTTTGGCGGACACGGCGAGCTTTTCCCACGTCCCCGGATTGTCATCGGCGGTCAGTTCCTTGTCCGCCAGCGCCAGGGCCGCTGTACCCCTGGTCGCCCATAATGTTTTCGCGTCCGCCGGGGAACCGCGGAACGCCGCCAGGGTCAGGCCAAATTTTTTGCCTGTGCGCAGGTCACCCGGAATCCGGTTGAAAAATGCCGACAGATCAACTTCCGCCTGGCCGCCCGCCAGCATCTTTTTGAACGAATGCATATCCACCAATTGCCATACTTCGGAACCAGCGGAAGGATTGGCGGTGTTGTCGAAAAATTGCAGCATCCCCGGGCCGGAGACAGGGTTGACCCCCATCGTCGATCCGGTCAATGAATAGGCGGGGCCGCTCCAATAACCGAAATCCACCGGCACTTCCCCCACCGCTTCCCGGTCCGAAACGTCAAACCCGCAATTCTGCGGACGGGCGAGCACGCTGATACCCGGCTGCGGAAAAGCCATCTCCGAGAGCGCCGTCGCCGCCACCGCGCCATTATTATCCATAAACATCGCCATCCCCTGCGTCAACTGAACACCACCACCAGGATTCTTGCTGTCAACGATTGGCGTCAATTTGACTTTGCCCTGGAAAATATCCACCTCGCTGGATTGATCCTTTCCCACCATCGCGCCAAAACGTGTACCCAGATCAACCACGCTGGCCAGCGGCAGGTTCACCGTAAAGCCCCGACCGCGCCTGGGAACATAGGTTGAGATTTTTCCCAACTTCAAATCTATCGAGTTCTCACCCGTCACCGTGAATGTCGCCGGCCCTTCCACCGCCACCTTTGAGGCCGTGGAAAAAGTCAGCTCTACCACGCCGGATTCCAAATAAAACGATCCTGGTGCCAGTTGGTCGCCCACCGTGGGCTGCACCGAGTTGTTGGCCCAACGTGCGTTCATCGCATCGGATAAAACACAGACCGCATGTGACACCGTTATTTTCTGGCCTGGACCCGGACCCGGACCGAAAACCAAGGCAGCCACGCCAATGATCAGAATCAATGCAAATCCGATCGCCAGCGCCGGTCGCGGACGCACGCTGGCCAGCCAAAGGCGGATGCGTTCGAGCCAGCCAGCCGACTTGATCGCCGATCGTCCGGCCAACGCCTCCTCCGCCGTCAGTTGCATCATCGCTTTGTTTACCGCCCGCGATGGCCGCCGACCAAATTCCGTCCGTAAAATCCCCGAGCAAAACACTTCCCATCCGTCGGGCTTGCGCGCTGACGGCGGCGTTGAATCGGACGGATCTGGAGTTTCGTCGTTCACAAATCAGTTGGGTTCATCGGCAATTTTTGCCTGCACACAATCACGGATGGCCACCCGGGCGCGCTCCAGCCGTTTCAGCACGGCATTCAGATTCAAGGTCAGGGTTTCGGCGATCTCCCATGCCTTGCGATCCTCGAAGTAATGCAGACGGCAGACGGTCTGCAGCGTATCCGGCAGTCGCCGGTAACATTCTTCGACCAGACTGAACCGTTCTTCCCAGGTATTCGTCGGCTGCGCCTCCTCAAACCGGCGGTAAGTCTCATCCATTTGTTGAAGGGTTTCCGGGTCAACGGGAAATTCACGCCCTTGTCGGCGCATGGCCGAAAGCGCCTCCAACCGCGCAATGCCGCGCAGCCAGGCTGGAAATGCGTGGGGATCCTTCAATGAATCAATCTTGCGGTAGGCGATGAGCAAGGTCTGCTGCGCCACGTCTTCCGCCAGCTTATGATCGGCTACCAATGACAATAAATAAGCCATCAGCATCGGTTCATGCTGCTTGGCCAGTACTTCAAAGATGTGCAACGAGTGCGATTTATCGCTCATGCCGGATTTAGGGTCACACTTAATAGCGTCGGGAAAAACGATTTTATGACATGTGAGGCCTGCCAATTCAGCCTGTCACAGGAGCAAATGCCCCGCAACCGGCTTTTATGAACCCGTCCGACTTTTCAGAGAACTCAAAAATAACGACCCTGCATGATCAGGCGCAAGGTCACGGCGTTGGGCTGGGGTCACGAAAGGGAGAGCCCGCCTGATACAATTTAAGCTGCGCCTGAATTGCGGCAACCATGGCGATATCATTCTGGCTGGCGGCCAATTGCAAGGCCAGTTGCGCGTTGGTGATGGCTTCGGGAAAATGTCCGGCCTCGGCATAAGCCGCCGCCAGCTCGCCAATAATGACGGGATTTTTGCCGCCGGAAATCTCATCTGCTTGTTGAGCGAGCGCGATGGCTTTCACGCCGTTGCGAATGGACGCCTCCGGCGAAGTCGCCAGCAGCCACGCAACGTGGCCAAGATTATTTTGAACCGTTGTGAAATCGGGATGGATTTCCAAAGCTCTTTGGTAATGCGCAATCGCGTCATCGACCCGCCCTTTTTGGAGCAAGGCGTTGGCGATGTTATTATGAACCTCGGCATTGCCGGGCTGGACTTGCAAGACTTTTTGAAATTGGACAATTGCGTCATCCACCCGCCCATTTTGCGCCAAAACAATGCCCAGATCGTGGCGGGATTCGATCAGGTTGGGATCGAGTTCCAGGGCTTTTTGATATTGCGCAATGGCTTCATCCACCCGCCCCAATCCAAGCAAGGCACCGGCAAGGTTGTGATGGATTTTTGCGTCATCTGGCCGGGTTTCAAGCGCTTTTTCATAATGCAGCGCCGCTGCGTCCAATTGGCCTTGCTGCTTGAGCAGATTGGCAAGATTGTTGTGGGCCTCGGCATAGTCAGGCTGGATTGCGAGCGCCTTTTGATAATGCAAAATCGCCTGATCAGTTTGTCCCTCTTCAACCAGGGCATTGGCAAAATTTTTCTCGGCCATCATGCAATCAGGTTCAATGGTCAGGGCGGCTTGGAAATGGCTGATCGCCTCGATCACCTGCCCTTTTTGAAGCAAGGCATCGCCGAGGTTGTTTTGGGCCAGATAATTCGGTGTCGTCACGGCGATCGCACGACGAAAGAGGGTTTCGCTGTCTTGCCAATACCGCAACTGATCCGCCGTTCGGGCGGCACAGCAAATGACCGTCATCCCCGCCACGATCCCCAGCGCCCATTTTGGCAACCGCCAGCGCTTGAACAGTTCGGCCGCCCCCCAAGCCAGAATGATGAACACGCCGACGAGCGGCAAATAGGCATAACGGTCGGCCATGGATTGATCCCCGGCTTGAATCAGTCCGATGACCGGAATCATCATCCCGAGAAACCAAAACCATCCCGTGACCGCAAAAGGCATCGCGCGCCCGAACCACAGAACGCCAAAGGACAGGCCGATCACCAGCATGGCGGCGGACACGACCAGCATGGGCGGCCAGTGTCCCGGATGCGGATAATAAACTGCCAGGTTTTCCGGCCAGGCCGTTTTGCCCAAATAACGGGCATAGGCGGCAAATGCGTTTTCGATCCTTTCACCCATCGAAAAATTTGCCAGCGATTGGATGGTTCCGCCTTCAGCCTGGACCTTAAACGTCACGACGCACGAAACCATGCTCAACAGGCAGAAAGGAATCTTTTCCACCAAAAGCGGGAGCCGGAAAGCGGAAAGCGAAAACCTTTGCAACGGCCAAAAATCGAGCAGCAACAGAACCAGCGGCAGGGTAACCAGCATCGGTTTTGACATCAGGCCAAGCGCGAAAAAAAACAGCGCGAGCCAGTAGTACGGGATACTGGATGCCGGATGCCGGATGCCGGATGCGGCGGGTTGTTGGCCGGCATCCAGCAACTCGCATCCAGCATCGCTTCGCGCTTGCGCAAAACGCGCGTAACTAAAAAGCGTCAGCAACGCAAAAAATGTGCTCAACAAATCCTTGCGCTCGGAAACCCAGGCCACGGATTCCACATGGAGCGGATGCAGCGCGAATAACGCAGCCACCCAGGCGCTCCGCCAGAGCGCACCGGTGAATTGTCGCAGGACGATGAACAGCAAAACCGTGTTCGCCATATGGAAAAGCAGGTTGATCGCGTGCGATCCGGCGGCGGAGGAACCGAACAATTGCGCGTCCAGCATGAGTGAAATCCAGGTCAGCGGATGCCAGTTGCTCGCGTATCCCGTGCGGAATGCCCACGCCACCGCATCCCACGTCAGCCCGCCTTGGACATGCGGATTGGCGGTGACGTAATTGGGGTCGTCGTAGTTGACAAATTCACACCGCACCACGGGCCCGAAAACTGCCAGCGTGGTCACTGCCAGCAAACAACTGACACCAAAAATTTTCCAACGACGGTCAGAACCAGCTGGAAGCTTGAGCGCATTTTCGAATTGCGCTGCCACCGCTTTTGAAGAAGCGCCTGCGCGTTTTTTTGGCTTTTGGCTCATGAAACCATGATTGTTTTCAAGAACTTGCGCTCGTGTAACGGCGGATGGAAAGCCGCCAGAACCATTCCGAGATCAATGCCCAGATGACGCCAAGGCCGAGCAACAGCAACCACGATGCGGGCGAAGTCAATTTATCCGCCAGCACACGCGTGGGAACATTGGAGACCAGCAGCACCGGCAGGGCGAAAGTAAAAACGGCCTTGAACGCGCCTTTGAACGCTTCATCCGGCATCCGCGCGATGTTGAACAGATTGTAATAGCCCCAGACGATGCCCTGTGCGCGCACGGTCCAAAAACTGATCGCCGCCAGCATGAACATCAGTGAATAGTGGATAAAAATTCCCACCACGCACAGCAGGGCAAAGCCGGTGAGTTGCCAAGCCGTCGGTTGCAATCCCAATTTATGCGCGGCGAACAACATCACGCAGACGGCGAACAAGGCGTTGACGAACGCGCCCAAGTCCACCTGCCGCGTGGAAACGATGAACCTTGTGTTGACCGGCAGCGCGAGGAGAAAATCCATTTTGCCCGTGCGCACGAGTTCCGAAAGGCCGGTGCAGTTCGTCAGGAAAAATGCCTGGTAGATCTGCTGGATGAAATTGCTCGCGCCGACGAGCAACACCATCTGCCATTTCGTCCACGAGCCGATGGAATTCGTCTGCGAATAAACGACGGTGACAAAGCTCAATTGCAATCCGAACCACAGCAGTTCGACGATGATCCACAAAAGAAAGTTGCCCTTGAACGACATTTCGCGCGCGACGGAATTTTTCCATAGCGCGGCGTAAATGGTGAGATAGCGTTTCAAGTTCATGGCAATTCAGCCGCCGAACGCCGAGTATTTTTTGATTCCGCGCCGCCACATGAAACGGGCGCAACCATAAGCCAGCAGCACCCAGCCGATCTGCATCGCCAAGCCGAACCATAAATCCGTGCCGGCGATCTTGCCCATGTAAATGCTGATGGGAAAATACAGCAGATACGGAAACGGCGTGAACAGCAGCGCGTGAAACAGCGGCGACGGCAACAAAGCCAGCGGGAATAAATGGCCGCTCGCGAGATATTCAAACGCGAACAGGATAAAAATGAAGGTGGAAATTTCCAGCAGCCAGAACGCCAGCATCGCCATCGTGTAGGAGATGAAAAACTGCAGCAGCGCGGTCAGCAACAGTGAAAATGGAAAAACGGCGAGCGCGATGCCGTTCACCGGCGCGACAAAATAGGTTCGGAAGCAGAAAATGAAAATCGCCAGCGGCACAATTGCCATCATGATGAAGGCGATGCGGCCGGAAAAAAACAGGCAAAGCCGATACCACAGATAATCCACCGGCTTGAGCAGAAACTGGCTGATGTTGCCTTCGCGGATGTCGGCGGCGATCTGCCAGTCGTCTTCGTTGACCGCCGTAAACACATCCACCACGGCCACGAGCATGTAATAAAAAACCATCTGCGCCTGCGTGAAACCGTTGGGTTCTTTTCCGCCGTTGCCGGCGTAAATTGTGCGCCAGAGCGAAAGCATGGCGAACAGCGGAATGAAACTGAACAGCGTCCGCGTCAGGTAATTGAAGCGGTAGGTCAGATTGCTCTGCAGGCCAATGCCGATGACGTGCCAGTATTTTTTCATCCGGATGTGGATTTTAACTGCGAACGACCGGAAGGCGAATGGAATTTTTGGGGACAAGATTTATTGCCCGTCAATCAGAAGCGGAACCAGATTGTGCCCGAACCAGGAACATTCGCGCTCACCGGATTAATTAACGTCCGCTTCCGGTTGTGAGAGGCCGGCTTTGATGTGTTTGAGCAGAAGCTGATCATCGAAGGTTTTGGGGTTGACTGGAATCAGCTTTCGGAGGCTAAATCTCTCCTGGGCATGGCAAAAACCACCGACAACTCACTGTTGTAATTCCCATCAGCGCACCCAACGATGAAAAACCATATGATTTCCATGGCGTTTGTTGCCACGGTTCTGCTCTGCGGTTGTTCGAGCACCAAGTTCACTGAATATCATGGGGCGGAGGTCTACCAAGGCGCGGGTGGCAACGTACGAACCGTTGACGGCATTGACTTCTGGGAAAATGGAGAGCCTGACCGGAAATATAAGATTCTGGGTGTCCTTGATGAAGGTTCCAAACACCACCTTCCATTGGGACGTTTTTCGCGAGTCTTTTCAGGTTCTGGCAATAGTGACGCCAGGGATTCCGCCATCGCCAAAGGCACACACAAGTATGGAGGGAACGCTGTCGTTTTTGCGGCCAAAAACCAGGAACAATCCGATGACGGACAGCTTGGTGGTAGAAACCACCAGCGATTTATATTGGTGGTCGTCAAGTATGTGCCATGACATCACGCCCCTGACGTGGCTCAATTCTCGTCGCCGCTTCGAAAATTTTAACTGCGAACGACCAGAAGGCGAAATCCGCACGAAACAAAACTCCATGGACAAAGCGAAGTCCGAGGAATATGACTGGAATTTAAACCGGATGGCGTTGCCAATTATCATATGAATATATCAATCGGAGTTGCCTATCTGACATTGATGCTTTCTGTCGCCACCTTCCCGCAGCTCGTTCGGGCTGCTTGCGATCTCCAAATCACGAGTGCCGGACCATGCTTGGCTGACGACACATCTGGCATCCCCCAGGTCGGAGATGATTATGCGGTGAATGTTTCGTTCAAAGTGGCAGGCACGCCGACCAATCCGTTCCGAATAAAATTTACCATCGCAAATAACACAAACTATTCCAGCTATCTCAGCCTGAATAATGGCGCTAACTGGAATTGGTATATTTATTGGACGCTCCCTTTGGATGATTCAATACCTTGGAGTGTCACCCTTGATCCGGATGGTGTCAGTGGGAATACGAATTTCGTCAACAATACCGCGAGCGGAATCTTCACGCCCACCCCCCCGACCGCGGCGGTAGAACTTTATGCTCCACGAATGATGCATGGATATGAGTCCCTTAATTTGAATTTGCAACCAGATAGCGGCAGCGTCCCCTACGTTTATGTGATTTTTGGATTACCAACAACACACGGCGCACAGACTGCAATCACAGCCTTCAGCTCACCCACCAGCCAAACTATCATCACCCCACCATATGGTGAACCAATATTGGAAATAGCGCAAACGAATGTATCAGCAGGCACATACCAATATTCGAACACGTTTATAATGCAATTAAGCCGGGTTCGAGTGAATCCTGCTTTGCTCCGAACGAATACCTGGGCAGACATGAGTTCGCTCACAACCAACTGGACCCAATGGCTTGCGCCCGACCCAGCCTGCGAGTCAACCAATCCAACGATAACAAGTTTTGTTCAACAGTCATTGCCAACAAATTATCTAACAACCATGACGCCTTATGACACGGCGCGCACCCTGCATCGAGCGGTAATGAAGGCACTCACTTATCAATCGCCACCTCCGGCTGGAGATGCTGTTGGCGTTCTTCAAGATGGCTTTGCGGATTGTGCTGGTTTTTCAGCATTGCTGACCGCCTGTCTGCGAAACGTTGGTATTCCGTCCCGTTGCATCTGCGGATTTTTTCAAGGTGATTCTATCACGCAGGGTGATGCTTCAATCTTTCATGTTCGTGTCGAATTTCATCTTCCAGGGGTTGAATGGCTAGTGGCTGACCCCACATATGGTAACTCTTGGGATCCATCGGGCACTTACGCCTATTATTTTGGCTATGTGCCTAATGCTGATAGCTTCATGGCCATGGCCGCAGGGAGTATCCATGCAATGTCGTTTGCCACTTTTGGCGGTCTACAAACACCCGGCTTGTGGTTTCTTGGCGGGAATGCCTCTTTCACTGAAAATATTGCTTCCTATCTTCAACCCGACGGCGTCCTGTGTATGACAAACTCCGCCAATGGTTCAATCCAGTTTAATTTGAATGATGCACCAACGGAAGGAACGGTCGTGATCCAAGCCTCGACAAATCTAACTGCCTGGTTATCCGTTGCCACTAATTCTGCCAATGGGAGTGTGATAAATTACACATTCCCGACGACCAATGGACATGGCGCGTTTTACCGGGCAAACGTAATTCCCTAGCAGAGCTTTCAGTTCCACCATACAATGTGTTGGCTGGCCATGGAATTTTGGCCGATGGTTTTTTAAGCTTTTGTCCTCCAAAAAACAAAACGGCGCGGTTCATCACCACGCCGTTTTTCGTTTCCAAATTTCCTGCGAATTACACCACCGCTTTTTTCTTGGTGAAGATGTGCGTCGCGTGGCCGTGATAGGCGTCGGCGCCTTCCATCAGCGTTTCGGACAAGGTTGGATGCGGATGGATCGTCAGGGCGAGGTCGTCCACCGTCGCGCCCATCTCCATCGCAAGCACGGCCTCGGCGATCAATTCGCCCGCACCCGCGCCGCAAATGCCAACGCCGAGAATGCGTTCGGTGACCGGATCAACCAGGATTTTCGTCAAGCCGTCCGTGCGGTCGAACGTCAACGCGCGGCCGGAAGCCGACCACGGAAATTTGGCCACTTCGTAAGCGATGCCCTTTTCCTTCGCCTCGATTTCGGTCAAGCCGCACCACGCCAGTTCGGGATCGGTGAAAACGACCGCCGGAATCACGCTGTCAAACGCGCTGTTTCCGCCGGTGATATTTTCAACCGCGATGCGCGCTTCCTTGTGCGCCTTGTGCGCAAGCAAGATGCCGCCCGCGATGTCGCCGATGGCATAAATGGCCGGATCGTTCGTCTGCTGCTGCGGGTTGACTTTCACAAAACCGCGCTCATCCAATTCAACTTTCGTATTTTCCAAGCCGAGGTCCTTGCTGTTCGCCACGCGCCCGACAGAAACCAAAACGCGGTCGTAAAGTTCCGTCAGTTTTTCGCCGTTGTATTCGGATTCGACTTTGATCTGTTTGCCGACCGTGGCCATCTTCGTGACCCGGGCCTTGAGGCGGATCTCTTTGAACATCTTTTTTGCGTGGGCAACGACCGGACGCGCCAAGTCGACATCCGCGCCGGCGAGAATGGAATCCAGCGCCTCAACCAGCGTGATTTTGCTGCCAAGCGCGGCGTAGACCGTGCTCATTTCCATGCCGATATAGCCGCCGCCGACGACCAGCAGATTTTCGGGAATGTCCTCGATCTCGAGCGCTTCGGTGCTTGTCATCACGCGCGGATTGCCAAGATCAAACGCCTTGGGCATCGCGGGCACGGAACCCACGGCGAGAATCGCCTGTTCGTATTCGACGAATTGCTGGCCTTGCTCGGTCTCAACGCGCAATTTGTTCGAACCCTCAAAATAACCGCGTCCGGCAATCACTTGCACGCCGCGCATTTTGGCGAGCGTCGCCACACCGCCGCTCAACTTGGCAAGAACGCCATCTTTCCAGGTGCGAAGCTTCGTCAAATCCACCGTTGGTTCGGTGAACGTGATGCCCCGATGCGTTGACTCGCGCGAGTTGACGATTTGATGCGTCGCATAAAGCAGCGCCTTTGACGGAATGCAGCCACGATTCAAGCAAACGCCGCCGAGTTTTTTATCACGCTCGATGAGAATCACTTTTTTGCCCAGGTCCGCCGCATAAAACGCCGCCGCGTAACCACCGGGACCGGCGCCCACGACAACCACTTCTGTTTTGATCGAATCCATAAATTAAATCTTCACCACCGCTTCGTCGAAATTTTCAAACGCTTTCAGCAAATCCACCGTGAAGCGCGCCGCGCTGCCGCCGTCCACGACGCGATGATCGTAACTCAATGCGATCGGCGTCATCAGGCGAACTTCCACCCTGCCATCACGAACGACCGGTTGCAAAGCGCCGCGCCCGAGGCCGAGAATCGCGACTTCGGGCAGATTGATGACCGGCGTGAAATGTTTGCCGCCGATCGCACCCTGGTTGGAAATGGTGAACGTGCCGCCCTTCATTTCATCGGCGGAAATTTTCCGGTCGCGCGCCTTCGCGGCGAGTGATTCCAATTCCTTCGCCAGTTCGAGCATGGATTTTTTATCCACGTCCCGGATGACGGGAACCATCAGACCTTGATCCGTGTCCACCGCGATGCCGAGATGGATATATTCCTTGAGGATGATTTCGTTCGCGGCTTCATCGAGACTCGAATTGAAGATGGGATATTTCTTCAACGTGTCGGCAACCGCTTTCAAAACAAACGGCGTGAGCGTGAGCTTGACGCCCTTCGCTTCGTAAGCGGCCGCGAATTTTTTCCGCAACTCGCCAAGCTTTGTGAAATCAATGTCGTCAAACTGCGTGACGCGCGCGACGAAATGCCAGCTCTCGCTCATGCGCCGCGCAATGACTTTGCGCAAAGGCGTGACCGGTTTTTTGACAATCGGTCCCCATTGCGAAAAATCAATCTGCTCGGCAACCGGTTTCGCCGGAGCCGCACTCGTTGTCGCGGACACTGCCGGTTTCGCCGCCGCTTTGATCAGGCGTTGAATGTAAACGCGCACGTCGTCGATGACGATGCGACCGCCGGATTCGCTGCCGCGAACTTTTCCGAGATTGATGCCGAGTTCGCGCGCCATTTTGCGGATGGACGGCGACGCGGCGACATTTTCATCAGAAACTTCTGCTTCGCTTTCGGCAGATTCTTCGACGGTTTCTTCCAGTTCAGGTTCCGGCGCGGTCTTCGCCACGACTTTTTTCGCCACCGGTTTTGAAGCGGCAGTGGCAACCGGCGTTGCCGGCGCGCCCGCGCCCTCCACGGACAAAATGCGCTGCCCGACACTGATCCGGTCGCCGGATTTGATATAAATTTTCGTCACCACGCCCGCTGCGGTGGACGGAATCGAAGCCACGGCCTTTTCATTTTCCAATTCCAGCACGGTCTGGTCCTTGGCGATCGAGTCGCCTTCTTTGACCAAGATGTTGACCACGACGCCGGAATCAGCGCCTTCACCCAATTTGGGAAGTTTTACGTCCATAAAATTTGAACCGACAAGTTGCCGCAAAACAACATCGCTTTCCAGAAAATAAATTTTTGATTCAACAACCCGCGCGGCGGAAAGCCGCTCAATTTCCCCGCGCCGCCGGCATGGTCACGCGAAGAACGCGAAGAAAAAACGAAGGTTGGAAAAATTTGAAATGGCTTTTTTAGTGGGATTATGTCGTTGACGAAAGCATGACCAGAGCGTATGAGTCTTTCTCCTTCTTCTCACCTAATGAGGAGAAGGCCGGGATGAGGAGTTTTGATTTTCATTACCAACCCCTCACCCTGTCCCTCTCCCCGTTGGGCGGGGAGAGGGGAACTTCAGGCAAAGACATAATCCGCTTTTTAGCTCAAAATTGAGCGACCGGAAAACGCGGAAAAATCCCATCGCGGTAAAACCGGGAGGGATGCCTGTCGGCGTCCCAATTAATTATTTTCGCAACATGCCCGGCATGGCGCCGCCCATTTTGGCCATCATCTTGGACATCTTGCCCATTTTTTTCATCATCTGCTGCATCTGGAAAAATTTGTTCAGCATCGTGTTCAATTCCGTCACCGTCACGCCGCTGCCCGCCGCGATGCGGCGGCGGCGGCTCGCATTGAGGATCACCGGGTTGCGCCGCTCTTTCAACGTCATCGCGCAAACCATGCCTTCCATGCGCTTGAATTCGCGTTCCTGTTTGTTGAGATCCATGTTTTTCAGCGCATCGCCGCCGCCGGGCAGCATCTTCACAATGCTTTCGAGTGAACCCAGTTTTTTCATCGCGCGCAACTGCTCCAGAAAATCTTCGAGCGAGAACTCGCCCTTGCGCATTTTTTCTTCGAGCTTCTTCGCATCGGCTTCGCTGACGGCTTCGGCGGCGCGTTCAACGAGACTGACGACGTCGCCCATGCCCAGGATCCGCGAAGCCATCCGTTCGGGATGAAACGGCTCGAACTCGTCCAGTTTTTCGCCGACCCCGGCGAACTTGATCGGCTTGCCCGTGACCGATTTCAAACTCAATGCCGCGCCGCCGCGCGCGTCGCCGTCGAGTTTCGTCAGGATTGAACCGGTGATGTTCAGCGCCGTATCGAAATGCGTGGCGACATTGACGGCCTCCTGGCCGGTCGCCGCGTCGAGCACGAGCAAAATTTCCTGCGGCTTCACGAGATCGCGCAGGCGCACGAGTTCCTGCACCAGCGGCTCGTCGATCTGCAACCGTCCGGCGGTGTCAAAAATCAAAACGTTCCGGCCATTCAAGTTCGCAAAAGCCATCGCCTCGCGCGCAATCTTTAAAACGTCCGTCTCGCCGCGTTTGAGAAAAACGGGCACTTCAACCTGTTGACCAAGCGTTTCCAATTGATCCATCGCCGCCGGACGATAAACATCCGCCGCGACGAGCAACGGCGCGCGGCCTTGTTTTTTCAACAGCCGCGCCAGTTTGCCGGCGGAAGTGGTTTTGCCGGCGCCGTGCAGGCCGACCATCAGAATGGAACTTGGATTCGCGTCGAGTTTCAGCCCGGCATTTTGCGAGCCAAGCAGTTCCGTGAGTTCATCGCTGACAAATTTGATGATCTGCTGGCCAGGCTGGATGCTCGTCACGACTTCCGCGCCAAGCGATTTGGCTTTGACGCGCTCGATGAAATCGCGCGCGACCTTGAAATTCACGTCGGCTTCGAGCAGCGCCATCCGCACTTCGCGCAAGGCGTCGCTGACGTTGCTCTCGGAAATTTTTCCGAGGCCGCGCAAATTTTTGAAAGCGTTCTGGAGTTTGGCGCTTAACGAATCGAACATTTTTTCAGTTTAACGCAGAAATGCGGGGACGCAGAGAAAAATTTTCGCCGCCAGCGCGAAGTTGATGCCGAAAAACAGGGGCCAGCGTATTTTCTTCACAGACGACCCATCGTGTTTTTGCCGGCGATCCAGAAAATTGAACTTTGAACTTGAGCCGCGCCAGATCGTTTGATTTAATGTCCAACCATTTTACGATGGTAGGTTACCCAAGTGGCCAACGGGGGCAGACTGTAAATCTGCTGGCTTTGCCTTCGATGGTTCGAATCCATCACCTACCACCACTTTCATTTCACCCAATGAAATAAATGCATCTGTGGCTCTTTAAATTTCATTCTGAAAGGGTCATGATACAAAGTCAGAACGTGTTTGAAAATATCCCGGCATTACACCCATTTTTGACTCGCTTGACACCCCACCAATCAGGACGACATTTTTACGACCAGGTTTTTATATTTTCAGTTTGCGGGATCACCCCATCCAGACAGTTGCGAACGGTTTGCGCGAGTTTGTATGTTTCAAACGGTTTGGCCAGGAAATTGACGCCTTCCTGCAATACAAAATTTTTGCCGGCCATTTCCGGGCTGTAACCGCTGCAATAAACCACCTTCAAGCGGGGTTCTTGTTGTAACAGCAGCCCGGCCAATTCCCTGCCAGTCATTCCGCCGGGCACGACGAGGTCGGCCAGCAACAGGCGGATTTCACAGCGTTGCAGTTTCCATATTTTTAAAGCTTCCAGGCCGGTGGCGGCCTCCAGCACCTGATAGCCGAGGCGCGACAGGGTGATCCGCATCGAGGCGCGCAGGGCGGAATCATCCTCGACCAGCAAAATCGTTTCGGTGCCGCCGCGGACGGAGGCCGGCGATGAGGAATCGGCCTGGTTGTCCGGCGACTGGTCCAAGCGCGGCAGGTAAATGCGAAACGTGGTTCCGGAACCGACTTCGCTCTGGACGTTGATCCAGCCCTGATGCTGTTGCACGATGCCAAAAACGGTGGCGAGGCCCAAGCCGGTGCCCTGGCCGACTTCCTTGGTGGTAAAGAAGGGGTCAAAAATTCGCGGCATAATTTCCGGCGGGATGCCGCAACCGGTGTCGCTCACGCTCAGGCAGGCGAACCGGCCGGGCCGGGCATGGGACGTTTGGACCGCGCCAGCGGCGTCAAACTCCACGGCGGAAGTTTCAATAACCAACTGGCCGCCTTTGGGCATGGCATCCCGGGCATTGACGGTTAGATTCAAAAGGATCTGGTCAATCATGCCCGCGTCGGCATGGATCATCAACCGTTCGCAAGAATATTTGAATTGCGTTTGGATATGCGCGCCCAGAATGCGTTGAAGCATCCTGGTGATGTTGGTGACGATCTCGTTCAAATCCAGGTCGCGCAGTTGTAGCGCCTGTTTCCGGCTGAACAGAAGCAACTGGCGGGTGAGGTTAGCCGCACGTTGGGACGCTGCTTCAATTTCGGCGGCAAAATTCAGTTGCCCGGGAGTCAGATTCTGTTCGGCCTTGAGCAGGCCTGCCTGGAGTTGAATCACGGCCAGAATGTTGTTGAAATCGTGGGCCACGCCGCTGGCCAATTGGCCGATGGCCTCCATCTTTTGCGATTGGCGGAGTTGGGACTCGAGTTTTCGACGCCCGGTAATGTCCCGAAATGTCCAGATTCGGCCATAATGTTTTCCCGCCTTGTCCCGGACGGGGGAAGAATAGCGGTCCAGAAGGGTGCCATCCACCAGTTCAATCTCATCCTGGCTGATCTCGTCCGGGTGGGCGTAAAGATAGGCCACCTTGCGGGCGAACTCTTCGGGGGTTTTCGTCTGAGTGAGGGCGAATTGAAGTCGCCGGGTATCGTCTTCACTTTGGTCGATGTCGGGGGGAAATTTCCACAGGTCGGCCATCCGCTGGTTTTGGAGAATTTTCTTGCCCCGGCTGTCCACGACTAGAATGCCATCCAGGGCGGAGTCCACCTGGGCTTCGAGGAAGGCGGTTTTCCACTGCAATTCATCCTTGGCATGTTTGTACTCGGTGATATCGAGGGCCGTGCCCAGCAGATAGTTTTTCCCGTCGATGACGAGCGCCTCCGCGAACCATAAGATATGGGTGATCCGCCCGGCCTGCCCGCGAATTTCCAATTCAACATTGCGCACCTCTCCCTGTTCCCGGATCCGGCCAATGATCGCAGCCCGCTGTTCCGGATTATTCCAAACACCGATTTCCAACGCCGTGTGCCCGACGACTTCATCGCGGGACCTTTGAAGCATGTTCAAGAATTCCCGGTTCACGTCCAGATAGCGGCCTTCGTTGATGGTGGAGAGCGAGATGGCGGCCGGACTGGATTGAAAGATTTTGGAAAATTTATTTTCGCTTTCGCGCAGGGCCTCCTCCGCCCGTTTGCGCTCGGTGATCTCCACAAAAATCACGCCGACGCCGTCAGGTTTGCCGTCCACGCCGAAAACCGGGAAAAAGGATTCGATCAAATGTTGCAAGACGCCCGGGCGTCCGGGTTTTTCGCCGGAAAGCTCGATGTTCAAAATGGACTCGCCCGTGGCCAGCACCTTCTCAAGCAATGGTTCGATCACCGGGGCAAACCGGGGCAGTACTTCGCGGACGGTTTTGCCCAGATGATCTTTGACGGGAACGCCGTTGGCTTCGGCAACCCGGTCATTGATCTGGACATAGCGCAGCCGGGTGTCTAAAAGCGCGAGGCCGGCCGGGGCTTTGCTGAAGAAGGCATTCAACCGTTGTTCCCGCGAAGCCAATTCGGCCTCGAGTCTTTTCTGCTCCGTCATATCGCTAAAAACGACGACCTCACCGACCACTTTTCCATTGTCGACCATCGGACTGCAGGCGTATTGCACCGGAAAACTCGAGCCGTCCTTGCGCCAAAAAATATCATCCCGGCAGCGATGAGCCTGGCCATCGCGCAAAGCCATTTGGATGGGACACTTCTCAATGGGATGCGGCCGCCCATCGGCGGCAGTGTGGTGGAGCAGGCTGTGTAAGTTGCGGCCGATCAACTCCTTGGGGTCATAGCCCAGCAAATGGGCCGCCGCCGGGTTGACGAATGTGGCATTGCCGGCCGCGTCCAATCCCCAGATGCCTTCGCCGGCGGTGTTGAGGATCATTTCGTTTTGCCGTGCCAGGTGTAAAATCGCCGCCTCCGCCAATTTGCGGTCGGTGATGTCCCGGGACACGGCGAGAACCCGTTTTTTGCCGGTGGCGGGGTCATGAACCGGCACGGCATACATGTCGATCCAGCGCGGCGTGCCTTTGAGGCCGACAATCTTGAATTCCAGATTGCGTTTCTCCCCGTTGGCGGCCGCCGTGAGCATGGCCCGGACTGCTTCGCGATATTCCGGCACCACCAGATCCAAAACGGAGTGTCCCACCACGGTGGCAAGGTTGTCGGCCTCCATGATTTGCAATCCAGCGGGATTGACTTCGCGCAGGACGGCATCGGAGTCGAGCAGTTTGAGGCAATCCGGCTCGGCGTCAAAGATCGCCTGCAATTTTTCCTCGTCGGCAAGCAGGTCGATTTCCACCTGTTTCCGCTGCGTCGCCTCCTTTTCCAGGCGCCGTAATTGGCCGCGCAACAGGAAAAAGAAAAAAACGGCGCTGACTGCCACAAAGGAGAGGCCTTTGCCAGTTTGAAAATAATTGAGCCAATGCGGGTCGGTGTCAAAGCGGGCAAGCAGCCAGTCAGAAAGCAAAATCCAAGAACCCGCAACCAAGCAATACACCAAGATCGCCTGTAGCGCCAGGAGATTGGACTTTTTCACGATTTCACCCTTAACACTTCTGTATGGAAGCCAATCTGAAGCATAAAACGGATAATTGCAATACCGGTTTTGTGGAACTATGCAGTTGGCGGAAGTTTGATGTGGCAGGGGCGCCGCGCTGCGGCGTCCCCGTCCGGCAGGACGGAAGGGACGTAGTAAATCGTCCGTGATTCCGTCGCCTGACGCTGCGCTCGGCGACGGGGACAGCGCAGCGCGCTGTCCCCGTCAAAGACATAATCCCCCGGTTTTGTGGGATTGTATCGGCAGACGCTTTTTACCGGAATAGCTGAAACCATTTCAATTGCTTCTCAAACCGGACGGGTTCTTACAATATTATCAGGCGTCGTCAATACCCCAAGGCGCGGCAGTAAGGCTCCAATATCGGCAAAATGGGGCCAAGCTGCTTCTCGTAGGCGCGCCAACGGGCAACGGATCGGGCATAGACCGGCTGGCTGGCGTCGCGATAGGTGGGCGAATACATTTGTTTCTTGCTGCTTTTCTCATGGAATCGTCCCTGGGCCTGGTTCCATTCCAAACCTAGAAACTCGTTGACCCGGCGGCCTTCCTTTTCGAGGTCGGCCACGGTGTCTTCATAGCGTGTCTCCATCCAAGTCAGGCCTTCCCATTGCCGCACGGCCAGCCAGACGTCCATTAAATCGGCATAATGCCGGGCGGCCCGCTCCAGAGTGAGAAAATTCGCACTGAACGGATTAAGCGGCAGGTTCTGAAAATAGCAACTGATCACCACGTCACGCGGATCACGCAAGGCAATGAGGACACGCAGTTCGGGAAAAACCCGCAACCAAATGCGAAGTTTGGCCGTGGGCGATGGGTTCTTGTCCAAAAGCAATTTTCCTTCCAGGCCACCGCCCCACTCCTTCTGGATTGCTTCCAGATAGCGGCGGCGAATGATATTCAGACGGGCGGTGGAAATTTGCTGCGAGCTGTTGAATAATTTTGCGACCACCATCGTAAAGGCCTGCGGCTCATCCAATGCCGCCACGTCCGGATGAGCCCCAAGAATCTGCTCCAAAAGCGTCGTGCCGCTGCGCGGATGGCCCCCGAGAAACGCCAGTTTCGGCAAGGTTTCACGGACGCGTTCAGGAAACTCCCTGGCCCAAGTGCGAAGAATATCCTTGGGCAATTCCTGGCTTGATCGACGGTATTGACCGGCTTCCTGGTCGTATACCTTTAACATCATTTCGATGTCACCCAGGCGCCGCACAAGATTCTTGGCCTCAAGCAACATTTGCATTGCTTCATCAAAGCGGCCAGTCCGGTTGAGCACCTCGGCCAATTCATACCGGCTGGCATATTGGACATACTGGTGCCGGGGACTGGATGCGATCAAGTCACGCAACCGGCATTCGGCGTCCTCCAGCTTATTTTCGCGACGGTCGAGGAATGCGGCATAGTAACGGGCCTGGTCATCCCGGGGATCAATTGCCAGGCACGCGGCGATCGCTTCATGGGACTCTGCAAAGCGATGATTCTGTTCGGCCAGAATCGCCAAAGCCATGCGCGGGTTGATGCCCCCCGAATCGGCCGCCGCCGCCTTCTCATACCAAGCCCGGGCCTTTTCCAACTGACGCAGGCCTTTGTATTGATGGCCGATTTGCAGCAAGTTCTCGCTGTTGCCCGGCTCCAATTCAAGCGCCTTGTTCCAAGCCCGATCCGCCAGGTCCAACTGGCCCGCGCTCCCCGCAGCGGCCCCGTATTCCACCCAAATCCGGGCGTTGCGCGGGAATTGCCGGATCAGCTTTTCATAAGCCGGCAACGCCTGGGAAAAACTGTAACTCTCCAGAAGTCGGCGGGCTTCGTTTAATTTTTTATTGAATGAAACTGGATTCATGAACTTGGGCAGCCGTTGTTAGAGCATTTCATCAAATCTGCAGGGATGAGCCAATTGTCCTGACGGACAGCGAGGATTTTCTGTCAATGCTCTAATCTCCCGGCAGGTGTAAGTGTCACTTAACTACACGGCCTGAAAGGAAGTTTTCCTTTCAGGCCGGCAGCGGTTCTGATCGAACCCGCAATTCCTAATTTGTTTCGCTGGTCCGATGGCCTCCAGGTTTTACTGGTCCACCCCGTTAAGGAAAACCCACCACTCCTGGCTGGTATTGTTGCCCCAACTCCATTGCGTGGCCTGATCGCCATTGGCGGTACCGTAGTTTGCAATTTGCAAATCCATCATGCTGTTCAAGTTTACAATCTGAAAGGTGCCATCGGGATCCGGAATAAACGCCCATTCCTGGTTTGCCTGGGCATCGCCTTGCGCCCACTGTTGGATGAATGTGCCGTCGGTAGTGGACCAACCGGAGTCGTCCAGAGTCAAACCGGAATGCTCATTCACAATGCCGTAATAGCCATTGCCCCAACTATTGATCTGCCATTCCTGGTTCGCATCCCCGTTGCCGGGAGTCCACTGCTGCATGATGGTTCCATTGGTGGTGGATCCGCCGGTGTCGTCCAGAGCCTTGCCGCTGTTTGCGTTGTATAATATATATGTCCCGCCGTTGGCCAGATTAGCTGGATGACTGGCCGCATACATGAACGTTAACAAAGAGTCGGCGCCAGTGGCATCACCACCAAGGGTCCAGATCATCATGCCGCCGAGACCTTGTTGCTGACAAAGGAGGGTCTTGGCTTCGACGGTTGGGATACCGTTGTATCCATTGCCATTCCATGAGTCGGAATTGGGACTCGCCCCCAGGGAAAGCAACTGGCTATAATCGTCTTCTGAAGGATCGCCATAGAATGGCACACCCATGACTATTTTCGATGCGGGCAATCCTTGTCCTTCCCAGTAATCGAGCGCGGTGGTGACCGAGGCCAGGGTTGACATGCCGGTGCCATCAGTGTTGTCGTAGTCCATGATGTTAAGCCAATCCACCGAGTTAAAGACACCGCTGGTCACGCCGCTGGCTTCGCTGCCCCATGAAGCGACAGCCGCAGTGAGCAATTTGCCATCGTTGTGCAACGCGGTGCTCAACTTGGACATCAGATTCGCATAATCGGTGGCGGACGTGCTGGGAGCAGCGCTTGGATATTCCCAGTCAATGTCAACGCCATCCAAATTGTATTCATTGCAGAAGTTCACCATATTATTGACGAACGTGCTGACGTAACCCGAATTATACGCCAAAGCCCCCCAGGTAGCGGCGGTGGTCTGGCAGGAAATCATTACTTTAACGCCCGCCGCGTGACCGGACGAAACAATGCTTTGCATACGGGAGAGGTTGGGAACAGTTTGGAGACTTCCGTTTGAATTTGGAGCCAGGAAGGCATAAATGATATGGGTGACCTGGCCATATTGCGTGGCGCTGGGGGCAGAGTTATCATAATAAGCCGAATAACCGACGATTTTGAATTGGGCGTCCGCGCTTTGAATACTTACCATCCCGGCCAAACCGAGAACACAACAGGCTATTGTTTTATTGATTTTCATAGTACATACGTGGTTTTTTATTATAGGGAGTTAACCACTGCTTGTGCAGCGGTCTCATGTGGGTTACGGCGGACACAGTATCATGTAAATCCAAAATCGAATATCCCTCTTTAGAGGGGGGTAAGCTATCGCTGTTCACAATTAACCCTGGCATAGTTGAAGCTGCTGGAACGGTGGCACGGGTGGTTTTGGTCGCGCTGCGACCAAAGTCGAAACGTGGCGTCAAATGACGAAATGCATGTCACAACCTGGTGTGAACGATCCGGGTGCCCGCTCACGCGGGCAAAATCGGTCGCAGCGCGACTAACTCTGCCCGGCGTTGGCCGCGGTATGCCAATGTTATTATAAACCGCTATAGTTGCCTGGCTGGTTGGCCATGAGTGGATCATGGCCAACCTGTGAGCAGGCACATTTACAGGCCGTCTGAAGAATTCACGCCAAAGGCAGCCGGCGTTTGCCATTCCTGCCAATCGCTGTAGATGGCGGAGGCGGAACTGGTGGTAATGTTTGGCGTGGTGGGCCAGTAAGTCGGGTCGTACCAACCCCAACTATCTGGGACCAGGCCATCAGTCGCCTTATATGCCCACATGGTCCAGTTTATTCCGTTGCTGTTGTAAAGGTTGAGCGAGTAATCCCAACAGGCGGCGCCATTGCCCATGTCATTGAACTCGCCGATATAGTCCGGCACGTTCCATGAGCTATGATTGTTGAAATCATTGACCTGTTTTTGGGAACCCTGTTCCACCACGGCCGTGTCGCCGCCGTATTCATATTCGTGCATTTCATAAGCCACGTTGCTCCAGCCGTAAGTGGACGGACTCGGCAGCATGCTCCAGTCCCAGCTGCCAAAAGTTCCTTCCATGAAAATCATGTGGCTTGGGTCAGCCGAACGGACGCTGTTATAGAGACTGTTATAAGCGCTCCAGACGTCCGCCGTCGAGGGCGTGCCGGTCGGTTCATTGATCAAATCGTAACCAGCGACCGTGCCGTTGCCGTTGTAGTGATTGGCGATCTCCCACCACATATATGCGGTATCGCCCTGATAGTTGGAGTTGGTCCAGTAGGTATTCTGGTTCTGCTGACCGCAATCTTGCGATGTGCTTTGTCCACCGACGACCCCGTGCATATCGATGACAACATAGATGCCGTAATTGGCGCAATTATTGACCAGCCAGTCGAGTTCAGTGAAGGCATCGGGTCGCCAGCCGGAAGGAGAGCCATAGCTGGCGAGCGTAAAGAAATCGCCCCACCAAACCGGCACGCGGATGCAATTAAAGCCAGCATTTTTAATATTTTGCAGGTCGGTCGTCGTGATCCAGTTTGTTTGATAACATTTGATCATGCTTTGTTCCGTGGCGACACCGAAGCGGCTGTCCAGTTCCTGAATCACACTGTAGGTGTCCGGCAGACCACCGCTGTCCAATGGACACATCCAAGCCTCCATGACCAGCAAGGAACCCATATTGACCCCCGTCAACTGCACAGGCAAACCACCGGCATTGACAATTTGGGTCCCGCTCGCGTGCAGCATGGGCAAGCCATAGGTGGCGCCTGACTGAAAGGCAAACCATTCCAGGTTGAATCCGGCGCTGCACACCAGATAGACGTTGGTGTAGCCGCTGGCGCCACCAAGCGGAATTGTCTCCGTGCTCCAGTTCTGCCAGCCACCCGTCACTGGAACCTGAAGGGTTCCAATCACCGGTCCTGTGGGGCTGCCGACACAGACGGAAATACTGCCGCCGGCAGTGGAACTGGCCGTCCGGGCCGAAAAAGTCGTCATGCCGTTGAGATTTACCTGATTGTATTCAATCCAGGAGCCATTGGCGATATCATCCACATTTGAACCGCCTTCGGAGCAGCTCTGGGTGCCTACTGAATTCTCGCTGTTGTAGTTGTCACCCATGGTGCGATAGCCAGGGTTGTTAAAGGAAAACCATTCCAAGTTAAGTCCGGCGGTGAACACCAGATAGACGTTGGTGTAGCCCGTGACTCCGTTCAAATCAATGGTTTCCGTGGTCCAAGTCTGCCAACCGCCCGTCACCGGAACCTGAAGTGTTCCGATCACCGGTCCCGTGGGGCTGCCGAGACAAACGGAAATACTGCCGCCAGCCGTGGCGCTGGCCACCCTCGCCGAAAAACCGGTCACACCGTTGAGATTTATCTGGTTGTATTCAACCCATGAACCATTGGCGATATAATCCACATTCGAGCCGCCTTCGGAGCAGGTTTGGATCTGTATCGAATTTTCACTGTTGTAACTGTCAGCCGCGATCTCGTTTGCCCGTCCCTGAAAGTCAAACCATTCAACGTTGAACAACCCGCCACTGCCGCCGGTGAACACCAGATAGACGTTATGGCAGCCACTGACGCCGCTCACACTAATTGTTTGCGTGGTCCAGGTCTCCCAGCCGCCGGTTACCGGCACCGGACAGGTTCCGATCAGCGTTCCCGTGGGACTATCAAGATAAATTTCAATATTACCACCCGCACCGGCACTGGCCACCCGCGCCTGGAAACTCGTGACACCGTTGAGATTCATCTGGTTATATTCGATCCAGGAACCATTGGAAATATAACCCACATCCAGACCGCCGCCCTCGGAGTTGACTTCGGTTTGCACGGAATTCTCGTTGTTGTAGCTGGCAGCTTCAGTCGCATTGACTACTCCCTGAAGATTGAACCATTCGACATTGAACAGCCCGCCACTGCCGCCGGTGAACACCAGATAGACGTTATGGCAGCCGCTGGCGCCGCTCACACCGATGGTTTGCGTGGTCCAAGTCTGCCAGCCGCCGGTCACCGGCACCGGACAGGTTCCGATCAGCGTTCCCGTGGGGCTATCAAGATAAATTTCAATATTACCACCCGGGCCGGCGCTGGCCACCCGCGCCTGGAAACCCGTGACGCCGTTCATATCGACCTGGTTGTATTCAATCCAGGAGCCATTGGCGATGTCACCCACATTCAAGCCGCCTTCAGAGCAGCTTTGGGTTGAAACGCCCCCGGCCGAGTTATTAAAACTGGCGGCTTCAATCGCGTTCTCCTGTTGAGCCTGCGCCGCCCCGGCACAAAACAGGATGCAGGCAGTGGTTAAGCTCGCAGTCAGGCAGGTCAGCTTTTCCAGCCTTAAAGAATGCAACCGACGATTTTTGATCTTCATATGATACATCTTGTGGTTCACAGTATTCAGTATTACTGAATTAACAGCTGCCTTTGGTTATACATTAAGCTGCTTGCGTAGTAACTTTGGGGCTTATCTTTGGGTGATATCACAATTTTTACCACACGGGCTTCAAGCTCGTCTATCCCTCTTTGGAGGGGTGCAGGATAATTCGTGGCAAGCGTGCCACAGGCCACTGATCTTCAAAAAGTACTGTAGCGGCAGCCGGTGATAGGTAGAGTTAGTCGCGCTGCGACTAATTTTGCCCGCACGAGCGGGCACCGGAGAACGTCCGCACTGGTTTGGACACGCCTTTCGTCACCTGACGCTGCGCCCGGTGACGACTTCGGTCGCAGCGCGACCAAAGCCACCCGTCACTGTTCCAGCCACACGAACTGTGTTAATGTTAATGTTAATGTGAAATGCCATAGTAGATCACATTAACCTTGGTACATTTCAGAGCGGGTCGAGCATGACAAGGTTTTGCGTGCGGCTTCCCCTCACCCCGACCCTCCTGCATCTGACTTTCCCTCTAACCTTGTCTGGTGGATTGGACTTGGGAATATGGAACAGCGGCGATGCGTTTTGGTTTTTTAAGAATAATTTCTGCGAATCCCGGCGCCGGATTTTTTCGAAGACACGGGAACAATTCCTCCTTTTACCGGAAGCCGGGATGAAGGCGGACCACAAAACCGATTCTGTTTTGCAGGCGTTGGGGGTGACGAGACTTTCATTCAAATCGGTAGATCCTTTGATGGAAATTTGAGACTCCTCACGTCGTCTCCTACAGACATTGAATCCCCTCACCCCCAGCCGCTCTCCCCGTTTAAGCGGGGAAGGAAAGATCATTTCAAACTGGCCCCTTATCAGACCGGTCAATAACTTGGCAGTGAATACGCCACGTTGGTGGCATACAACTGAGAGATGGCTTCGACATGACCGTCGGCAAACGTCGCGTCACTGCGATTGCCGTGGCGGATGCTCAAGTAGTTATTCAGTCCCGTCTGTGCCGCATTGAAACCCTGCCAGCGTCCCGTCTGCACCACCCAAGTTGGATTTGGCGACCCGGGCTCAATCGCCGGCTCATCGGTTTTCAGATTCAATGCGGCCACAGGTTCTACCGTCATTAATTTGCCGGACGGATTGTGGACTTGGGACGACTTGAAATAAGCAGCAACATTTTGCAGATTGATAATGGTCAATAAACCCGGATTTGAACCCGTGGTAGTGCCGGCCAAGTCATAACTGTTAAATTCGTAGCTATAAAAATACGGACCATCAGCACTCATATCATAAGTTATCCGGTCACCGTCATATTGATCCGATGGGCAGCGGAATATATTTGTTGAATTCCCGCTGCCGAGGCTCTGGATGAGCGGACTTTTATTAAGGGTCGCAGGTGTTCCGTCGGGCAAAGTGGGCACATCCTGCCCCCACGTCCCATTCACCCGCCAGTAAATCCAATCTTCCTTGTGAAAACCATACGAGTTCCCTGAAGCCGCACCGGCATAGGTGTCATTGTTGTCACCGATATACATCATCATGCCCAAGCCCAGCTGCCTCAGATTATTCATGCAGGCACCTTGCTGCCCTTTCGCTTTCGCCCGCGCCAACGCGGGCAGCAACATCGCCGCCAGAATGGCGATAATCGCAATCACGACGAGCAGCTCGATCAAGGTGAACCCGAAAGCACGCCGGTTTTTTGTCCCTTTGATTTTTTCTGAATGAACATATTTCATAGGTTTCACTTCCTCAGGCCGCAAGCGGCGTGTTTATTTGTTGGTCGTGCTCAAGATATAGAATTGTTGCGGCACATGGGCGAACACCGCGTTGGTGGCGGTGAGCGTGAAACTGCCGCCACCACTCAACACGTTCGTCGTCACCGGCGTCCACTGGCTCAACGGCACCAACAGATTGGTACTGGTCAGCACATAACACGCCCCCGCCCCCTCATTCGTCCCGTTAATCATCACATTCGCACCGGACAGGCTGAATCTGCTGATGGCCAGATGCGATACCGGCGGCACAACGCTCGTGAGCGT
>Ga0206861_1042_pt1 | contig 31090 bp, 27 predicted proteins | sample Alteio_BWOrgCont_45_FD_152617 | JGI IMG/M metagenome (GOLD analysis project Ga0206861, IMG submission 152617) | Enriched cells from forest soil in Barre Woods Harvard Forest LTER site, Petersham, Massachusetts, United States -... | ecosystem: Environmental > Terrestrial > Soil > Temperate forest >... | reverse complement strand
TAATTAATAATTATAAGAATAAACTTCATAAGACTGTTATAATTGTTGCTTTCCCCCTTTACCTGGAGTAAGACGATAATTTTGTCTGTAATTCTTTTTTCGTAATAATTCAACTCTAAATACCAATGCCTGAAGGACCATCTATTATATTATTAAAGGAAGAAGTGCAGCAGTTTAAAGGTAAAGAAGTAGTTGCTGTTTCCGGTAATAGCAAAATTGAACAGTCTCGGTTGTTGAATCAAAAAGTTATTTCATTTAAAACCTGGGGAAAACATTTCCTTATTTGTTTTAAGGAATTTACTCTGAAAGTTCATTTGCTGCTGTTTGGTAAATACCTAATAAATAAAAAAAAGGAGCAAGCGGCACGCTTAAGTATTGTTTTTGATAATGGCGAGTTAAATTTATATTCCTGCTCTGTTAAGTTTCTGGATGGTAATATTAATGCCTGTTATGATTGGAGCGCTGATGTAATGAGTGATGCATGGGATCCTAAGAAGGCAATAATAAAATTGAAAAAAACACCCGCCAAGTTTATATGTGATGCACTATTGGAACAAGATATTTTTGCGGGAGTTGGGAATATCATTAAGAATGAAGTTTTATACCGGGTTGGTGTTCATCCTGAATCTAAAGTTGGAAAAATACCTGTTGCCAAGATTAAAGAAATAGTTAAAGAGGCACGTAATTATAGTTTTGAGTTTTTAGAATGGAAAAGAAATTTTGTGCTTAGGAAGCACTGGCTTGCACATGGGCAAAAGATGTGTTTGCGGTGCAATCTGCCTTTTGTTAGAAAATATACAGGTGTTAAAAATAGAAGAAGCTTTTTTTGCATTAATTGTCAATTCTTATACAAGTAAAACCTAATTATCTGAAAACTAGGTTTAACCAGCAAATACCCCTTTTCACCTACAAGGAGTTTTGCTTTATCGAAAACTGAAAGACTATAAATATTCTATAACATACTTTAGAATTAATATTAACTGCTAAAACTCCAAAATAATGTTAACGAATAAAAATAAAAGAAAGGTTGTTGTTTTTCAAATGTTGACTCTTAGTGGTTTGATTATTACAATTTGTCTTTTAAGATTGAACGCTCAATCTGAAAATAACCGTAGGGATGATAGCAGTCATCAATTAAGGAACACTGATTCGACCAAGATAGAATCAAATAAGAAGCTAAGCTTTACAAAAAAATGCCTTCCGTTATCTTCGGATGGAATGCTAATCATTTAACGAAAGTATTTTGCCGTTAAAAAAGTGAATAATGGTTGATTGAACGAAAACTTACAGAAACCTTATAAAATAACAACTAAACCCTATCACCATGAATTGTATTATTGTTGACGACGACGACGCATCGGCAAAAGCCCTTGCGCAACTTGCTAAGCAGATAGATTATCTAACTGTAGTTAAAACCTGTACCAATTCTCTGGATGCATTAGCTGTTCTGCAAAAAGAGAGAATAGATCTGGTTTTCCTTGATGTGGAAATGCCTGAAATGAGTGGTATTGAAATGTTAAGGACCATTGATGTTAGGCCGCAAATAATACTTACTACTTCTCAAACCAAATACGCAAGTGAAGCATTTGATTTGAACGTGGTTGATTATCTTGTAAAACCAATAGCCCTGCCCCGATTTGTTAAAGCTGTTTCGAAAGCGAGGGAGATTAACGAGGCAAGCAGTTCGTTTAATATTAGTAAAGATTTTTTCTTTATAAAGAATAATTCAGTACTAATGAAAATATTAATTAAGGATGTATTGCTAATAGAAGCTCTTGGAGATTATGTGAAACTGCACACTAAAGATCAGCGATTCATACTTCATGCAACGCTTAAATCACTTGAAAGTAAATTGCCTAATAATAAATTTGTACGGGTTCACAGATCTTATATTATACAAATTGATAGTATAAAAGAAATAGAGGACACTACTATTTTTATTAATGATATTTCTGTGCCTATTGGAGCAATATACAAAGAAGAATTTATTAAGCGCTTAAATTTGTTGTATTAGAGCCACGGGCTTTTCAGGAATATTCATCTATTGATAATAACCGTTTGACGATTTGTTTATTGAATAGTTATAAACCGGGTGTAAACTTGCGATATTAAATAAAAACAATTAATAAACTAATAAAACAAGTTATGAAAAAAGTGATTTTAATATTGGCGATTGCAGCCATGGGCGTAACAGCTGGTGCACAAAGTGTAAAAGAATCTGATGTCCCATCGAGTGTAAAAACTGCATTCTCAAGTAAATACCCTGGTACTACGGTTGATAAATGGGAAAAGGATAATGGTAATTATGATGCGAAAATTAAAGATGGAGGCGTAGCTAAATGTGTGGTAATTGACTCAAAGGGAAATTGGGTAAAGACCAAGACACACATCGATGCTTCGGCTTTGCCTCAGAATGTTACTGATTATGTATCGAAAAATTATTCCGGTAAAAAAATAAGTGAAGCATGGAAAGTGAATAAAGCTTCTGGCGAAATTTCGTACGATGCAGAAGTTAGTGGAAATGTTTTGTGTTTTGACTCAAACGGAAACTATCTTAAATCAGAAAAGAAACATTCCTAATTTTTAATTAGGATGAATAAAGAAAAGCCCGCTAATTAATAGCGGGCTTTTCTTTATTTTATGAAAGGTGGAAATCATACAAAATATTGACCGGTTTATATCACATGAACTTGGGTGCCGTGAACAATCTTTGCATTGTAAATTATAATATAAATCTAAAAATAATTAATATGACAAGCTACAAAAAAAATGAGTATTCAGAAAGGCTTAAAAAGCTTTTCGTTGATGAACTTAAAGACATTTATTGGGCCGAAAAGACTATGGTTAAATCAATACCTAAAATGTCGAAGAAGGCTACAGACGAAAATTTGGTGGAGGCTTTGGAAAAACATCTTTCTGAAACCGAAGGCCAGGTCAAAAGAATCGAGGATATTTTTCAAATCCTTTCTATGAAGCCACAAGCAAAGAAGTGCCCTGCTATGGCTGGATTGGTTGAAGAGGCTGGGGAAATTATGACCGAAACTGAGGAAGGTGTTATTCGAGATGCGGGTATAATATCAGCCGCTCAAAAAATTGAGCATTACGAAATTGCTTCTTACGGAACCTTAATTGCATTTGCTAATAAACTTAACCTTACTAAGGCTAAGGATTTGTTACAGGCAACCCTCGATGAAGAAAAACATGCTGATAGTACTTTAACTGATATTGCTGAATCTTCGATGAACGAAGAAGCTATGGCAGAAATGGAAATGAGCCACAATGGTCAAGTTGATAGTAAAGGAAGATCAAAATATTCTTTATAAGTAGTTATAAGAATGAACAAGTAGTTGAATAAAAACAAAGAATTTAAAAACTAATATTATGAAAGAGAATCAAAAAGAGCAAGTTGGACAAAAGAACCAAACTACCCAAACAAAGGGCCAAAACCAAGCATACCGGCAAAATGGTCAACCCAAAACTCCTGTAAAGCAAGATAAAAACAAGGCAGGTAAAGATGATGACCAGGATGAGTATGATGATGAAGAGACAACCTTCAATAACGAAAACGATCGCTTTAAAAAGAAATATGATAAGGGCGATGAAGACAGAGAAGATGAAGAAGTAGATGAAGAAGATCCTTCGATTAAGAATAAGCGCCCTAATGGTATTGAAAATGAGCAAGATACACCAAGAAAGGAAAGAGAAGAACCAGAAAGAAGGAAAGAACATGAAGATTACGAGCATCCGCATGGAACCAAGATGCCTACTGCGCCTAATACCAGTGAAAAAATAGGTTCGAAAAGCGGAAATGAGCAAAGGAAGTAAATGTTGGTTAATTATGTAATAAAACGATAAGGTTTATTATATTTTACTTTAATGCTCAATGAGGCCCCGGCATAAATGCCGGGGCCTCATTGTTTTTTTTATCGATATACTAAGCCAAGCTTTTTTAATGTTCACCGATACTTTTTTAATGTTCACCGAAAACGGGGTGTGTCTAATAACTAAAAAAAATAAAATTAACGCTGGAATGTTAAGTGAATAGGGGATAAAAAATACAGAATTGAATTCTTTTTGACGAATAAATCAAGTACATCATGACTACAAAAACCATGAAATCAAAGAAAATTGAGGGGGAGCTAAGCGACTCAGACCTTTTTAAGATTCTCTTTAAGGTAAAAAATGGAAATTTTTCGGTCAGGCTTCCCGAAGATCAGGTTGGTATTAAAGGTAAGATATGCGATACCATTAATGCTATAATTGAGCTGAATGAAAAAATGGTTGTTGAATTTGAAAAGGTTGGTAATAGTATTGGTAAGCAAGGTAAGTTAACTCAACGTGTAGAAATAGATGGCGCAAAAGGTTCATGGGGGGCGTGTGTAGAATCAGTGAATGGCCTTATTAGTGACCTTGTGCATCCTACAATTGAAATTGCGCACGTTATAACATCGGTTGCAAAGGGAAATCTCTCACAGGAGATGCCTTTAGATATTGAAGGCCACGCATTACAGGGTGAGTTTTTAAGGATTGCGAAAGAGGTGAATGGTATGGTGAAACAGCTGAACCTCTTTTCGATGGAGGTAACTCGTGTGGCACGTGAGGTAGGTACAGAAGGTAAACTAGGCGGCCAGGCAAAGGTAAAAGGGGTGGCCGGTGTATGGAAAGATTTAACAGATAGTGTGAACCAAATGGCGAGTAACCTTACTGGTCAGGTGCGTAACATTGCCGACGTTACCACGGCAGTTGCAAAGGGAGATCTATCAAGAAAAATTACGGTAGACGTTAAAGGAGAAATATTAGAGTTAAAAAACACCATTAACACCATGGTGGATCAGCTTAGCTCATTTGCATCTGAGGTAACTCGTGTGGCACGTGAGGTGGGTACAGAAGGTAAGCTCGGTGGCCAGGCGCAGGTAAAAGGTGTTGGCGGAACCTGGAAGGATTTAACAGATAGTGTGAACCAGATGGCTATTAACCTTACCGGCCAGGTGCGTAACATTGCAGACGTTACCACTGCGGTAGCGAAAGGTGACCTTTCTAAAAAAATTACAGTAGACGTACGAGGAGAAATTTTAGAGTTGAAAGATACCATTAACACCATGGTGGATCAGCTTAACTCATTCGCATCTGAGGTAACCCGTGTAGCCCGGGAAGTAGGTTCTGAAGGGAAATTGGGTGGACAGGCTAAAGTGCGAGGTGTAGGTGGTGTATGGAAAGATTTAACAGATAGTGTAAACCAAATGGGTAGTAACCTTACTGCACAGGTGCGTAACATTGCCGAGGTAACAACGGCGGTGGCTAAAGGTGACCTTTCTAAAAAAATTACAGTAGACGTACGAGGAGAAATATTGGAGTTAAAGAATACCATTAACACCATGGTGGATCAGCTTAACTCATTTGGTGCTGAGGTAACCCGTGTGGCGCGTGAGGTAGGTTCTGAAGGAAAATTAGGTGGCCAGGCAAAAGTAAAAGGTGTTGGCGGAACGTGGAAGGATTTAACAGATAGTGTGAACCAGATGGCGAGTAACCTTACCGGCCAGGTGCGTAACATTGCAGAGGTTACAACGGCTGTTGCTAATGGCGACTTATCTAAAAAAATTACAGTTACTGTAGAAGGTGAAATATTAGAATTGAAGAAAACCATTAATACGATGGTGGATCAGCTTAATTCATTCTCGTCAGAGGTAACTCGTGTAGCGCGTGAGGTAGGTACAGAAGGAAAACTGGGTGGCCAGGCACAGGTAAAAGGTGTTGGCGGAACGTGGAAGGATTTAACAGATAGTGTGAACCAAATGGCGAGTAACCTTACCGGCCAGGTGCGTAACATTGCGGAAGTTACCACGGCGGTGGCAAAAGGCGACTTATCAAGACAAATTACAGTAGACGTAAAAGGAGAAATATTAGAATTAAAGAAAACCATTAATACGATGGTAGATCAGCTTAACTCATTCTCGTCAGAGGTAACTCGTGTAGCACGTGAGGTAGGTACTGAAGGAAAACTAGGTGGCCAGGCACAGGTAAAAGGTGTTGGTGGAACCTGGAAGGATTTAACAGATAGTGTGAACCAGATGGCGAGTAACCTTACCGGCCAGGTGCGTAATATTGCAGATGTTACCACGGCGGTGGCAAAAGGTGACCTTTCTAAGAAAATCACAGTAGACGTGAAAGGAGAAATCTCGGAATTAAAGAATACCATTAATACCATGGTGGATCAGCTTAACTCATTTGCATCAGAAGTAACCCGTGTGGCGCGTGAGGTAGGTACCGATGGTAAACTCGGCGGACAGGCGTTTGTGCCCGGCGTTGGCGGAACCTGGAAGGATTTGACAGATAGTGTGAACCAGATGGCGGGTAACCTTACCACACAGGTGCGAAGTATTGCAGATGTGGCTATTGCGGTTGCTAATGGAGATATGTCGAAAAAAATTACGGTTGACGTAAAAGGTGAAATATTACAGCTTAAAGAAACTTTGAATACCATGGTGGATCAGCTTAGAGCTTTTGCATCAGAGGTAACTCGTGTAGCGCGTGAGGTAGGTACAGAAGGTAAACTGGGTGGCCAGGCTAACGTACCGGGTGTTGCCGGAACCTGGAAGGATTTAACAGATAGTGTGAACCAGATGGCGGGTAACCTTACTGCACAGGTGCGTAACATTGCAGAGGTTACCATTGCGGTGGCGAACGGCGATATGTCCAAAAAAATTACGGTGGACGTACGCGGAGAAATATTGCAGCTCAAAGAAACCATTAATACCATGGTGGATCAGCTTAGAGCGTTCGCATCAGAGGTGACTCGTGTGGCGCGTGAGGTAGGTACCGATGGTAAACTGGGCGGACAGGCGTTTGTGCCTGGTGTTGGCGGAACCTGGAAGGATTTAACAGATAGTGTGAACCAAATGGCGGGTAACCTTACAGGCCAGGTGCGTAACATTGCAGAGGTGACTACGGCTGTGGCTAGTGGTGACCTTTCTAAATTGATTACAGTAGACGTAAAAGGAGAAATTTTAGGACTTAAGAACACTATAAATACGATGGTGGACCAGCTTAACTCATTTGCATCAGAGGTGACCCGTGTGGCGCGTGAAGTAGGAACGGATGGTAAGCTGGGCGGCCAGGCGCAGGTTAAGGGAGTTGCAGGAACCTGGAAGGATTTAACAGATAGTGTGAACCTGATGGCATCAAACTTAACAGGCCAGGTGCGGGGTATTGCAAAAGTTGTAACCTCGGTGGCGAAAGGAAACTTACGTCAGAAATTATCAATTGATGCAAAAGGTGAGGTTGCACAGTTAACAGATACCATCAATGAGATGATCGATACCCTCGCTACATTCTCCGATCAGGTAACTACAGTGGCCCGTGAGGTAGGTGCTGAGGGTAAATTAGGTGGCCAGGCTAACGTGCCAGGTGCTTCCGGAACATGGAAAAATCTGACGGAAAACGTTAACCAGTTGGCGGCGAATCTTACCACACAGGTGCGTGCTATCTCTGAGGTGGCATCGGCGGTAACAAAGGGTGACCTTACCCGGGCAATTGGTGTAGAAGCTAAAGGTGAGGTGAAATCACTTAAGGATACTATTAACCAGATGATCGCAAACCTTAGAGCTACTACCTTAAGGAACCAGGAACAAGATTGGCTGAAATCAAACCTTGCTAAGTTTACACAGATGTTACAGGGGCAGAAGGAATTGAATACAGTAACAAAACGGATTCTATCAGAGCTTGCTCAGGTTGTTAATGCGCAACAAGGCTTGTTCTATATAATGGAGCCTCATGAAGATTTCTTGCAATCAAAACTACGTTTAATTGCAGCATATGCATTTAGGAAAAGGAAAGACGTTGCCCTTGAATATACAATGGGAGAAGGGCTTGTAGGACAATGCGCACTCGAAAAGGAACGGATTTTATTAACCAATGTTCCCGATAATTATATACAGATCGGATCAGGTTTAGGTGGGGCAAAACCAGTAAATATTCTTGTACTGCCGGTATTGTTTGAAGGAAAATTAAAGGCCGTAATTGAATTGGCTTCATTTGATTCCTTCAGTCAAACTCACCAGGATTTTCTGGAAGGATTAACTGAAAGTATTGGTATTGTATTAAATACAATTGAAACCAGTTCGCGAACGGAAGACCTTTTAGCACAGTCTCAATCGCTGGCGGGTGAGCTTAAGAGCCAACAGGAAGTTTTACGTAAAACGAACGAAGAGCTGGAAGAGAAAGCTATTCTAATGGCTAACCAGAAAGAAGAAGTAGAGCAAAAGAATAAAGAGGTTGAAGTAGCCAGAAAATCTCTTGAAGAGAAAGCAGATCAGCTTGCATTGACATCTAAATATAAATCAGAGTTTCTTGCAAATATGTCGCATGAGTTAAGAACTCCGTTAAACAGTTTGCAAATACTTGCGCATGAATTGATAGAAAATAAAGAAGGAAACCTAACATCTCAGCAAATACAGTTTGCTAAAACTATTAATGCATGTGGTGATGACCTTATACAGTTGATTAACGATATTCTTGATCTTTCAAAAATTGAATCTGGTTATATATCGGTTGAAACGCTATTGGTTAATTTCCTTGAAATCAGTAGGTTTGTTGAGTCCACTTTCAGGCATATTTCTGAAGCTAAAAAGCTTGACTTTAACATTAATATTGATGAGAACGTGCCTGAAAGTATAGAAACTGACCCGCATCGACTGAATCAGATTCTTAAAAACTTATTGTCGAACTCCTTTAAGTTTACTGAAAAAGGAAATGTTCGTTTGAATATATATAAGGCCAACGGTAATTGGAAGACAAAAAATGCCGAACTCGACGCGGCAAAAATGGTAGTGGCTTTTGAAATATCTGATACCGGTATTGGCATATCAAAGGACAAACAAAATATCATATTTGAAGCATTCCAGCAAGCAGAAGGATCTACCAGTAGAAAATACGGAGGTACAGGGCTTGGTTTATCTATTAGCCGCGGATTATCTGACATACTCGGTGGTATTATTGAGCTGGAAAGTGAAGCAGGAGAAGGTAGTAAATTCACTTTGTTTTTACCAATAAGTTACTCTAAGCAATTGGCGGAAACCCGCAAAGTAATTGATAGTGCAGATGGACATGTGAAACTATTGCCTGCATCTGTTCTTCCGAATGGCGATAGCTCATTTATGGTTAATGAAATTGGCGATGACCGTGGTAATATTAACATAGAAGATAAACTATTGCTGATTATAGAAGATGATCTAAGGTTTGCTGAAATTATGTTAAGGAAGGCCCATGAGTATAAAATAAAGGCTATTGTGATTACAAAGAGTAATGAGGTTTTGAATTACTTAGAACAATACAGCCCTGATGCTATATCGCTTGATATAAATATGCCTGATATGAACGGGTGGAAGATATTCGACCGATTGAAAAATGACTTTAAGTATAGGCACATACCCATTTATGTAATATCCGGCGAGGAGGATAAGAATACAGGATTAAAAAGAGGCGCTAGAAAGTGTTTCCAGAAACCCTTAAAAGAAGGTATGTTGAAAGAACTATTCCAGGATATACTATATGTGAGCGACAAAAAGGTGAAAGACATTCTTATTGTCGATATGGATGGAGATGAGGCCTTTAAGATCTCGAAACTAATGGAGGGGAATGATGTGAATGTTGAAATAGTAAAAACTTCTCAAGAAGCTATAGGATTAATCCCTCAAAAGCAATTTGACTGTATTATACTCGACCCTAATCTGCCGGATACCTCAGGTATGGAGTTGCTTAAGATGATTGATGATACGAAAAATTCTTCGACAACTTCAGTAGTTGTGCGTTCATCAAAAACCTTAACCAAAAAGGAAGAGACTGCAATGAGGCGTTACGCCAGAATAGTAAGTGTAAAAGAGAAGAGCCCAATTGAGCAATTGTTGGATCAAACCATGTTGTTCTCGCATAGAAATCATAACGGCCTTCAAGGAACCACACGGAATATAATTGAAGGGTACAGACTGTCTGAAGATGTATTGAAAGGCAAAAAAGTTCTAATTGTGGACGATGATGTTCGTAATTTATTTGCACTTTCAACAGCCCTTGAAAGGTTTAAAATAAGTGTGCTAAATGCCGAAAGTGGTCAGGAAGCCATTAATGCACTGGATAGAATAAATGACATTGATATTGTGCTGATGGATATTATGATGCCTGAAATGGACGGATATGAAACCATGAAGAAGATAAGAGAGGAGAAAAAAAATGACCAGGTAACTATTATAGCTGTTACAGCTAAGGCTATGAAGGGCGATCGTCAAAAATGTATTGAATCCGGAGCATCAGATTATATTACAAAGCCCATTAATATTGAGCAACTGTTAAACACAATGCGTGTTTGGGTTAAGTAATAATTTGAGTGTGACAAATACTTTGCGAAACGTGGCAAAAGAGCGTGTTAAAATATTACTGGCGGATGATAGGAAAGAGGACTTGCTTTCTCTGGAAGTAATATTGGCCGATGAAGGATATGAGTTCATTAAGGTGCAATCGGGCAGGGATGCATTAAGGATTCTGTTAAAAGAAAAGGATTTTGCCTTGTTTCTTATTGATGTAAATATGCCTTTATTGGATGGGTTTGAAACGGCTAATTTGATTAGACAGAATGAAAAGCTGAAACAAATACCAATAATTTTTCTTACGGCTAATACTGATTTATCGAGCGATATTTTTAAAGGCTACAAGGTGGGTGCGGTTGATTATATTATCAAGCCCGTTGTGCCTGAAATATTAAGGACAAAAGTTTCTGTATTTGTAGATTTATATAGAAAAACGCTTGAGCTGCAAAGTCAAAAGCAGGACTTGGTAGCATTGAATAGCGAACTTGCGCAACGCTCGGAGGAACTTACCCGAAGCAATAAGGAACTTGAGAAGTTTGCTTATGTTGCATCGCATGATATGCAAGAGCCTTTGCGTACAATTATTAGTTATATACAACTCATACAAGGAAAACTTGGGGATGATTTGGATGAAGATGTAGCTAAGTACATGGATTTTGTAACTGGCGCGGGCTATAGGATGCGCGATTTGATAACCGGATTACTGGAGTATTCAAAAATTAATAAATTTGATAAACCTCTTGAGCATGTGGATTGTAATAGTGTTTTAGGCGAAGTTTTAGAGAATTTGAATGGCGGAATCAGTGATAATAAAACCATAGTAACGGTTGAGCCATTGCCTGTAGTAAATGCCGACTATATACAAATGGTTCAGTTGTTTCAAAACCTTATAGGTAACGCCATAAAATTTAAAGGCACTGAGCCATCGCATGTGAAAATTAATTGCAAGAAAATAGATGGGTACAATCTATTTGCTGTTGAAGATAATGGTATCGGCATGGAGCAAAAGTATGTGGATAAAATATTTGAAATATTTCAGCGTCTGCACCCAATCGGAGAATATTCCGGAATGGGTATAGGACTCGCAATCTGTAAGAAAATAGTAGAGCGATATAAGGGGAGGATTTGGGTTGAATCATTACCCAATAAAGGAAGTACCTTTTATTTTACTATTTCAGATAACTAATACGCATTATTATATAAGAGTAGCCATTTCCGGTTGATCATCTTATGCGTTTCGTTAATATTCAATCTCACCTAAAGATTTCCTATGGAAAGTTCTGGAGCTATTGAGATTGGTTAATTATTGTTGATAGACTATACTGTTTAAGTCGACAGAAGAAATAATAGCCTCTGAATGGCAAAAGTTATAGTTCACCGAAAAGTACATTATATAAGGTTGGCGTAGGTATAGTTTTGCTTTCGAAAGTTAATTAATCTAAATCTTTAAAATAAATATCATGAAAACTAAACTATTAAAATTAAAAAAAACATATTTGATAATATTGGGTTCAATATTATTGAGTGCGAGTAGCTTTGCTGCTACATACACAGCAGTAGCCTCTGGAAATTGGAGTAGCTCGGCTACCTGGGGCGGTACACCTCCTCCGTTTACATTAACAGCCCTTGATCAGGTAACTATTGGTGCAGGATTAACTGTAACGATGGATAGCATTGTAACTGTTAATGGTCTTTTGGCTCAAATTAGCGTGGCAGGTACCTTAACATCTGCTACAAATACATTAAATGTTACAACAGGTACTCTTACAGGTGCTGGCTCATTAGTTGTGAATGGCTTAATTTTAAATTCGGGTGGTACGTTCTCATTTACTGGAGCTGTAAATGCTAATACTTTTACAAATTCTATTACCAGCCTTGCCCTTACAGCTCAAGTAACTGTTAATAAAGTGCTTAATTTGATGAACGTAGTGAGTGTTCAAGCGGGTGGTACCTTAACAATGGCAGCTAATTCTATTATAAATGTATCTGGTGGTCAACTTGCTATTAGCGGTGGTACTGTAAGCCTTTCCTCTGTCTATGACGTTAATTATATTACTTCGTCGGCAACTGCAGGAATGGAGTTAAGCGGTTCTGGCTTAAGAAATGTAACAATTAATGTATCAAGTGTAAATAGTGTTACTCTAGGTTCAAGCTTAGTGGTAAACGATTCATTGAAAATGGTAAGTGGCTCACTGGTATTAAATGGTAACAGCCTTACCATAAATGGCAAATTAAGTGGTGCCGGAACATTTACCGGAGATGCATCAGCTAATTTAGTGGTTAATACCACTGGCGGAACTGCAGTACCTATTCATTTTGCAGCAGGAGCGCAAACAATAGATAACCTTACAATTAATGTTGGATCGGGTAATTCTGTTACAATTGGTTCTGACCTAACCGTTGCAGGTACTTTAACCTTAACCGGCGGAAGCAATATTAATGTTAGTTCAACCCAATTTACATTGAGTGGTAGTTATACCGGTACAGGTTCTATTATGGTTGATTCACATTCTATGATAACAATTGACCCTACAAGTTCAATTACTAATGCAATATCTTTCTCGGGTGCGAGCATGGGCGATCTTATTGTAAACCCTGGTAGTGGAAATACTATTACTCTTGGTAGTAATGTAATTGTTGCTGATACATTAAACATTACCTCTGGAACTTTAGACCTTAATGGAGGAAACCTTACCGTTATGGGTGATATAGCTGCTTCGGGCAATGGTATGATTTTTTCATCAGCAACCTCTAATATAACTATTTCAACACCTAAGTCAACTAGCGGTTCATTAACCTTTCAATATCCGGGTAACGTTGTAAATAATTTTAATGTTGTTATCGGTGCAGCTGGTTCAGTTAAATTAGGTTCAGATATGGTTGTAAGCAATGCTTTAAATTTTACTACAGGATCTGTTGATATTGGCAATTATAACTTAACAATTGATGCAGCTGGTTCTGTTTCAGGCGCCAATGCAAATTCTTATGTTATAACCAGTGGCACAGGATACTTTACCATGAGTGCAACTACAAGTTCGACTACTACTTTTGCTGTTGGAACTTCATCATATTATTTCCCTGCTAGTATTACATTGAATAGCGGTTCTTCAACAGGAACTGTTGGTGTAAATGTATCTGCCGGTGTATATTCGCAAGGTACTACCGGATCACTTATGTCGGCTACCAACCCAATGGTAAATGCAACTTGGCTTTTCGAAACCAATATTAGTTCTGGTTTAAATGCTAATATGCAATTAACCTGGTCTCCTGCTACTGAAGTAAATGGCTTTATCCATACTGGCGACTACATAGCGCATTACACCTCAGGTGCTTGGGATACGGCAACTTCTGTTACCGCAACAGCTGTTGCAGGTGGCATGTTTAGCATCCAAAGGAAGAATATCACTTCATTTAGCCCATTTGCTATATTTGATCAAGGTACTACCGGTATCAGTGAAGTGGTTGTTAACAATCAGTTTACTATATATCCAAACCCTGCAAGCAATGTTGTATATATTCAAAATAACAGTGGCTTGCAAGGCCAGATTAATGCTGATGTTATAAACATACTTGGTCAAGTTGTAGAATCTTATATTATTACCAACAGTAATTCTGAAATTTCATTAAGCGGATTAAACCCTGGTGATTACTTCATTAAGCTTTATAACGATAAATCAAGTGTAGTGAAGAAGGTTGTTAAAATGTAAACTCTCGCTTTATTTAATTCAAGGGCTGGTACTTAATTGTGCCAGCCTTTTTTATGCCATACTAAATAGATAATACAAGGCAGAATTATTGGTTTTAAATGATAATATAATAGTTAAAGCAAGATTTCGATAGAATTACATATCTACATGATATGTTGTGAGAAGGAGTCATTAAATATCTGTAATGACCTAATACACAGAGGAATGGTATAATTTATAGTCTTTCTTATATACTCTTTAAGGCTATGTATACTGAATTTTGTTGTATAAATTAATAAACTCTAAAACTGCAAATTATGAAAACAATAAAAATTTCAATAGCAATATTATCGCTATTAGGTAGTAATTTAATAATGGCTCAAGATGTTACGTCATCCGATCCGGCAAATGACAGAAGAGACGAGTTGCAAATAGGATTTAAGGCGGGGGCAAATATTTCGAATGTGTACGATAAACAAGGTCAGGACTTTACAGCAGACTCAAAAGCTGGATTTGTTGGTGGTGGCTTCTTATCAATACCTATCGGAACCTATCTTGGCGTTCAGCCGGAAGTGTTGTTTTCTCAAAAGGGGTTTTCTGCAACAGGTAAAGGCGATTCAAGTCAGTATTCATTTAACAAGACCGAAAACTGGCTCGATATACCTATCTTATTTCAGTTTAAACCTGCTCCTGATGTGTATTTGTTAGCTGGTCCGGAATATTCGTATTTGTTAAGTAATACATATACGTATACAAATGGTGTAACGAGCGAATCTACACAACAGCAATTTAGTAATGATAATATACGCCACAATGTCCTTGGGTTGGTTTTAGGCCTTGATATTAATATTGGTATGGGTGTATTATCAGGTAGGGTAGGATGGGACTTGCAAGATAATAATGGAGATGGAACATCTACTTTACCACGCTATCGTAATGTTTGGGGCCAAGTGACATTAGGTATTAGAATTTAGTGCTGAGAAATGATATGCTAAAAAAGGCGCTAATTCACTAGCGCCTTTTTTATTTGCTTTTCTTTGCCAAAGGTTCTTTAGAAACTAATTTAAACCTGACATGGTCAGGCATCTTGTCGCCAAGTAGTACTCCCCAGGGTTTTAAGATAGTTACTCTGTCAAAAATTACTTTCATTATACCGGTAAATGGTATGGATAGAAACATTCCTGAAACGCCCCATAAGGCCCCTCCTATCAAAATCATTATAACTGATACAAGGGCATTAACATTTACTTTTGATGCAACCAGAAAAGGAATAATGTAGTGCTTATCAATAAATTGTATAACCGTTCCCGTAACTAGTATTAAAATAGAGTAGGATAAAGATTCTTTTGTTAAGAAAGCTAATATCATGTAAAAAGCCACTGATATTAATCCTCCTACATAAGGAATTATATTGAGCAGTGCACCAATTACGCCGAACAGAAGTATGTATTTGATTCCGAATATCCATAAAGTAATAGTGTAAATTATTGCAATGCCTGTGGTTTCAATAAGAAGGCCAACGAGGTAATTTTTTATAATTGATTTTGTTTCAACAATAATTTCACCAACGCGTACGTGATCTTTTAAGTCAAAAAATTGCCTTATGAACTCAAGGATTAAGGTTTTATAATATAACATCATAAAAACATAAATAGGAATTAGTATGGATATGAGAAAGGCGTCAGTTAAAATAAATAATACTTCCCCGATTAACTTGCTTGAGGCATTAAATACATCGTTTTTTGCATTAGCTAAAACCATATTTATCCTGGTTCCGTCAATATTGAAATGGTCCGATAACCACGGGATGGTCTGATCTATTAAAGAATGGGCCTTGCTTTCTAATTTGGGCAACGCTTTTGTAAATAAGCCTGCTTCAGATATTAGTGATGCAGAGATACACAATATAATTAGTATGGTTAGAGTTAAGGGAATAAGTATTGCCCATATACGGCTAATTTTTTTTGCTTCTAAAAAATTAACTATCGGCGATAATAAGATTGAGATTATTGCGGAGAAGGTGACAGGTATTAATATATCTTGCCCTATATATAGGGTGTACATATAAATGTAAATGCCACCTAATATTATGACAGCCTTAAGGTAAAATGGAGTTTTTGATAATAAATTTAGCATTTAGGGCTTGAAATTAAACGTTATCGTCCACCCCATCAAGTATTTCTTGATTTAGGTTTTTAATAGCTTCTTGGTCTTTAGATATCCGGTGAGTAAAGCCAAGCTGTAATAAAATACTGGCTATGTTTTTTATGAACCCCACTGGCTTTCTCGGTAGTATCTTTTTTAGAATTAATCCTCCGCCCAGGCCAATTATTGTGTTAAGTAAATTATCCTTTTCGCTAACTGAAGATTTTAAATTTGTAAATGCATTCTTGATTGATGAAAGCGGATTTAAACTTTCCATGGTATTATGAGTAATACTCAATAACTCTTTCTTTTCAAATAACACCTGGGCCTCTAACTCGGCTATTGCTATTCTTAAACCTTCAGTTGATTTGATTGATTCCATTGCATCTACTTTAAAATATGTTTAACTATTAAGTTTGCTAAGGATGGTTTAATTATCTTTTTCCGAAGAAGCGCTAAAAATGCTCCTATCAATAGATAAAAGCCTGCCATAATGAAGAAGGAATCTGCCAGGCTATTGATGATATGGCTTAACCATAAACAGATGCCAATATTCAGTAGCGCGAAAAAAGGTATGAATACCATTACTACAATTATGGCTGATAATAGTGTGGATAGTGAGTCTGATGCTTTTTCTATCCCCTTATAAACAATTAGCTTTGCTTTAAGGCCAGAATATACTTCCGCCTTTTCAATCAGCGATTCTACAATATGGTGATGATTGGATTCCATATTATTTATCTTGAAAGGGCGATTATGAGGTTATGTCGTCAACAAATTTGCTGGCTTTAACCTTTCCTTTTTTCAACATTTCTTTAGCCTCTTCGGTTACATCCTGCTGAAATTCTTCAATATTTTCTTTGAATTCATTGAACTTATCAGTCAGTTCATCTATGTAGTCATCTTTCTTTTTTAGTAATTTTTTACGTGTTTTCTCACCTTTGTCAGGCGCAAATAATATTCCTATTGCTACACCTGCTGCTAAGCCGGTTAAGGCTGCTAGTAAAACATTTTTAGTGCTCATATTGTTTTGTTTTATTGGGTTAAAATTATTTAGCTATTTCTACTATACTGCTATTCCCACTTGTTCTAATGGCGTTAGCATTTTGTCGTTTAGTTTTTTATAGTGAGAAGGAGATATACCGGTTGTTTTTTTGAATTGCTTTGATAAGTGAGATGCGCTGCTATAATGAACACGGTAAGCTATCTCATCCAAAGTAAGCTCTTCATAAGCCATCAATTCCTTTACTCGTTCAATTTTTTGAGCTATTATATACTTTTCAATTGTTAACCCCTGCTCTTCTGAAAATAAATTGCTCAAATACTTGTAATGATAATTGAGTTGTGAGCTTAAATAATCTGAAAAACGGAACTTAAGCCTGTCCTCCGTATGGTGTATTGATTCAACTATAATGTTTCTTATTTTTTCTACCAAAATTTTCTTTTTGCAGTGAAGAACTTCAAACCCGTTTCCTTTTAAAGCATTTACCATATTTTGGTATGCTTCATAATCAATAACTCCGTCGATTTTAACTTCTCCCAGTTTTATATCAACGTATGGAATGTTTAGCTTTTCAAGCTCATTTCGCACTAAAACTATACAGCTATGCGAAACCATGTTTTTAATGTATATATTCATAATGTTTGTATTTAGTGTGTTATGTTTAGTTGATGTTTCTTATTATTGAATTAGTATCGCTTTCTGCAATATTTTATATTGTAAAAGTACTGTGTGTTAGAGCCATATAGTGGTATTATTCGTTAAACTAATAATATTGAGGGGTGAGGTTTTGAAATACAGTGACAAAAAATATCGATCCGGTGAAAAGATAACCTTTTGTTTTTAAGCGGGTTTAATTGATTTTACTTGTTGCCTTACGTGAACTGCATTCTTTTTAGGAACTATGCTCCCTTCAGTTTTCTTAGAGTATTGTTTAGTAAATTCTGCTCCGAAAAAAACAATCATACACGAATAGGATACCCATAATAATATTAATACAATCGACCCGGCTGTTCCATAAGCTGAAGCCGGATGAAATTTTCCAAAGTAAACACCAAGGCCGTATTTGCCCAATATAAATAACAGTGAGGTAAGTTTTCCTCCTGTCCATACATATTTCCATTTCGTTTTAACCGACGGAAGATACCTGAACATTAGGGCGAATAGAAATGCTACAATAAAAAAAGAAGCAATTATGTCGAGCGAGGTAAGGAGTAATGTGGCCGCAACGGAAAAGCGCACACTGATCCAGGTGCTAAGGGCTGTTAGTACGGTAGTTAAAACAAGTGATATCAGTAATAGAAAACCTATAGATAATAATAACCCGAAAGAAAACAGCTTACTTTTCACAACTTCCAAAAACTTTTGGTGTGCTTGTGGCTTAACTTCCCATATATAATTAAGTGAGTTTTGTAGTTCGGTAAATACACCTAGGGCACCTACAATTGTTGTAATAATACCAATAAAAGTAGCCGGCAGCGTATGTCCGTTAAGGCTTGCTTGTATTATAGTGTCTTGTATCTGACTGGCCGCATCGGGGCCAAGTAACTGCACCAGAATTGAGGAAAGTTTTCCACTTATTAAATTCTTTCCAAATATTATTCCAGCCGCATCTATTACAATAATTAATAGGGCCGGAATTGAAAATATTGCATAGTAGGCTATAACAGCGCTTTGGCGGAATGGATCATCTTTTGACCACTTATTGTAGGTTGTTTTGAAGAGCTTCTTCCAGTCTACCAGGATCTTTTTTGCCATTGTAATATGTTTTGCCAGATTCATTATAAAATGCTTTTTATAGTATATACTGTTTGCTATTTATGCTTCTAAGCTGTGTTTTTGTTATCGATAGCAATGAGATTGCCCATTCTTTAAGTTCCTTATTACTTGTAATATGAATTTCGTCTTGCGAAATTTCCTCAATACTTTTATTAATAGTTCTTAAGATAGAAAGAGAAGTAGTATCAAAATCAGTTCCTCTAAGTGTCAGAAGTTTTTCATAAGAATCTCTGCCTGTTGAGTTCATTTCATTGAGTATTTCTATCGGTGCCTGATCTGCCAGGTGCTTCAGCTGTAATTGGGTAGCGGCAAAATTTAATTGCGCATTTGTACCAAGTTTTTGCAGTGAAGGCTGCTGTGTTTGGCTTTCTATCAGTTTGCCAAATTCTATTTCTTCGACGTTTAATTCGCTTATCGATAAAATGTAATTTATATCACTACTATCGAATGATATATTGGTATATGTAGTTGAAATTGAATTACCGGCAATATATGAATCGGATTTTTTGTTTGACCAAATAAACAATGCAACAAGAAGAATGAGTACTCCCAGAATATCAATGATTACTCTTTTTTTTAGGCTTCTGAATTGCATGGCCTATTGGGAATTATTCATGAATACTAAGTAACGGTACTTGAGATTGTGATATCATTTTTTGCGTTGTGCTCACGTGAAAAAGCCCCTGTAAAAATGGATAGTTATGAGGCACCATAATTAACATATCTGCCTGATTATCGGTAATGAAATTGTTTATTTCTTCTTGTACATTATCTCCACTTGGGAATGAATTGGAATGTTTAACATCCGTCAGGGCATTTTCTAAATTAATTTCAGATAATGCTTTTTGGTATGAAAGTGCCTTATCCTTTTTTAATACTTCGAAAATTAGAAGCTTCGCATGAAACAATTGAACTTGGTTTTTTATTTTTTGGATAACCTCATCTGGCAGTGTTTGTCTATGATCACAAGCAAACGCAATTTTTTCCATTCTTTTAAATGGAGCTCCCTCCGGAATTACGAGTACCGGCTCTTTAGCCAGTTTAATTACTGAAGTAATGTTACTGTTGCTTATATTCCCTGATTTGGCAGTTGAACTTAAGCCCATAATAATTAAACCTATTTCTTGTTCCTGTGGTATGCGTAATATTTCGTCAACTATAAAGCCGGTACTAACTATAAGCTCTGTAACAACATTTTTACTTTTCTTCCTAAGTTTCTTATCAAAATCTGTAAGTTGTTTCATTTTGTCTTTTTCCATTTCCTCTATATCAATTGAAGATAATGGCATATCAATAATATATGGTTGTATAGAAAAGGCATGCAAGAACAAGATTTTTGTGCTTTTACAAAAGAGAGCTAATTCTATAGCATAGTTAGCTGCATTTTCTGCAGCGGGTGAAAAATCTATTGGAACGAGTATTGTTTTCATTGGTAGAATTTGAAGTAAAAGTATATCTACATAAAGGCCTGTAATAAAGTTTTCGATGAACCTACATAAAGCATATGCAGGCTCTTTAAAATGGATAACCAAGAGAAAAGTAGTATTATGGGTATTAACAGAACAGGCTGAATAAAAAGAAGTTTAGTGGCTTTTGATTTTTCTTTAAACCGTAACTATTAAGTGGTACACCTTTTAGTATTCGCTGTTTGTCGAAAATACCTGGAGTTATTTTATATAACCGGTTATTTTGGTTTTTATAAAATACTGAATTAAGTATCTGAAAACTAACATGGAAAACAAGGACCTTACGGTTGTAGAAAGTGATTCTTTTATAAGAAAGTACCTCTTAAAGGTATCAGATCTTACTGTTTTCTTTTTTCGATTTTTTAGGAAGCTGTTTATACCGCCCTATGAATTTAAGGAGTTTGCTAAACAATCTTATCGTATTGGCAATAAATCACTCTTACTGGTATCAATTACTGCCTTTATTATGGGTCTTGTATTAACTATTCAATCGAGGCCTGCGCTTGTTTCTTTCGGGGCTCAATCATGGCTTCCTTCTATGGTTGCTGTTTCAATAGTAAGAGAAATTGGGCCTGTAATAACAGCTTTGATATGCGCAGGTAAAGTTGGCTCAAGTATAGGGGCGGAGCTTGCATCAATGAAAATAACAGAGCAAATAGATTCTATGGAAGTTTCGGGCATTAACCCTTTTAAATATATAGTAGTTACCAGAGTTCTTGCTGCTACGTTAATGGTTCCGTTGTTGGTTGTTTTTGCTGATGCGGTTGCTCTGTTTGGTTCATATTTTGGAGTGAATTTAAAAGATACCGTAAGCTTTCAGTTTTTTTTTATTGAAGTCTTTCAAAAATTAGATTTCAGTGATGTGTTCCCTGCATTTATAAAAACATTTTTCTTTGGGTTTGCTATCGGGCTAATTAGCTGTTATACTGGCTATAATGCTGAAAATGGAACTGAGGGAGTTGGAAAGGCTGCTAATTCGGCGGTTGTTTTCGGTTCATTAATGGTTTTTGTTGTTGATATGGTTGCTGTTCAGCTTACTAACTTATTTACGTGATGCGGCAATGGAATCTATAATCGAAATACAAAATTTAAAGAAGTCATTTGGCACCAATAAGGTATTGGCAGATATAAGCCTTAAGGTTAACAAGGGCGAAAATCTAGTAATACTGGGAAAGTCGGGTACGGGAAAGTCGGTTTTAATTAAATGTATTGTTAGGCTAATTGATGCTGATGAAGGCACGGTAATGGTTTTTGGTAAAAAGATGGAAGACTTGGATGAAAGAGAATTGAATGAGATAAGAAAAAAGATGGGATTCCTTTTCCAGAGTGCTGCTTTATATGACTCATTAAGTGTTAGGGAGAATCTTGAGTTTCCCCTTCGTACATTGCCAGACATATCAACCGAGGATGCTAATAAGCGAGTTGAGGAAGCGCTTCAGAATGTCGATTTGAAGGAAGCGATTGAAAAAATGCCCTCAGAACTTTCAGGAGGTATGAGGAAGAGAGTGGGCTTGGCTCGCTCGCTAATCCTAAAACCCGAAATTATGTTTTACGATGAACCTACAACGGGGCTCGATCCGGTTACATCGAGAGGAATCAGCCAGTTAATTGTATCTGTTCGTAAAAAATACAATACTTCCTCGATCATAATTACTCATGATATTGAGTGTGCAAGAATTACGGCAGATAGAGTTATGGTGATTGAAAATGGATTGTGTATCGCTGAGGGCACATTTGATGAGGTGTCTAAATCAGAAAATAATAACGTTAAAGCTTTTTTTCAATAAAATAATAGCAAAAAAGATGAATAAGAATGCAGGAAGTAAAATAGGATTGGGAGTTTTTGTCTCAATAGGGCTGGTATTATTTGTAGTGGCCATATATTTTATTGGAGAAAGACAGCAATTATTCAGAAATACATTTGATATAAATGCTGTGTTTAAGAATGTTCAAGGACTGCAAATTGGCAACAATGTTAGGTTTTCGGGTATTGATGTGGGTATAGTAAATAACATTGCCCAGGTGACTGATACAACAGTAAAGGTTGAGTTGCAGATAGAGAAAAGTAGTCAAAAATTTATTAAAAGGGATGCCAAGGCCAGTATTGGATCTGACGGGCTGATGGGTAATAAAATAATATTAATAGCACCCGGTACCAGTAACGAATCTGAAATACAAGACAATAATTACATTCAGACTATTGCACCAATTGATTTGGATGAAGTATTTGCTTCTCTTAAAACTACAAGCGATAATGCTGCAAGTATTACAACTGATTTGGCTTCCATTGCGAAAAATATAAAAGATGGTAAGGGCACTATTGGTATGTTGTTTACCGATACAGTTTTTGCCCGAAACCTGGGTGGCGCTGTAGTGAATATAAAGCAAGGTGCAAAAGGATTTAAGCAGAATATGGATGCTGCAGGAAAAAGTTTCCTTTTAAAAGGATTAATTAAAAAAAACAAGAAAGAGGAAAATGCAAAATAACATATGTGCATTATGCATAATATACGCATAGTTGTATAATAAATATCAAACAATTGTAAAGCAAATTTGTAATGTAAAATAATAAACTAAAAACCCAAAAAATCATGAAAAAAATAATTTCTTACTCACTAGCATGTTTAGTTATAGGTATCGTAGCATCTTCATGCGAATCGAACCTATCAATTACAAAGCGCCATTACACCAATGGCTATTATGTTGACTATAATAAAAACAATAAAGCAACGGTACCTCTGGCTAAAAATGCAGAAAATATGTCCAAAGAAAAGCCGGTCAATTCTGTTTCTTCTGTTAATTCGGTAGAGAATAATACTACTGTGAATAATGATAACAGTAAGATTGGTAAAGTGGCTTCGCCTCTCGTTATTCCTAATCCAATGGCTTTAGTTAGTAAAAAACTAAAAACCAAGAAGACGATAGCCTCGAACCAGGTTGTAAGCACAAGTGCAGATGAGGAAAATTTGAAGAACGTAAATGAAACTAAAGGCGTACAAAAAATAGCAACTGATGCATCTGCTAAAATGACAAATGATGAAGGTGAAAGAGCAGCGCTTAGCCTTTTATGGTTGGTTATTGTTGTTGTATTAATTGTATGGCTAATAGGAATACTGGCAGGCGGGTTTGGCCTTGGTGGCTTTATAAACTTACTGCTTGTAGTGGCTTTAATACTATTAATACTGTGGCTATTGAGGATTGCTTAATAAAATAAGCTCTAATTAGTTAATAAGCTTTGTATAATGCTTGGCATGAAAGTGCTAGGTATTATTGATGAATACATGAATGATTATGGTGGGTTGGCCTTGTTTATTGAAACAAGGCCAATTCAAAATGTGGGAATTGTACAAATTTTAAAGGGAAAGGTACAATCGGTATTTTCAGATAAAAACGCTTATTTACTAAGTAATAATATATTAATATGGAAACAATAAGTAAAAAACAAGTTAACCCCAAAGAACTTGATTTGAGTGCTGTTAATACTATTCGGTTCTTAGCTATTGATGCTGTTCAAAGGGCTAATAGCGGTCATCCAGGGATGCCTTTGGGCGCAGCACCCATGGTGTATACATTATGGACTCGATTTCTAAAGCATAACCCGAGGAACCCGAAATGGTTTAATAGGGACAGGTTTGTGTTATCTGCAGGGCATGGTTCAATGTTGTTATATAGTTTATTGCACCTAACTGGATATGATTTGTCATTAGATGAGATTAAACATTTCCGGCAATGGGGTAGTATTACACCGGGCCATCCTGAACATGGGCTAACACCAGGAGTAGAGACTACTACTGGACCATTGGGTCAGGGGTTTGCGAATGGAGTGGGCATGGCAATTGCTGAAGCCTACCTTGCGGCTCGTTATAATAAACCGGGGTTCGATATGGTTGACCATTTCACCTACGGATTAGTAAGCGATGGCGATATGATGGAAGGTGTAGCAGCTGAAGCAGCCTCACTTGCCGGGCACTTAAAGCTGGGTAAGTTGATATATCTGTACGATTCGAATGAGATTACCCTTGCTTCTGCAACCCCTGTGACTTATACCGAAGATTACGCAAAGAGGTTTGAAGCATATGGATGGCATGTATTAGCTGTTGAAGATGGTAACGACATAGATGCAATTGACAATGCTATAACAGATGCACAAAGAGAAGTTGAAAAACCTTCGCTAATTATTGTTAAAACACATATTGGCTATGGTTCCCCTAACAAACAAGATACCTGCGCGGCGCACGGTTCACCATTAGGAAAAGAAGAAGTGAAACTTACCAAGGAGAATTTGAAATGGCCTGTTGAACCAGAATTTCTGATTCCTGAAGATGCGCTCTTTCATTTTCGAAAGGCCGTTGAGCAGGGGAAAAAAATGGAAAGTGAATGGGCTAATATGTTTTTAGCTTATGACAGCAAATATCCTGATATTGCTACGCAACTTCATAACGTAATAAATGGTAAGATAGAAAATAGTTGGGAAGCCAATGTTCCCCTCTTCGCCCCTGATGAAAAGGGGATAGCTACACGTATTTCTTCAGGCAAGGTGATGCAGAGTATCAGTAAGGTATTCCCAGAGTTCGTTGGTGGTTCGGGCGATCTTAACTCATCAACACATACCGAGCTAAAAGAAGAAGGTAACTTTGAGAGCCCTTTTATGGAGGTTGGAGATACGCAAGGTTCTGCGGGTGGCGGATGGAGCTATGCCGGTCGTAACCTGCAATTTGGTGTTAGGGAACATGGCATGGCATCTATTTCAAATGGTATGGCTGCGCATGGCGGTATTATCCCGTTCTGTTCAACATTTCTGACCTTTTCAGATTACATGCGCCCCGCTATTCGCCTTTCTGCATTAATGGAACTGAAGGTCATATTCATATTTACACATGATAGTATAGGTCTTGGCGAAGATGGCCCCACTCATCAGCCAATTGAGCATTTAGCAGCACTTAGGTCTATACCTCGCTTAATAGTAATACGCCCTGGTGATGCCAATGAAGTAATTGAGGCATGGAAAGTGATAATGGATTCGCCGAAAACGCCTGTAGCTTTGGTATTATCTCGCCAGGAAGTACCTATACTCGACAGAAATGCATTTTCCTCTGCTCAGGGACTTCGGTATGGGGCGTATATTTTATCAGATGTACCCAACAAAAATCCTGAACTCATATTGATTGCAAGTGGTTCTGAAGTTGGCTTAATAGTTGAAGCAGGAAAGGAATTGAGGAACAAAGGTATTCCTGTACGATTGGTTTCAATGCCTAGCTGGGAATTATTTGAACAGCAAACACCTGCATATAAAAATTCAATATTCCCCTCATCTGTTTATACCAAAATAGTGGTGGAAGCAGGAGTAAGTCAAGGATGGGAGAAGTACGCTGGTGAAAGAGGTGCTGTAATAGGTATTAATAAGTTCGGAGCTTCGGCACCCGGCGAGGTGGTAATGCGCGAATATGGTTTTACAGTAGATAATATTTGTAATCGTGCTATGGAATTGTTGAAGAAAAATAAATCATGAAGCGCTCTTTAGTAAATAGGAAGTTTATAAGGCAAATTGGAATCGCATCTGACCATGCAGGTTTTGATTTGAAAAACTATGTAAAGAAAAAACTCGCTGAGAAAGGATATAAAGTGATTGATTTTGGTGATATTAAACTCGAGCCAAGTGATGACTATCCTGATTATGTAATACCAATGGTATTATCTGTAGCAAGTAAGAAGCTGAATAAGGGTATAGCAATTTGTGGAAGTGGTGTAGGTGCTTGCATAGCGGCAAATAAAGTAAAAGGTGTACGCGCCTGTTTAATTAATGAGAAGTTTTCGGCAAAGCAAGGTGTTGAAGACGATGACATGAATGTAATTTGCCTCGGTGCACGTGTGATTACTCATGCAAAAGCACTAAAACTTGTTACTATTTTCCTTGACGCTGAATTCAGTAGTAAAGCGAGGCATAAGCGCCGCATTGCAAAAGTTAAAGAACTGGAAAAAAATTAATTAAATTATGACAAATATAAGCCCATTAGCAGGCAAACCCGCAGAGAAGAAAGACCTGATTAATATACCTAAACTGATAAAAGCATATTACGATGGTATACCTGATCCTTCTGTTGCCGCTCAACGTGTGGCGTTTGGAACTTCCGGCCACCGTGGATCTTCTTTCACAACCTCTTTTAACGAGAGACATATTATGGCTATTACACAAGCCATTTGTTTATACAGAACGGAACAAAAAATTGACGGGCCGCTTTATATTGGTTACGACACCCATGCGCTTTCGGCACCTGCGTTTGCTACAGCACTTGAGGTGCTGGCGGCTAACGAAGTAGAGGTGATGGTATCTGAGAACGGAGAATTTACGCCTACGCCTGTTATTTCGCATGCTATTTTAAAGCATAACTATAAGCGAAAGACGGCTTTTGCCGATGGTATTGTAATAACGCCATCGCATAACCCGCCTGGCGACGGAGGTTTTAAATATAATCCACCCAATGGAGGACCTTCAAATACCTCTGTTTCAAAATGGATTGAATTAAAAGCTAATGAATTGCTGGAGGGTAATATGAAGCAAATTAAAAGAGTTCAGTTTGAAAGCGCTTTGCATGCTTCTACTACACATAGTCACGATTATTTGAATACCTACATAGCTGATATTGGATCTATAGTTGATATGGGTTTTATCAGAGACGCTAAGATTAAGATTGGGGTTGATCCGCTTGGCGGGGCTGGTGTTAACTATTGGCAACCTATTGCCGATTTGTATAAACTTAATTTAACCGTCACTAACAAAGTGGTTGACCCAACTTTCGGTTTTATGACTTTGGATTGGGATGGCCAGATACGCATGGACCCTTCTTCACCATATGCTATGCAACGGTTAATAGAAATGAAAAATAAGTTCGATATTTCCTTTGCTTGCGATACCGATCATGACAGGCACGGAATAGTTACAAGGAAACAAGGCCTTTTAAACCCTAATCATTACCTGTCAGTTGCTATTTCTTATCTATTGCAAAACCGTCCATTTTGGAAGCGATCAGCTTTAGTAGGTAAAACAGTTGTTACTACGGGCTTGATTGATCGCGTGGCAAAGAAGCATGGACAAAGCACTTATGAAGTACCCGTAGGTTTTAAATGGTTTGTCGATGGGTTATTTGATTCATCATTATGCTTTGGCGCTGAAGAAAGTGCGGGAGCTTCTTTTTCAAGAATGGATGGTAATGTATGGACAACGGATAAAGATGGTTTGGTGGCAGCGCTGCTTTCGGCGGAAATTACAGCAAAAACCGGGCAAGATATTGGTGTGTTATATAATGAACTGACACAAGAATTAGGGGAGCCCTTTTACGAACGGATTGAAGCAAAGGCATCGCCTGCACAAAAAGAAAAATTGAAAAAGCTAGCACCTGGCCAAATAAAGCAAAAAACCCTGGCGGACGAAGAGATTATGTCTGTTATTACAAATGCACCGGCCAATTATATGCCAATTGATGGTGTAAAAGTAATTACCAAAAATGGATGGTTTGCAGCGAGGCCATCAGGTACTGAAAGTATTTATAAAATATACGCAGAAAGTTTTGTTAGTAATGATCATTTAAATAAAATTATTGAAGAAGCGCAAAGTATTGTTGATAATGCTTTATCAGTAAAAGAGAAGGTGGCATGAAGTTGATACCTACAGCAAACGAGCTCATATCAAATATGAGGTCTTTTTTTCAGGTAAATAACTCTAATAAGGGTTATTTAAATGAAGAGCCTCTTCGGTCAGAACTATTTAGTTCTGATCAGATGGAGCGTTTTGCTAAAACACTCGCTACTGCCCATAGGCTAACTACCAAACCTGCACAAGATCATTTATTAAAAAGGCTCGCAGATAATGAAACTATTTTACATGAAGTAAGAAAACTTTTAACCGATTCGATAAAAAGAAAATATCAGATTACACCTGCAGGAGAATGGTTAATTGATAATTTTTACCTGGTAGAAGAACATATTCGCAGTGCTAAAGTACATTTCCCCAAAAAGTATAGTGAGGACCTGCCTCAAATAGTAACATCAGGTTCATCCGGATTAACCCGAATATATGACATAGGACTTCAGATCATATCTCATTGCGATGGGCGTATTGATATGGAAAACCTGAGTGGTTTTATAAGATCGTATCAAGCGGTTACTAACTTAAAACTGGGTGAGTTGTGGGCTATACCAATAATGCTGCGACTGGGACTAATTGAAAATCTAAGACGCGTTTCAGCGCGTATAGCAATTGATAGGATAGACAGTAATCTGGCCGATTATTGGGCTGCTCAAATGATTGAAACAATAGAGAAGGATCCCAAGAATCTTATACTTGTTATTGCTGATATGGCTCGCTCCAATCCACCAATGGTTAGTGCATTTGTATCTGAATTAACCAGACAATTGCGTGGAAAGGGGCCTGATTTGGCTCTGGCGCTTAACTGGATAGAGCAACAACTATCGGAAGGTGGAATGAACAGTGCCGATTTGGTAAATGCTGAGATACAAAAGCAAGCGGCTGACCAACTTTCAATGAGTAATAGCATTGGTAGTTTGCGCTTGTTAGGCGCAACCGATTGGCGGAATTTTGTTGAAGCCCATAGTATAGTGGAACAAACACTTAGAGAAGATAATGATGGTGTTTACGGATTAATGGACTTTTCGACACGTGATAGGTATAGACACGTTGTAGAAGGTATTGCAAAAAAGGGTAAAGTGTCGGAGTACGATGTTGCTTGTATTGCAATAAAACTAATGAGGGGAAATGCTCAGCAAAGTATCACCGACCCGAGAAAAGCGCATGTTGGCTACTATCTGATTGATGAAGGAGTAGTGGAAACAAAGCGGCTGGCAAAAATGCGGGAAAGCGGCGGTCAAAAGATTCGCCGCGGGCTAAAAAAACATGCCCTTACAATATATTTAACCTCCATATTTATTATTGCTGCATTCATAAGTATCGGATTTTTGTACAGAGTATATATTGATACACAACAGAAATGGATTCTAATATCTATTGCATTACTTTCTTTGTTATGCACCAGCCAGCTTGCCATATCTCTCGTTAATTTCTTTTCAACACTCTTAATAAAACCAAATTTATTGCCCAGAATGGATTTTTCTAATGGGATTCCATCAGAATGCCGAACATTTGTTGTGGTGCCTGTAATGCTAACCAGTGAGGAAGGTATAGAAAATCTATTAGAAGGTCTGGAGGTTCATTTCCTGGCAAATAGAAAAGATAATTTGCATTTTGGGCTGTTAACAGATTTTACGGATGCGGCAATCGAAAATATGCCCGAAGATGATAAGTTAATAAGCATAGTACAAAAACGTATAGAGCTACTTAATAAGAAATATAACAGAGATAAGAACGACCTGTTTTACCTATTTCATCGCCCGCGGTATTGGAACCCGAAAGAAAATGTTTGGATGGGGTATGAAAGAAAGCGTGGTAAGCTAGCGGAACTGAATTCTTTATTAAGAGAAGGAGTTAAGGATGGTTTTTCCGTTATTGTGGGAGACCAGAGTATTTTTCCTCTTATAAAATATGTTATTACGCTCGACGCTGATACGCAATTACCATTGGGAACAGCTTCTAAGCTTATAGGAGCTATGGCTCATCCTTTAAACAGGCCTTGGTATGACGAGAAGAAGAAAAGAATAACTAAGGGGTACGGAATCCTTCAACCCAGGGTAACGGTTAGCTTGCCGGATGCTTCCAGTTCATTGTATGCCCGTATACATGGTAATGAGCCGGGTATCGATCCCTATACTCGTGCATCTTCAGATGTGTATCAGGATTTGTTTGGTGAAGGGTCCTTTATTGGCAAAGGTATCTATGAGGTTGATACATTTAGAAAAATACTCGATAATAAATTTAAGGAAAATGGGATACTAAGCCACGATCTTATTGAAGGTTGTTATGTACGATCTGGCCTTTTGAGTGATGTGCAATTATTTGAAAAATATCCTACCAGTTACAGACTCGATATGAAAAGACGCGTTAGGTGGGTGCGTGGTGATTGGCAAATTCTTTTTTGGCTTTTACCTTTGGTTCCTGGTTTCGGTAAGCATTGGTATAAAAACCCAATTTCATCATTATCCAGATGGAAGATATTTGATAATATCAGGCGGAGTCTTGTGCCTGCTTCATTAACTATATTAATCATATTGGGTTGGGTAGCTTTACCGCCCTGTCTGTTCTGGACTATTGCAGTTTCCGTAATTATAGTTTTTCCGATTTTTGTTACTACCGTGTGGGACCTTATACGGAAACCTCAGGATGTTATTTGGACACATCACCTGAGAAATTCATTTAATAGCATCGGAGATATTTTTGTGAAGACTTCATTCTCTCTTATCTCATTACCCTATGAAGCATTTTTAAATTTAGTAGCTATAGCTCGTACGCTATGGAGAATGTTTATAAGCCATAAAAAATTACTTGAGTGGAATCCATCGGCTAACGAAGAAAAACTTGACCGTAATAGTTTATTAGCGTATTACCTTTCTATGTCTGTTGAGCCTATACTGGCAACTGGTATATGGGTTTATTTGCTATACTATTCACCGGTGAAACTATATATAGTAACACCAATTTTGCTATTGTGGTCAATTGCCCCTCTTATAACCTGGCGAATAAGTAGACCGAAG
>Ga0206861_1043_pt1 | contig 31170 bp, 42 predicted proteins | sample Alteio_BWOrgCont_45_FD_152617 | JGI IMG/M metagenome (GOLD analysis project Ga0206861, IMG submission 152617) | Enriched cells from forest soil in Barre Woods Harvard Forest LTER site, Petersham, Massachusetts, United States -... | ecosystem: Environmental > Terrestrial > Soil > Temperate forest >... | reverse complement strand
TCAATGGCCGAATTGTCGTTGACGGCGTAAAGCATCAGAGTTGAAACGCCTACGGAACAGACTCCGACATGAATGTCGGAGTCTGTTTCCTTTCCAAAACATATCACACCAAATGGAGAATGAGAATGAGCGCACCTTTCATATCGTCCGATAAGGACGCATGGAAGAAAACCAATCACACATGGGAAGCATCAATAGCCCTACAAAACCGTATCCATGAAATTCTGGACGGCACAGGTTCTAAAAAGCTGGTCATTGCTTACGGGCCGCCGGGAACCGCTAAGTCAACCATGGTGAACAAGGAATTGAGGGAATACTATATAAGGCTCGAAGCGGCATGGCGCCAAACCGATCCTGATATGCGAGACCCAAGGCGAACAATCACCGAAGCCTTTGGTATTCAGAAATTCAAAGAGCCGTTTTTCAAGGTACCAGGCAGAACAACGGCGCGCCGCCTGTATATGATTCTGCATGACTATTCAGCGCCAGGTGAAATCGTCGTACTCGATGACTTGTCATACGATCCACTAATTCAAATGCTAATTCATCAGGCGACGGACAAAGAGAACAATTGTCTGGTCACATGGGATACGTCGAAAGACATTGTATTCAACGATGACGACGGAAACAAACGCTACTACGGGCGGCGGTTCAATTTCCATGGCTCTATCGTCATTGTGAACAACGTGAAAAAAGACTCTATTGAAATGGAGAAAAAGTATTCAGATGCGTTGCGAGATCGCGCGCACGAATTCTACGTCGTCTTGTGCCATAGTCACTGTGTACCTTTCACTTATTGATTGTGTGTCTTGCCATCATTTCCCATGCCTTTCTGTAAGTGATACGGTCACTCACAAGGTCTTCCAAGACGCGAAAGCTAATGGTGCGGATTTCAGGGAGATGGGAAAGGAAGTAGCCTTTCACATCTTTCAGGATCGGCACCGCCTCCTGCGGCATCATGCTAACGCCAAGTCCGTGCGCGCGATTGACGATAAAATCGCCGCACTGGCGGCGCAAAACGCGCCTCAACGGTTCTTAAAAGATATCGCGAAATGGGTCTGGAAAATGCCAGGCAGGGGAGCGATAGTTGACGGAACCGAAACCGAGACTTTCGCAACAGCGGGCATTCGAAATATAGGATTCGTTCTATTTGTGAAAAGCAAAGTCGCCATTCCTGATCTCAATGGCATCCTTGGACTTCCTTGGCATGTCTTGGCGAGACCTTGTGACAGAGAAAATCTCGACTTTCCACTCTATCAGGATGGTATATTGATGGGATTTCGGCGACCAGACGCAAGGAATATAACCATGACAGTGAACGCTACCACAATTGACGAAAAGGCCCATAGATGGACTCTTAAAGAGATGGAATATGAGTTTGAATTGGTTCTTGACCGCAAGCGCAAGCGTGAAATCTGTAAGCCGTTGAGCGACGCGAGTTTAGATAGCTTCGTATTCAAAGACACTGATGGCAAGCTGTTCATGGAACCCAAGGGGTTTGGCTATTATCAAAACCGTCGCGTTCCTCCCATCTTCTTGGCGGATATTAAAGAACCCTTGGGCATCGAAGACAACATCGTGTTCAACACCGGCTATTTTCTGATAGCGATGAAAGACGCCGGGTGCGTGCTGCGAATTTTCAGAAATGGAGGCATCGACATCTCATTTGAGACCGACTATGCGGCGTATACTTATCGTCTTATTGGTAAAAAAAGAAATTGATAAAAGGGCCAGCAATTGCTGGCTCTTTTTTTTGTGTCGGCACGGGATTAAAAATCCTTCCGGTTCATTGGAGACGCCAAGCATTACTGCACAGGCTTACCGTGGCATGGTCGGAGGAACAATCAAACACGTTGCGGATTCCGTTGAAAAAGATTTCGAAATGAAATGTTGATATTAGAACTACGTTATGCTATATTAAGAACACTGATTGTTGTCCTTCACCAGCATTCGCCGATTTTACAAACTGCTGCCACCAGTAAGTTTTTTAAGACTCGCCGAAAGAGAGTGAAGGCTCTTTCTGGCGGGTTTTTTTATGTCCGCGAGTTGGCCAAGGCAACAATCAGCCAAACATTAAAGGACAACATATGAAATACGAAGAACAAATGAAAACATTTCTCGCAGGAGCTTGCGAGCAATTCGACAAACTAATCCACGGCTCAATCACTCTCAATAGAGAAGGCGAGAGAATACGTGCCAATGAACTCGCCCTGATGAGTAAGCTAATGCCAGACGGCCATGCGTTGTTCGTAAATGACGACGGCGACTTGCAGATTAAGCACGTCCCGTACAAACACGCGCAGGAAATCGAAGTGATTGACGCCTATCCAATGGGCGGCAATCGGTAAAACCATTTTAAAGGAAAACATATGACACAGAAAACAGTACATTTGGTAATAGCTGGCCCATCAGCCTCACGCCATAAACGCCCATATAGCACTTTCTTTTTGAACGATGGCGCGAAGTTTTACGAAAGCACTCACGAGAGCAAACGGACAGCTTATGCCGCAGCGAAACGCAAAGATCGTGAGTGGATATGGACGAACAACGATAAGGTTCTGGTCACGGATTTGACTGGCCAGTAAAAGAAATGCCCATGTGAGAGGACAAATCTCACATGGGCAATTTAAGACAGAGAAAACATTTTACCGAAACATTTACCGAGGTTATTTATGACAGAATTGGAAAGCGATTGCAATATAGCAGTCACGGAATTAGCAAAAATCGTAGCAGATTTAGATTTCAAAGTAAGACAACAAGGCGGACTGATCTGCCATCTCGAAGGCCAACTCAAAAGCGTGATATTCGAGTTGGAGTACTATAAATCACAACGACCCTTCGTTCTTGCTGGCGGACATTTTCCGACTGAGTTTGACAAAATCGAATGTCAGATTTTCCACCGGACAGACCTGACAGCCAAAGAACTCAAATCTGGCAAAGCGCCGTGGTCGGTTAAGCTGACCTTCTGGCAGGGTACCAGGAAGGCTCATAAGGACGTGGCGTTGCTTGACAGCGAAAAGTTTAAACAAGCCGCCAGAGGCATGTCCAACGCCGCTATTCAGAGTGTTGCTGATGCCATGCACCTTAAAGGATTTTGCGGAATGAACCGAGCAAGGACAACAGGCAAAGGCACACCATATATCCCGACTGAGTTTGTCTATGGCTTACTGCTGGACTCAGACCCGTACATTGGTATCGGCATCGGTGATAAGGGCTACAGGATTGAAAACTTCCGTCCTGGCAAAGGCGATAAAATCGGCCATGCCATGTGGTATGGAGTCCATGTGTGCAACCGATGAACCTCTATACATATGTAGGTTGCCCTCGGCTGATGTACTATAAGACTATGCATAGAGGTTCGCCCGCTTCGCGGGCAGACCTCAATCCGTATTTCCTTTCAGTCCGTAGGGGAAGACCAATAGTTGGTACCCTAGTAATTTGCAAAAGGAACGGGCTTGATAAACCCGTGCATAAGCGCGGACAAGCCGCGCTGCGTATCAACCCTGACGGGTTGAACAGGAATATGAGGTCACACACATATGGACTTCGAGTACCCAAAGGATTCAATGAGCCGACACTTGCACAATCGCAATCAATCAATAAGGAACAGATTAAATGACGAGGAGAAACAAAAAATCAATGACGGGACTCGAATAGATTTACCGTTTTTGATGGATCAAGAAGTCGAGCAATGGTGCAACCACAACTTAGGCGGAAAAAGTTATTCCAATTTCGCAGTGGAATGGGATAGCGACGGAGTACTGGTTGACGAGATATGGTATATCCTTTTCGAAAAACCAGTTGACGCAGGACATTTTAGACTCAGATGGATTTAACGAAATGACAAACGTGCTAGCACAATCGGCGCATTGACAGCCGGGGCGGTCATCTTGTGCCACGTAACCCTGACGACGCCGTGAAAGCTTTGGATTGAGTGAATGGCCCATCCGTCAGGATCGGCCATTCCTTATGGTAATGGGTCATTCACTCTATAATGGCCTCTCTGGGTCTGTCTTCTCGAGTCTGAGAATTTCCCACCCATCATCGTAGCACTCTAACCAACCAGCCGAATATGGATTGTCGCCGGAAGTCCATGTCCTGCTGCAGTCTGGAAGAAATCGACGCATTGGCCCGTCTTTCCGTGCCTGCCCCTTTTTCCCAGGCGTTTTGAGCCATTGCTGGTGAGCCTCATGAAGCACTTTGGCGACAACGGCGGCTGGAACGACATAGACCGATGGGCGCACCTTTTGCGGTTCGTGAAAATCAACGAAACAGTAGAAATAGCGATCCCCCGTCAATTCCTCGTGCTTGGATTTCATGTGCCAACCGCCATCAGCGCCGATCCCACGTCGAGTCTTAACCTGGATCGAACAAAGACGGGAGCGTTCCATGTTAGTCACCACGATGTCAGCACTCGGAAGCCCGACTGGCGCCAGCGCAGCGACATATCCGTGCCGCAATAGTTCACAAAGGACGTAATGCTCGCCCGCCACACCTGTTAGGCTGGTTTGAGATGGCATTGCTCTTTCTCCTTAGAACCTTGGATGACAGCTGACATCACTTGCTACTATCCACGCTTGAAGTGTTGCTTGGCATCATCGCTGAGGTCATCGTCTGGTGGCGCAGTTATGGGGTTGACGATACGGTCCTTCGTGCGAGCAGTGATCCACCTGTGTGCGTCCGCTCATAGTTAAGCAATCGCCCACATCCAGCAATCAAATAGCCGTGGCTGCTTGTTCCAGAACGGTCTGGACACCAAGATACTGGTCATCGGTCACGTCGGGATCGGCCTCACTACCAACTTCGAAGCAGGCGGTCAGCACCTGCAATTCCTCGGCGGTTTCGAGCGTCAGTATGACCGGAAGGCCGGGCATTGAGGCCACGCCCGCCTGAACCAGCGCCGTACTTACGGCGCCAAGCAACTCTGAATCGAGTGGTGCTTCGTCTGATGCCGCATCGAAGCCTTTGCGGAGAACGGAAAACAGGTGTGGTGGGATGCGGAACGTGACCATGGCGACCTCTTTCAAACTTGAAATAGGTGTGGACAGACCATGATGTCAAACCCGTTGGCGCTGGCCGACCGTAGTGAAGGGCATGGTACGGAGAACCTGAATCGATAAAAGATTTTCTACACAAAATAAATTATGGGCGTTCCGGTTGCGGGAAAGCGTCGCTATTCCCTTCATCAAGGTTGGTTCGAGCATCACAGTCTTAATCAAAACTTTTGCAAGACAAGATCAGAAAATTGTGCTATGATTAGATGCGCGTGGATGGAGACCATTTAAACCGATGAGTGTGGAACGATTCCAGGAGTTCATAGCTGGCGTTGAACACATCAGTCCCATAAGAGCGCTGATCGCAGAAATTCAGGCCGTCAAAACGGCACGGGTGGTTCAGCCGACCGATTGGAATTTCGGTCTCACCCCTGAACAGCTTACAGACTTCCTTGAAACCTTGAACGCTGAAATGGCCGCCGATGATCACACCCACGATGATGCGTGAGGCCCGATCTTGCATATCCTGCTCGCCCTCATTCTGCTGTGCCTGATCTTTCCAGCATTCGCTCGATTTCTCGGCGGCTGTCTGTCCATCGTGCTTTGGCTGATTGCTGCGATTGTGGCGCTGGCCCTGTTCGGCGCGCTTTCCCACTGATTTGTGCGGACCGGTCAACCTTAACACCCAATTCTATCACTAAATGCGTCGCACCGCTCGGCCCTGCTCCTTAGCCAGTAGCCTGGGAATTGGATTGCCAGCCGTTCCGCCGCCGCCCTATCATCAGCCGTCACTAACGGGTCGAACTTTGACCAATGGCATTGGCCAGCGGCAAACGACAAAGGGCCTATATCAGCCGTCTCAAAGCCGGTATCCCAACGGCTTCAAAGCCTCGCAAGCCCATCGACCGGCGCACTAAGCCCAAACGATGGGATGATGCGGTTGCTGAGCTGCTGACTCTCTTGTACGGCTATCGGGAGACTAGGGACAACCCGCCCGATGGCCTTGCGGAGACGGCGTACCTTGAGAATCTCGATGCCATCCTGGGGCTACGTGAATTGGTCGGTACGGAACGTGTCAACGACTTTGTTACAGCCAAGTTCGGCATTTTCTGTGACGGCTGCCACCAGGCTTTCGGTCACGCGGATTGGCCGACACCGAGGTCTTCGCAAACAGCGCGTAGGACCGCAGTGGGTGCAGAGCGGACCGATACCGGCCGCCTTCGTGTCGCCTTCGTTGCGCCGAGATGGTCGCGGTGCTAGCCTCGTGGTCAGCCAGTTCTGCGCGAAACGCATCCGGAGGAACGCCGATGCCGCACATCGACAACGATGGGGTCGCGATCCACTATCGTATCGAGGGGAGTGGATCGCCGCTGATCCTCCAGCACGGGTTTACGGACGCCAGCGAGACTTTATACGAACTTGGTTACGTTGATGCTTTGAAAAAGAAGCATCGAATTATTCTGCCAGATACGCGTGGCCATGGTCTCAGTGACAAACCGCACGATGCGAAAGCTTATACGCCCGCGACTTTTGCCTCTGACATAGTCGCGGTACTTAATGACGCGGGAGTTCAAAAGACTGCGTACTGGGGCTATTCGCAGGGCGGCTGGATTGCGTTTGCACTCGCACGATACGCGAAGGAAAGAGTCACCGGCTTTGTTATCGGCGGGGCTGCGTCCGCTGGTTCGGCGTATTCGACAGAAGCGGGACAAGACGATCCGCTTATCGTGGTCCTTCAGCGAGGGGCCGGAGAACTGGCCAGTTTCTGGGGCAAGTGGCTTACTCCCGCGATTGAACGGCGTCTGCGCGCAAACGACCCAGTCTCACTTATTGCATGCCGGCGGCAGCGCTTGGTTACAGAGGGATATACGGATATTGGCAAGATCGCGGTGCCGACGCTTCTTTATGCTGGCGGCGCCGATCCTATCCACGATGCGGCGCGATGGAGCGCGTCCCAAATCCCCGGCGCCACATTTATATCGTTGCCCGGTCATGACCACATCGCGGCGATGTGCCAGCCGCAGCTTATTCTGCCTCAGGCACAAGAGCTTCTGGAGAAAACCTGCCGATTCTAACTTCACATTGCAGGGTCTCAGCGGCCACATAGTCCGCAGCAAATGATCGCTTTGGGTCGAGGGCGGTCATCGGGGTTATGACGGCGGCTGCCCATGATAGGGTGGCCCAGGACACCGATCCCAGGCGCTCCGTTGCGAACAAGTCGCCTCCATGGCCCAGCGCACCCGTTTTCGCCAGGCGCCTCTCAGAGCGTCTCTGACGGCTTTGGCCGGTCTCCCGCACCGTTGGGCCATGAAACGTCCCCAGGACAGACCAGAACATTCGAAATTATACTTTTGGAACACTGGTTTCGAGGTCAGTGGATAAATAGATGCATGACACATGACATTTCCGGCCTGGCCGACACTCTTTTGAGAAACCATATCACCGTCAATTTCCCCCGCAGTGACGCCTTGTCTGAATTGGCGCAACTCCCCGAAGGATCATCGGACAGCGAGCGCCGTCAGCTTGAGTACGCTATTGCCGCAGACAATCTGATCGTCCGAATGAACCGAACCCTCATTCGTATTGATCTGTCGGCAGCTGGTCATCGCCACTTCCTCGACCGCATTGGTATAAATCCTGCGGGAGATTGGGCCATCCATTTTTATTTCGCAGACGCAGCTGCCCTGGCGGTCTTGCCTGGCCTCACCGATGGGACGATCAGCCGTGACAATCCGGTGGAGCACAATGCCAAAGCGTTCATTGAAAGTAGGCTCAAGCGTCTGGAAAGATCCAACCGACTTACAGGCAGAGGCAGTTGGTGGGACGTAGAAGATTGACCTCTTGGACGCCCATAAGCAATTGATGTCGCTTCAGATTCCTCTGTATATTCTGTTGTCAGAACTACAATTTATGCTATTATCCAGCCATGCTGATCAACGCTGTCATTTACGCCCGAACCAGCCCTGATTGCCCCGTATCCGCTGAGGATCAGATCGAAGCTCTGAAGGCCATCGCCGCCGACCGTGGGTGGCTGGTAACCAAGGTCTTCAGCGACCGTCCCACGCCGCTAAAGAAGGGCCGAGAGCGACGCCCTGGTGAGGATGCCATGTTGGATATGGTCAGTGCAGGCGGTGTCCAGAAGGTGCTTCTCTGGTCGGTTGACCGTGTTGGGCGGACGTTGGTCGAGTTGGTAGGATTCATTGAGATGTGCCGGATGGTGGGCGTCGGCATGTACCTGCATGACCGCGAAATCGACACCGCCACCTCGGACGGCATGTCGCTGTTCGATCTTACCGGCATGATGGCGTTCCACCTTCGTCAGTCCCGGCGTGATCGGATTCTTCGTGGTCAGGCTGCTGCCCGGAGTGCGTCGGTTCGATTTGGCAGACCTCCGATCCCCACGACCAAGGTGGAAAAGGCCAAGCAGCTTTTGGCTGCCGGTAAAGGCGTCAGAGAGGCGGGGCGACTGGCAGGCATCTCGCCTGCATCAGTGAGTCGGCTGAAAGGGTCCCGGGAGCAGATGGCGTGACGGTGGCCTTGTGAACTGACCACCGAGGTTGGCGCTATCTGCCGCCCCTTTCGCTATTCAGCCGACAGCAAACAGCGGATTCAGAGCGTGCCGATTTGGCTGATTTCCCGCGCGGTTCGCCAGAGGGTGCCCAGAGGCTGGCAAGTGTGGGGGCTGCCATTTGGTCATCCTGGGTCTCAAATCGCCCTGCTGATGCTCTGGAAGATTATTTGAACGGTGATTGGTGGCAGCATACGGAGGCGATGTCGCGGACGACCGGAAATTATAATCTGAGGTACCGGGGATGATCGATTCCTGTGCCGTGAAAGTGAGGCTGATGGTTTGCGGGTCCCAGCAAGCCTTGTCTGCAATCTGGGGTTTGACCTCCCCATTCTCCCGCCGATGTAACGGGTCTTCCAGAAGTCGGCCACGTCTCCCTGACTATTACCAAGTCTCAACGACTCATGACTGGTCACAGTGCGGTCAGTCGCCAACCCCGCGCATCAACGGGTTCGTGTTCCTCGGCCATCATTTAGGCTCCATTTCCGTTCCAGCGCTCACGCCTTCCGTGGAGCGTGTCGGGAAGATGGCTGATCCTGACGCCCGAAAAGTCCTACAACTGCGATCTCTTGGTTGTACGTTGTTTGGCCCACCGTCCGATCACGCCACGCCGGAACGCTGCGGCGATGGTGCCGGGTTCTTGTGTGATCCCGGTCAGTGCGAGGAACTCCTCGGTGAACCAAACCAGCGGGCTGTTAGGGTTCAAGCCGAATTGCGTCCGTACGTCGGGTGGTCTTTCCTGACCAAGAGCCGCTAAAACATCGGTGCGGAATCGTAAAGACGTATCAATGGGTCAACCCCGCCTTCGTCGAAGCCAGGCATTTCCGCGTTCGCCATTTGCGAGTTGATGAGGATCAGCGGCGGCAAGAGGTCGCGTATCTCTGTGATAGCCTTCCGAAGTGTCTGTATGCTTTTTCGGACGCGAGCTTGGGTCGCGTTCCAACCGTCACCAGTTCACGCCGCCAGCCGGTCGTCAAACGGCTTCAGGATGCAGACCGGATAGTCGTTCGATTAGCGCAACATATTGATCGAGATAATCATCCAGTGACAAAAATTTCTCGGCGTAATATCTGGCCGCTTCACGAAGCGCGCGCGACTTCGTGGCGTCATCAAGCAAATTGAGCACGCCGTGTGCCACGGCCATTGGATCGAGAAATGGAACCAACATGCCGGTGTCGTCGTGATTGATAAACTCCTGCACAGGTGGCGTGTCGCTGCCGACGATTGGACAGCCGACTGCAAGAGCTTCGCGTAGTGACCAGGATGCCACGAACGGGTAGGTGAGATAGACATGTGAATCGGAACGTTGCAAGGTGTTCAAGTAGGTTTCGTATGGGACGCGTCCAGGAAAGGTGATCCGCTCAGGGTCGAGGCCTGAAACCTCGCGAAGCATCACGTCGCGCCACGTTCCACCTTCTCTCGGTGGGCTGCCGTAGCTCACATCATCACCGCCAATGATCGCAACTTTGATATCCTTGCGGGCGGGTAGCAAATGCGGCAGGGCGCGCATGAAAATATGAAAGCCTCGATATGGCTCCAAATTGCGTGCAACATATGTAACCAGTTTGTCCTGCGGCTGAACCGTTAAATCGCCGATTTTGAAGGTCTGACGCCGCTGTCGTCTCAGCGCAGGAGCACAGACATCAACATCAACGCCTTCCCGTAACACACTTATATTGTCCTGGAACCATTCTGGATAGGTCGATCGCTGCCATTGCGTTGGAGTTTGATAGGCGGCGCCGAGTGCCATGGCGCGATGATTTATCGCATTCTTAATATGAATCGGCAACTCGCGCGCATCAATCGGAAATTCCGGATCAAAACCGACATCCCCGCCGCCGAGTTGATAATAATACTCCATGTAACCCAGCATTGGCACGTCCGGCCAGACATCGCCTAAAAACAACATCTCTCCCCAACCATGATGACCAATGATGATGTCTGGTTTAAACCCGAGATGATTCAGCACCTGGGCAACGTTGAACACCGCGCGAGCACGCTGCACACCGTCCTCGATGTCCCGCTCGAAGTGGCCTTCTTGGGTTGGCGGTCGCTCATAGACAATCTTCCGCACCCCCTCGATTTGAATGTGACTGCCGGGTTCGGTGATAAACACGATTTGGTGACAAGCCATGGCCGCCAGGTGGCGGACAAGATGTAGATATTGGCCAGGATAGTTTTGGTGAACGAAAACAAACTTCATGACCTAAGTGACCGATCCGCTCTGTTGCAACGAGACTAGTACCCGCTATCGTTAAAAGGCGAGTCACGACGTTGCTATTTCGTCATGGACCGGCTTGACCGGGCCATCGCTTTGTTCATCGCGTTGCCGCCGATGGCCCGGTCAAGCCGGTCCATGACGTTGTGTCTGACGCTCCAACGATTCTGGGTACTAGCATATAGTTCGGAGACATGACATGGGTACCTTTGCAAGAGGGACGGCTGGCGCCTTGATGGGGTTGGTGGCAGCAGCTTTAAGGCGTTTTTCCGTCTGGACCGTGTGAAAGGCTTTTTAGAGATGGAAAAGCGTGGAGGTTTGTTTCCCAGCCAATGAATCGCCGATTTTCAGGTGATGACTTAATGTCCTGCAAGGTGGTCTGAGGCGATGCAACATGTTGATGGAAATTACCGAACTGTAATCCACCGACGTGACGGCAGACGTGACGGTATTTGCACGCGTGATGGTTCCGTGAGAGCAACAAGAAGGTCGAGTTGAACCATGACGCCGGCGGCGTCGTAGTCAGCCAGCCGATGCGGCCCCCAGTACACCGCGAGTTCGCCGTCCGGATATTCGTGCACGCGCACATTCGCCTTGACGTGAGGCCATAGCTGGCTCGATGGCAGCAGGCTCAGTCGTCGCCACTTCACCGTGTTGTCGTTGCCGACCGTCCGGTCTTCCTGGAAACGCATCCAGCGTATTCTCTCGTGACTGCACGCCCGGCCCATGAAATCCTCCAACCCTGGAGGTCCACATGACCGGACACTTCACGAGCTACGAAAACCGGACAGATCACGAGCTGGCCACAACTGCCATTCAAAAAGAGTTGACATGACGCACCGCAGCAGGCTTGATCGCAAGCAGTGACGTTCACGGATTCGCAAGCAGTGACGTTCACGGATTCGCGATCAGTGGAGGTTAAATGGGGTACGAAACGTCGGTTCGCGGCTTCCAAGGTCACGACCACAGATTCCGTGGCCACGACCACGGATTCCGTGGCCACGACCACGGCTTCCAAGGCCACAACTACGCGCTGAATTATGACAATCCAACTCAGTGGGCGACCTCGCGAAATCTTGCCGACAAGATCAACGCCAGCATTGCCAATGCTTCACCCATCACGGTCCCTCCTGACACTGATCCTCAGTTATCAAAAGGGTTAATCGGCAAGTTCGTTCAGACCCAGGACGGTAACACCAAGCTCCCGACCGGATACAATGCGATGGTCGATGTTGCGGCCAAGACCGTTGATCTTGGCAACGGCGACGACACGGTTCATGCCTCGGGCCGCGGCAATGACACCATCCACGCTGGATCGGGCACCAGCACCGGGACGCTTAATTTTGTCGGGGGTTGGGGAACCTTCGAAGCTGGCAGTGGTAATGAGACGCTGACCGGCACCTCGGCTTCTTCCACGCATTCTGATCCCAAGGATACCTTTACGTTCCGTAAGGGACGTGCTGGCGAGACGGACCTGATCAATAATTTCATATCCGGCGAGATGATAAAATTGCAGGGCTATGGGCCAAAGGAAATTGCCAAAGCGCTTGATAACGCAAAGTACACACCGCAAGGCGCGACGATTACACTTTCGGACAACTCGAAGATCACGTTCGCGGGCGTGACTCATCTCGATCCGAAGCAGTTCACGTCGTGATGTGGTTCGGATAACATTCACATTGTCATAATCGCCGTTTCTGCCAACGCTGCTGTTAATCGACTCAGTAATACAAAAGCCTCTTTTTGTGTACGACACCGGCACACAGCTTAGAGTCACAGCGTCAGAGACGCCGAAGGCTCCTTCATCGGACTCGCATCCTTACCCCACTGACCAAGTTGAGGTGCAATCAGGAGACATAGCAAGTTATGATGACTTTCGGCACCCTTATCCGCATACCTGATGGCAAACGGCGCATCATAGAGTTGTCGGAAACCCGGCTAAAGGAAATCTTGACCTTCGTCGCCTCGCATATCGTTGTCGATGCAGATTGGTATTTGGAATTTTATCGCGATGTGCAGGAAGCGATTCGGCGAGGGGAATCATCATCTGCCAAAGATCATTATACCAAATATGGCTATTTTGAAGATCGGATGCCACGTGCATTCAAAGTCGATGCTAAATGGTACCTGTCTGAATATCCGGATGTTGCTGATGCGATCCGTTCTGGTTTGGTGGAGTCGCCACAACACCATTTCGAACGCGACGGCTTCAAGGAAGGCCGACGCGCACATCGAGATTGGGTTCTGTAGGCAATGATTGGGTGCGTCGAGCGCTTCGAAGGCGAGTACTTGGTTGGCTGGGCATTAGCGCCCGAAAGCACCTCGGCAGTGACAGTGACAGATGCGAATGGAGAAATCCTCGCGCGAGGATTGGCGCAGAAATTTCGCGAAGCTGCGGCACCGCCATATCATTTTGGATTTCGGCTCCGTACCGGCTTACCAACAAATACCCCGTACTTGCGTGTGTTCGGGGATGATGTTGAGCTTGAAGGGTCACCGATCACAATCGGTGCGCTGACCTTCGACGGCGAGATTCAAATCGTTGGCGGAACGCTCAAAGGGTGGGTAAGAGAACGGGTCGCCAATAGCCCATCGCGAACCGTGGAAATTTTTGATCAGTACGGTGGGCTTGTTGTCAGCCTTCGGCCGGTATGCGTGGAAGTTGAAGAAGAGAATTACCCGCCCGGCCGTTTTGAATGTGCGTTGCCGCCCACATTGATGGGATGGCGCGAGATTGGATTATCCGCAACCTGCGAGAGGGTAACCTTTGCACAAACAACAAGTTCCTTAGCGGTGGAAGGCTATCTTGATACGCTGACCGCAGACCGGATCGCTGGTTGGGTCTTGGTGCCAAGTATGCCGGCCACAAAGGTAAAACTCGGTATTTTCAATGGTGAAAGCCGTCTTGCGACTGTGACGTGCGATCTATTACGCGCAGATTTGCAGGAAAAATACCCGCAAGGCGGCGATGCTCTACGGTGTGGCTTTGACATCAGTATTCCGAAATTAGTGCAGCCGAATGACCCAAGTGCGATCTCGCTGCGGATCGATCAAAGCGGGGTCGAAATTTTCAATGGCGCGCATGTGGTGGCAAACGATGCATGGGCCGTGCAGACCATGCGTAAAGCAGCAGCCGTATTCCATTCTGACTGGCTGTCAGACGTCGAGGCGAATTTCGCGCGGCAGACCATCGCATCGACGATGGCTCGCTTGCGGACTGAAAAAAATTTGCTGTTTCGCTCGCCCCGTGCGACCACACGATCTTGGGTGCCGCGCATCAACATCATCATCCCGATTTATCGTGATGTCGAGGTGACGCGAGATTGCATCAATAGTGTTTTGGCCCACCGCTGTGCGGCTACTGATGTGCTGATCCTGATCAACGACAGATCACCAGACATGGCGATGAGTAGCATGCTGACGACGCTCCAGAACCAGCCGAATGTGTGGGTAGCGACCAATCCCGTCAACCTTGGTTTTGTTGGCACGTGCAATCGTGGACTGACGATGGCTGCGGTTGGCGACGTGATCCTACTCAACTCAGATACCGAATTTCATGCCGGCGGTTTGGATGAAATTGTTGATTGCGCGGCCACAAGCGACTCGATTGGGACGGTTACCCCCATGTCGAACAATGCCACGGTCTTCACCTATCCGCACCCCGCCCGACCCGCAGAAGCGTTAGAAGAAGCATCATGGCCTGAGATCGCGGCGATGATGCTCGATCAACCTCGCAGCATCATAGACGCGCCGACGGGACACGGTTTTTGCCTTTATATCAAACGCCGCGTACTTGATGAGGTCGGCTTGCTTGACGAGGTGTTTGGACGCGGTTACGGCGAGGAAAACGATTTTTGCCAGCGTGCAGCCGATCTAGGATATCGCAACGTAGTGGCCAACAGGGTGTTTGTACGCCATCGCGAGAGTACCTCGTTTGGCGCCGAGAAGGACGCACTACGGGCGGCCAACTTAGTCGTTCTGCGGCAACGCTACCCTGAATATCAGTCTACGATCGTGGCGTGGGAAAAGGATGATCCCCTGCGCCGGACGCGATGGGCAATCGACCGCGACCGGCTAGACCGTGCCGTGCTGCGCGCCGGATCAGAGTTCGTGGTGGTGATCGCGAACGATTTGAGTGGGGGTACTGCCAAAGCCAATGCGGAGATTGAAGAACTTGTGGGGTATGACGACGCCAATGTTGTGCGGTGCTCGGTGCTCGACGGTGTAGTGAACGTTCGCGTTGATGATCTCGATTTCTTGTCTGTTTACCATGTCGGAGAGGATGACGGTGCGCTCATAGAGACTTTGACTCGTGCGAAGCCCCGATTGATCGTGGTGCATCAGCTTCTCGGATATTCGGCGGATTTCATTCGCGGATTGACCGGCCTTGCTACGATCGTCCCGACAGTCTTCTTCGCGCACGATTATTATGCGTTCTGTCCGCGCACGACGATGATCGATGCGGTGGATCGCTTCTGTGGGGGAGCGGATGCAGAGCGATGCGCGGCATGTGTTGCTCTCGGCGGCTACCATGAACAATCGCAAATGGAGATTGCGCCCTCGGTTCATCGGGACGTTTTCGATTTGTTTTTGCGTGCGTGTCGAGACGTTGTGGCACCGTCGCAAACAACCGCAAATTATATGCAAAAAATGTTTTCTGCGCTTCATGTCAGCATCATCCCACACCCCGAGACTCAAGCGGGATTTCGCCATGGACCGACGCGAAAGAATCCAAACAACATTGTCCTGCTTGGCGCGATTGGGTCACATAAGGGGTCGCGTACACTGCTGGAGATCGCACGGATGGCGATGTTGGATCATCCCAAGCTGACCTTCCACGTCGTCGGTCAGACTGACATCGATGAAGCTCTAAAGCTGCTCGACAATGTGGTCATCTATGGCCGCTACAAGCCGGATGATTTGACGAGCATCTTAGATGGGGTGAACGCAGCATCAGCGTTGTTTTTGCATAACTGGCCGGAAACCTATTCTTACACCCTATCAGAGGTCATCCGTCATGGACTAACGCCGATCGTTCCCGATCTTGGAGCACCGGCCGAACGGGTCAAACTTTGGGAATTTGGCGAAATAGTAAAGTTCCCGATTGATCCTTATGAGGTATTGCACAAGATCGATAATCTTCAGCATCGTGACGGTCGTACAGCGTGGAAGCTGATTCACGCGGATACAAAGTCGTCGATTGCGCGTCTTCGAACAGTATTCAGCCAACGCGGGCAGGACGGTGAGGCAGTATGACCCCGATTTCGGTCCACAAGCTGATTAATGAAGATCATGAGTTACATGGTATCTCGCGCGCTGACGTGGTTGCTCCATCAGGGAGCTATATCAGACGAGAACCGAGGATCGTAGGAACAGAATTCCTTTCAAATCCAGATCAGCACAAAGACATCGTATCCTCGACCAATCAAATCTACCCCACGGTGTTTCGCATTGAATTGGCCGGAGCAATGGTGGCCGGACAGGGAACGGTGGTGACGCGGTCTGGCAGGCTTTTGTCAGAAAGCGCAGCTGAATTTCTAAATCACAATACAGCCCCAGATGGATTTGAGGGAAACGATAATGAGCTTTGCCTAATCAAGCAGCCGGTTGACCACATTGATCGCCCGAGCCTTCTGGTCAAGCGACCGTGGTGGCGAAACTATGGTCACTGGCTCGTGGATGGAGCGGCCCTTTTGACATTGATACCTGCCGTCAGGATACCTGCCGACATTCAGATAGTGATTGGTGCGCATGAAAGCAAAGGCATGCGCAGTGTGATGTATGACACGTTGGCCAAATTAGCACCGAACATCCCAATCGTCGAGCAACCTGATACTGCGACGTGGACTTTTTCTAATCTTCACTACATCACTCCCGTTCATGTTCCGCCTCTTTTTAAACTTCCGGTCAGTAGGGAAATACTCAGGGCCGCGTTTCTGCGTGACGAACCAGTATCGGAGCAACATCGCCGCATTTATGTATCTCGCGATCCACAAGCCGGTCGCGCCATTGAGAATGAGCGTGAAATAATCGACATATGCCTTTCGCGTGGTCTGGGGATTTTACACCCTGAACAGTACGCTATACAGGAGCAGGCGAGTATCTTTCACGACTGTGATATCGTCGTCGGCGTTAAAGGGGCTGGACTGACCAACGCTATTTTTGCCCCGAACTCGCTCGGCATGCTTGTGTTGTCACCCGGAACATTTAACGATCCATTTTTCTGGGATTTGGCCGGTCAGTGTAATATGGACTATACTGAAATATTTGGCCCAGTCGTCGCACCGTTGCGATCTGCTGGAGCAAACAATTTTCAGATTATTGCGAGCGTGTTCGCCAGCGAATTAGATTTGCTCATCGAACGAACTGCCAGAAAAAAGCTTAGATGAAATTTGTTCTCTCATTATTGATCGGAGTGGTTGTAACTATGTCAGCGTCGCAAGCGCAAGTTCCAGCGCAAAACTTGCTTCCGCCACTTGCCAGCGCGAGTCCACGTCTCCGCTTCAACCTCGGACAGGTGGCTAATAACCAACCGGCGATTTCACCGATACTGCCCAACATTCCCGAGTTTCCAGCCTCGGCATATTACATTACGCAGTGGCAGCAGCGGACTTACATTGAGCCAAACCGGATGCATGTCAACGATCCCGCAGCCTTCGACGTGAGCCTCGGCATCGCCAAATACGCATTCGAAGCCATTGATGGGCATTCCCACGTATGGGTGTTCCCGTATAATGGCGGCTGGGCGTACGAATTATATGAATCTGGCGGATCGGTACAAACTGGCGGCGGATCAAATCTGTTTTTGGGGACCGATCAATTTGTTCAGGCGGCATTAGATCGGCCGATTTCGGTTGATTTTGATGCTAAGCTGTCGAGGGCATCACTTCTTGGATCGGATCAGGCTCAAGCAGGTGGTGCGGTACTTGCGCAAATATTTTCTGGCTTTGGCCTACTCCACACAGACCCGACAGGCGGCAAACAACAATTCGTTTTCATGCAGATACCCATTGCCGATAGTAGACCTTTGAGTCGCGCTGCATCGTTCGTCTGTTCCGGAACAACTATTTCGTTGTTTTCGCCGAACCTCAATAACGGTGAAACGTTGCTGCCATACGTCGCTGATCCAGGACCAATGCACCACTTTCATTATGCCGTAAACGGTTATCTTTCCGACCTGGTCGGCTCGACGGCTTGTAGTCAAAGCTGGCCCATTGGCGCTTCGGACCCGAAGAATTGGCAGTTGACAGGTTTCTATATTGGACTCGAAACAGAAGTAGCCGATTCTCGACCGTCGGCTCCAACAAATGCCGTTCAGGGCGTACAAGAAACGGCACTCCAGATCGCTAATCTTACCATTGTTCGCAACTAAGCGCCACGAATATGTCGGCCTTCCATTCGGTCGCGTTAGCACTGCTGCCTTTTACAGTGGGCAGTGAGGAAACTCGGCTAAACGGGCTAGGAATTCGTACTCCCACGCTGATATGTTCGCTCACCCAAAGCTCCCAGGGATGCGACGCGCCTATCGAATACAGGGAGGCGTAACCGGCTGCATTTCTTGATAGGTTTGTTCGTCAGCGACAAAGTCCTGGCCCTGACGTTTCTCCTCATAATCGTGTTACCTTTGTTCATGTGGTCGCTTTGTCGCTGTCGCTCTAGGCTCGAAGCGATACGGTTCTATATCTGGGACAGGTAATTACGCAAAATTATCCATATCAATTATGAATTGCGAACTTGTCCCAGTTGCGTACCAGATGCGCCGTAGTCCATGCTGAATCGTCAAAAACCGAAAACAAAAGTTTGTGTAGTCGGGAGGCGCGATTTCCAAATCCTTACAACCCTTGTGACAGAAACCGATATTGCTTAATGCTGCACCGTGTGTGGCAACAGTAAGACTTGCGTTCGCGAACACTATTGCCTGATCGCGATAGCTCATTTGATATAGAACGCATCTCTTAAACCCCGGAGATTTCAGAAAGTCCCACAATTCGTCTTCGTTATCGAGACTCCTGTGCGCCGTGTCTTTCAGACTGATGAAATACCTAATCAGCTCGCCCAACTTGCTTAGGATAATCCGCGAGGTGATATCGAAGGTATTCAAACCATTGCTTTAACAATATGGTCCGGGAATATCCCCCGGCCATCCAAATGTGCGGACCCGGCCCCGCCACGCAAGGGCCACCCGGGTGTGGGCCGGAAGCTGCATCCGAATCCCGACCGGGTGGTCGATGCCCGGCTGTCCGCCTGCCCAAAGTGTGAAGCCGCATTCCCCGAAGCGTCGCAGACCCCACAACAGGTTTATGAGCGCATCGAACTTCCGCCAGTTAAACCGGACGTGACCCAGGTGCGCCTTTCGGCGGCCGTTGTGGTTGTTGCGGCGAGCGGGTAACCGCTGAAGCCCCACCTGGACTGGAGCAAGGTTCGCCGTTCGGCCAGTCCATCGCGGCCATGGTGGTGCATCTGCATTATGCCCACGCCATCGGTATGGAACGGCTGGTGACGTTGCTGGATGAACTGTTCTCGCTCTCCATCAGTGAGGGCGCGATCAGCAATATCCTCGCCCGCGCGCGTGAACCAATGCTCGACGCGGTGGCGGCGATCGAGACGGTGGTGCTCGCCAGTCCGGTGATCTGTTCCATGAGACATCGGTTCGGGTGAACGGCAAGACCTGGTGGGAATGGGTGTTTGTCGCCACGATCGCCGTGCTGTACGTCATCAAACCGAGCCGCGGCAAGGCAGTCGTGACAGCGCTGTTCAGGGACATCCGGCCCGAGGTCTGGGTCTCCGACATGCTGGGCAGCCAACGCGGCCACGGCGTTCTGTGGCAGGTCTGGCTGGCGCATCTGTTGCGCGACGCGAAATTTGCCATCGAAGACGGTGATACGTCGTTCAGCGCGCCGTTCCGGCGGCTGTTATTGCGTGCGGTCGCGATCGGGCGACGGCGAGAGACGTTGCGGGACACAACCCTCGCGCAACATCTTTACGATCTCGGCCGCCGGCTCGACCGGATCATCTCGATGGCTCCGACCGGGGACGCAGGTCATAAGCTCCACAAACGCATACTCGCCAACCGGGCGCACCTGTTCGTGTTCATGACCCGACGAGATGTGCCGGCCACCAACAACGTGTCCGAGCGACACCTCCGTCCCAGCGTGATCTTCCGAAAAGTGACCAACGGATTTCGCTGCGAGTGGGGTACTGAGACCTATGCCGCGTTCCGATCCGTCGTCAGTACCGCGAAGGCAAATCACGCTTCGGTTTACGACACCATCCGGTTCGTGCTGTCATCCAAACGACCCGACGTGACCATGGTTGCGGTGGGGTGAGCAATTACTCTCAATGAGCATCACCGACTCGGTCGTGGTGGCCATCCTCGGCATACTTACAAGGAAGATTTGGGACGCTTCAAGGTTGATTTTCTGCCAGGACTGATGTGGCCACCCCGACCGGCCTGACCACCCTGACTGCCGTAGTGGTCAAGGTGGTCGCCTGATATTGCAGTTCCGAAATCCCCACTCGCTGACGGTCAGTGAAAGCTGGCTTCCAACCACGGTTTTCACGTTCGTGGTGGCCGTGTTCAAAACCATCTGTTTTCCGCGATACCCTGCCAATCCGTAAATATCTGCGGGTGACCTTCCGACTGACAAATGGACGGCCACAGTTTTGACGACCTGGTTCCGATCACGCCGCCTCCTGCCGATCCCCGCCAGTCTCAGCAGAGAGCACCCGGTAGACGCTCGCCCGACCAATCCCCAACCTGCCTGCGATCTCAGTGGGCGATACGCCGTCCCTCTTTAGGCGGATAATAGTGGCCGCCTGCCGGCGAGCGGTTGGCGCACGGCCTTTGTACTTGCCCTCACGCTGAGCCTTCGCGATACCCTCACGCTGGCGCTCCAACATGGTCTCACGCTCGGCCTGACCGACAGCACCGATGACTGCCAGCATCAACCGACCGGTCGCTGTGCCGGTGTCCAGAGGTTGCGATCCTGACATGCTCAGCACTCTGAGGCTGACCTTCTTGGTTTCCAACAGAGCGACGATGTTCAACAGGTCACCAATTGATCTGGCGAGCCTGTCGAGCTTGGTGACGACGAGTGAATCACCCTCCCGAACATAATCGAGGGCCGCATCAAGCTGATCACGCTTGGCGACAGATGAGACCTGTTCACGGAACACCTTTTGGCATCCGGCGGCCTGGAGTTCCCTCTCCTGGCCTTCCAAACCGGCGACCTGACCTAATGAGGATGTTCGAGCATAGCCGACCAACAATGGCATCTCCCGTCTCATATGAAGCTAAAACGTAATGATACCACATATCCCAAAATTGTCGAACTATTTGTGTGAGACAGGTCGAAGGTTGCTCATTAGGGGATGGTCTATTGGGACGCCGAATTGTGAGACGATCAATGCTCCCGTCTTGTATCTTGGCAGGGTTGGGAAAGGGATTGAGAGGAACATGCCGATCATACATCTGTGTCAGCCATGACCACGGGGCAGCCGAAACCTGAACTAAGGGAACCAAACCCAGGCCAGCACCAAGAGCTTAATGGTTCTGGGTGCGAACAATCCAACAAGGATTATTACGATGCCAGAAGCGATCAAGGAGACCGACAATATGGTATCTGGCCACCCGCTGAGGCTCTGCTCAAAGCTGCGGAATAGTGCTTTCATGCCCCGCCTCATTCACAAGCTGTCGGAATGCGTCACTCTATGCTCGGTGCTTTGGTTACAATAAACCAGACTTCCCAAATAGCCGACCAGGATGGCTCTCTGGGGACCATAGTTGGGGAGATCGACCATGGCACGAACTGCATCACCGGCTGTTCCGATGATCGAGCAGATCGCCAGAGCCATCGCCATGGCTGATGGTGTCGAGTTCGAAGATGACCCCGCACGTTTTCGACGGCTGGCGTTGGCGGCACTCAAACCATTGACCCGACCAACCGATATGATGGTTGATGCGGCGCATGAGGCCGTGTCGTTTGACGGGGCATGGGCAATCAGAGGCCGATCCGACTTCAGGAAAGCGGTGCGGGCGATGGTTCGGACGGCGATGGAGGAAGGTGAATGACAACCGCATATGTGGGGAAGCTGGTGGTATCTTATCCAGCCATAGCAGAGGTCTGGCTCATCGGGTCAAGAGCAGACGGTTCGGCTCAGCACACATCAGATTGGGATTACCTCGTCGTAGCCGACCTTATCACGCTTGAAAGCCTTTCCGCCACGCCTGAGTTCAATGAACCCAACGTCGATTTGCTTGTGGTTTATGATGGCGACAACTTCCGAAAGCCGTGGCGTGATGGAGACCGAGAGAAACACGGTTCGCTGTCAGGTTGGGATTGGAAGCAGACATCTGAAATCGAAGCCCATTATCGTGCAACAAAGCCTCGTTCAAATGATGACTTCTACTCTTGGGTACGCCAAGGTCGTGCGGTCAAGATTTACGCTCGCTCTGGCAAGGGTATGTAGGGCGATCATCCCGCCGCCGACCTGAAACCTGCCCAGCGTCGTGGTCTTCCGGTTCATCCACCAAGCCGATTAAGAAGGCCGAGGAAGGTTACGCAGGTCAGGTGGGATGAAACTCGCCAAAGAAGGAGCGCCAAAACTCAACCACCTCGCTCAAAACCGTGTCGCCAGTTGTGTACCTCGAACCCGCCACGCCCTGTCCATCGGCCACTTCGATCAGCAGGTACGGTCGGCCATAGGGGCCAATGCCGTATGGCCCGACACCATCGCCTGCGATCCGCTCGGTGGGGGTGGTAACCGGGGAACAGTGTTTCGAGCCATTTGCAAGTTGCTGTAGCAGGTCAAAGTTGGGGCATTGGACCGCGACCCATCCGATAAAGCTCTGCTTGTCGATCACGAATTGGCCCCGCAATTGCTTCTGGCATTGCGATTTCAACCATCGTGCCCAGACCCATTCGGGTAGATGGTAGGCCGACAAAATACCGTTGATGGCAGTGGTTTGATTGGAGACGTCAGCCTCAAAGGCGGCAAGGTCTGCTTGCACCTTACCAAAAAAATCGGATGCCATCGTAATGCCGAACATTAGACCGGTTGCGAAAGTGTGCGGGTTCGCGACTCTCTTTCGCTGACCCGAGCCATCGCCCCCCTGCTTGACAGGTCACGGGACGATTCGATTCGTCGAGAACCTTCCTTGTGAAGGTACCGGCCCGATGTCCCGTCCGTTTTCCGCCGCCCGGTTGCGCGCCAGCGCGAGCTTCGTCCGACTGACCGGGGTCAGTGTGACCACGTTCGACGGGATGCTGAAGCAACTCGTGGTCCCCTGGGAGAAGGTTCAGCTGCGTAAGGCCAAACCCGGCCGCCCCTGGGATGTCGGCGGTTTGGAAGATCATCTCCTGATCATGCTGATCTATTATCGTTGCTACATTACCCAGGAATTCCTGGGCTTCTTTTACAACGTCAACAAGAGCGCGATCCGCCGGGCGATCAAGCGGATCGAGAAGCTCGTTCGGCCGCTGATCGGTGTTGAGCGAAAGCCCAACATCAGCCGGGAGGAAGCCGAGGCTCTGATCGTCGATTGCACCGAGCAGCCCATCCAACGTCCGGCCGCGGACGCGAAACAGCGAGAGCATTACTCCGGGAAGAAGAAGCGCCACACGCTGAAAACCGAATACATCATCACCCGGAAAGGTCGCATCGTCAGCGCCTCGCCATCCCACCCCGGCAGTCGTCATGACCTGGCGATCCGTCGTGATGGACCTGAATTGTCGAACAAGGCACGGCTTTACGCCGATAGCGCGTACCAGGGCTATGACAAGGAGCACCGGAACCTGGAATTTCCATACAAGAAACCAAAGAACGGGAAACTCAACGATGAGGAGAAGGAGTATAATCGTGGACTGAGTGGATTCCGCGTCAGGGTCGAGCACCGGATCGGAAGAACGAAACGGTTCAAGATCGCATCGGAGCGCTTCCGCAACCCGCTCGGGACGCATCACACCAAGATCTCGATCATCGCCGGACTGGTGAATTTGGAAGATGGGTTCGGACCGTTCTGATCAGGCAGCGGAAACCTCGTGGACGAGCTCACACCTGACCGCACTGTTCGGGGGAGCTGACTTTCGCAACCGGTCTATTGGAATGTAATCATAGCGGCTCCATCATCATGTCAAGTGGTTTCTCTATAGTTCCGGTGATATCGTGAATGTGGAGGAACCCTTGGGTTTCGAGGGAGCAAGTTAGCCGCAACCAAATGAAAGAGCAGGAGGCGGCAATGTCGAACGTCAGGTTCTTGAGAAAGCCGATCAATTCACTCGCAAATCGGGTGGCGGCGGAATTAAGAGATTGGAAAAAGCTTGGAAGAAGAGCTGTTGGAAGGCAGGCCGAAGAACGTGCTCGCGAAGCCTTGGAGAAGGCGACATGGCGCAGGAACCAGCCCAGGGAATAGGGACCCCGATATGGTCGGGATGATCAGGATGGCGCAATCGAGGCACAGGGCATCCACCCCACATTTGGCCTAAACGCCGTACTGATGGTCGGCTGCCCTACCAATGAAATGAAACGTCCTTGTAATCATGAGGCACTACGAATATGGCGGTGTTCAGCCTAAAGACTCCTTGAATCAACTCGACTCACTATAACCACCAACATTCAATATCAACTGCGAGAGCACCCATGGCCCGTGCGGGGCTTGGCAAGATTGCGGCAGCCGGTTGCGCTCCCCTGTATCAGGCTCCGCGACCGATTCAGATACAGCCGTTTAGTTGTACTCGACTCAGCGCATTCGGGAATTGCCAGTGATAGGAGTCAATCCTGCATAAATTTGTTGCGGCGGCGGTTGCTGTCATGCTGGCGGTTATCTCGCCCGCCGTGGCGCAAGATGGAGAGTGTCAGGGTTATTCGGGACCAGGCGGACCATGCTACTCGGGACCGGGCGGAGGGCTTTATACTGGTCCTGGCGGAGGCAAGTATACCGGTCCTGGCGGGGGGCTTTATACGGGACCGGGAGGCGGCTTGTATACCGGTCCTGGTGGCGGAATGTACACGGGACCAGGCGGAGGGCTTTATACCGGTCCTGATGGCGGTTTGTATACCGGTCCTGGCGGAGGGCTTTATACGGGACCGGCAACATATAAAGGGCCGATGTCGCCATGTATCACGGGAGCAATGGACGCAGAATGGTTGCGGTCCAATTGTCCTAATCGCCAATGATAACCAGCCTCCCGCCCGACATTTACCAAGGGCTTCGAAGCCTTGTCAGGCAGTGGGAATCATCGTCCATACAAACCATTGCGATTGCGGATGAAAAGGATATGGACTCGTCTGAATTTATCGAGACGGACAAGACCATCCGAGATATCTGGACTCGGGTTGGACGAATTCAGGGAAGGACCGCCTTGCCATGAGCAAGTTAAACACGTGCCAAGCGGTTTTGACTATCGGGATTGTATGGTGGGTAGCGGGTTGCGCTCCGCAAGCCCAACAATTCGATACCAACGGGGTCGCCATGAGCGACGCGAACGAAACGTTAAAGGCATGCATTCATGGCATCGATGCGAGGGCGGAGTACGTTTCGCTTGTGCCTTATACAGTCACAAACAACAATCCGACTATTGCACAGATGACGGATGAAAGATTGCCAACTCGACAAGAGGCGACGCTATACGGCCAACGGGCGGATGAAGTGATAGGGGATTGTGTCACGCCATATCGGGACGCTATCGCCCGTTATCGGCCATGGCTTGTTAATCCTAATGCTGAATACCTCGATAGTGTACGTGCAACCGTCGTTTTAACGGTTGAACGTAAGATAACATGGGCGGAACGGCTTAGACGCAATCAAGCCGCAGCGGCCACGCTCCGCCAAGAGATTGCCTCGATCAATCAGGCTCGAAACGCTGAGATAGCACAGGATAGGAATCAGCGTGCCCAGAATGCGGCGGCTAGCCTAAGCGCTTTGGCCGCTTTCCAGAACGCCAATCGACCATATATCCCGCCCGCGACGTTCGTGCCTGCCCCTGTGTATCGGGCGCCAGCGTATCAGGCTCCGCAACCGATTCAGATACAGCCGTTTAGTTGTACTCGACTCGGCGCATTCGTGAATTGCCAGTGATAGGCGTCCATCATGCGTAAACTCATTATCTTGGCTTGCCTGCTATCCTCGCCAGCGATGGCACAGGTTGGCAATCATATTGACGGACCAGCGACATTCGATGTCATGGGCTATCTGACAAATACCATGAGCGGTTGTGATGATGGCATGGCGAAGAATTGTTCGCTACTTTCAAGAATGATTGGCGCCGAAACGCATTACGGAGAATTCCCCGACGATCCGGGGAAGTACGTGGTAACGTTTCTGACTCTGACAACTGGCGGTAGCGGCGCCGAAATGCGGGCAATCGTGATGAAAAACGTCAATGGTGTACATTACAACGCGGTGGGCGATGCGGTTGTCTGGGGTGGTTTCCCTAAAGACGTTCAATTCAACCGTAATCGTACCATAAGCTGGATTGGCACGGTGATGGGACCGAACGATCCGCATTGCTGCCCGACTGCCCACCAGGCGCAACATCTGTCGGTTGGTGCCCCAACGGGTCTCAGATTTCACGGCGCCAGAGCAATCTAGCCGAACCTCGAATAGCTTCCCGACACGGCGCCAAGGGTAACGACCATGTTAACCGATTCGGAGCGCAAGCGGCTTATCGCAATCCTCGGTATGCTAGGGTCAGAGCATGACGGTGAAAAGGCGGCGGCGGCTACACAGGCGGAGGCATTTCGGCGAAAGCACGGCATGACATGGGCGGAGTTATTAGCCGCCAGTCAAGAGGCGCCACAAGCGCCGCCAAGGCCAAGCTATGCCTATCAGCCGCCGCCATACCAGCAACCGCCAGAACCGCCACGGCCAAGCGCTCGGCAAGCCTACCAGCCGCCGCCAAGGCCAGAACCGAACCCAGCCTACGAGCCGCCAGTCCCGCAAGTGAGTCTAGGCTGGCGGATTTACGCCTGGTTTCATCCGTGGGGCATGATTTGTGCGGTTGCGGTGGTGCCGCTCACTCTGGCATTTCCCGCCGTGTCGGTTGTCATTGGAATCGGTTGCCTGTTTTGGATGCGGGCCTGGTTTGTGCGGCATTGGTTCGATTAACTGTCCTCCGTCATCCGCCAAGGTCCGCAGCAAGCCAAGGCCAAGTTGTATTTAATCTTGTAGCTACCGGCGCCAGCCAATGCCGAAAATTGTAGCCTTTCCGCCACATTCGCCAGCAGGTTGGTCACACGCAAAATCTTCGAAATACACTGGCCATTGTGGGTAGGGGTGGGAAGGGTTGGCCGGACGACCTTCAATACCATCGTAGAAATTCGTTCCGCCTCTTACGGAAAAATAAGCTCAGGACAGATTGTCTGGCAAGATGAAATCGTAGGCAGGTACCAAGTTGATGGGCTATATTGTTTCGGGAACCAGTGGGAGGAGCTAAGGTCATGGCGTTCACCTTGAACGGGTTTGGCACGAGCTATTGGGGAACACGATGGGAACCCGATGGCACCTACATCACGACCAAATGGATTGTTTTCTTTTTCGTGCCAATCATTCCGGTCAGATCAGTGCGTGTCCTCCAGGCAGGTCCGGTTTACGGTTCCGCTATATATTCCACGCATTCTATGACAACCGTGCCGGTGCCACTCGATAAAGGTATGGTTGTGCGGGTATACGGCTTGATCGTCGCAATTGTGTTATTCCTTATCTTCGTCGTGCCTGTCCTCAACCGATTGGTTGATTGGGCGTGAATGATGAAGTCGGATACGGTCGGCACACGACCGTGGCGGCTGCGGTGGACGCCAAGATCGCCCGTTTGGAAAGACAGGCGGCAACGCTTCGAAGGCATCGGGCGTACGGGTCAACATCCTGGTCATTTTGGCCGTGATGACCACATCGCCAGCGTTCAGAGCCGCCAGCATCGCCTTGCCTTGCGCCCGTTCGGCCAAAGGCACAGAACCCGATACGCCGCCTTCCACGAAGGTCTGCGAGACCTTCGACCCGTGCATCATGGCGTAGCCAGCAATCGTGCGCTCTTGAAGGTCAAGACTTTCGCCGTCCTCGGCTTGCCGCATTGTCGAGACCCGAACATATCCGAAAACCGCCATCACACATCGTCTGTCTGCTTGTCTGCTTGCGCCAGAGGATATAGCTTTGTCTGCCTGCTAGCAGACATTTGCCGACAATGGTGAGTGCGAGAAAGGGCCGAGCTTCAGCCACCCCACGACTGGAATAGCCCACGAAAGCCGTGGCGCACCATCTGGTTCCGTTGCGGGGTATGAAATCAACATTTAGCCTGTATTGGATAATTTCGATTTGGGGAGCATTTTTGCGGCTGCCTCAACGTCAGATCGCAGTTTCTGCGCTCCACCGTGGATTAGAATGCCACGGGAGGCTATGGAGGCGGCGGCTATGGTTTGTCGTGCCAGCGGTAAACCAGGAACGGAGCGCAATCAATTTTGGCCTTGTTCCAACCGCAATAGCATTGATTGCGGGAGTGAGAATCAACCTCAGGACTGTCATCATAGCAAATCATGGTGGCAATGTCATGGCTGGCGTACTTCATTAGGTAAACCACGTAATGGTGTTCGGCTTGTTGGGGGAATATGGTCTCGGTTCCGTCTGGCAGGCCGCAAACGTACCTTCCCAAACCGTTGCCCGCTTGGTATGTGCAACCGGCGTGCGCCATGGCGGGCGATGCAATCAGGCAAGCCAAGATAATGAGTTTACGCATGATGGAGATTGCTCTGGCGCCGTGTCGGGAGGCTATTGAGGGACGATACCGAAACCGAGACCGAACGGCCCTGGCTTCCATCCGTCGCTTGGTCTCCAAGCGCACTTGACGGTTAATTCTCCGAACACCCAACACATAAACAAAGGTCCGCTGCCCGTATCGACTTTGACTTCACGCAATTCTACGGGCGAGTAATACTGGCGCGCGTAAGGTGGAGACCATACCTGCCCGTACCATTCCTGAGTTACACTAGGCGTTTCGCTCATATCGAGAGGGGGACCAATCCGCATCATTTTGTAACTGTGGCCGCATTCCGCATAGTTTGGGAAAGGGGGATCGCGGTAAATCACCGAATTCATGTAGCGGCATGTGCCGAAAACTCGTGAATCCAGTTGGTATATGAAGCGGTTGCCCCCGTCGCCAGTTGGCGTTGGCCACATTGACGCGAGTATTTCCGCCTGTGTTGGTTGCGGTGCTGCGGCCACGGGAACGGCGGCGGCTTCCTTCGGCTTCGGCGCGGGCGGCGAAGGTGGAATGGCGAGTATAACGCCAACGGCCAGTGCGGGAACCCCGAAACCACCGAGCACGATAATAGCGGCGCCTTGTAATTTGGTTGCCATGATGGACTCCTTGGTCATTGGCAGGTTGTGAATGTACCGAGCCGATTACAGGTGAACGGCTGCAACCGGATTTGCTGCGGCGGCTGATACACAGGGGCGGCGGGAACGAACGGCGGCGGAGCGATGTAGGGTCGATTGGCGCTCTGGAAAGCCGCCAGAGCGTTTAGGGTAGCCGCCGCATTTTGCGCCCGCTGATTCTGGTCCTGTGCTATCTGTGCGTTGCGAGCCTGAGTAATCGAGGCGACCTCTTAGCGGTTTTCCGCTAGTACCTCGTCACAGTGATTTTGACCGGTTGACCAGAACGGCGGCGAACCGGCGGGTGCCAGTACCGCAGGCCCCAACAGATCGGGTCGATTCTTCGCAAGAATCGATTTCAAAGAGTCAAAATCACTGTGACGAGGTACTAGGGCGGCTTGAACACGGCGCAACCTTTCCGCCCATGTTATCTTGCGTTCAACAGTCAGGACCACGGTCGCGCGTATGTTATCGAGGTATCTTTCTTCCGCGTTGCTAAGCCATGGCCGATAAGTCGCGATTGCTTGCCGTATTGGCGGTATGCAATCCCGCATCGAGTCATCCGTCCGTTGTCCGTATAGCGCCGCTTCTTGTCGAGTTGGAAACGTTTCATCCGTCATCTGTGGCTTTATCGTCTCGTGTCGTTAGTCAGGCACCTTTGCCCCAAGCGGGAACCCTGCATGGTCCATACATTGGGCAAAGTGCCATCGTTCGATGCTGTTCCAACCGTTGGGGTAGAATTCCTGAACAACTCCGGCGCTGTTTACATATGCTTCCACGGGGTAGTTATTGCGGGCGCATATGCTCACAATATCCGTCAAAGTGTTCTCGTGCTGCCAGTGCCGCTCTTGAGCCTTCTCTGCTTCAGCTTTTGCGGCCTCGGCTTGGTATTGACGTCGCTGAGCAGCGGCAGCAGCCTCCTCCTCCCGTCTTTGTTCCTGCTCCGCCGCAATACGCTGGGCGGTCGGACCGTTGGGATTAGAAGCCCACGGAACAGTACAACCAGGAACTTTCACAAACTTGTTGTCCTTATAAATCGTAGCACGAGCTTGGTGTTCGGGAGAACAATACCAATCCGACGCGGGTTGACCTGGCGGATGATCTGATGCGGGCATATAGAGGCCCATCGACCCAATGCCCGCAAAGGTTTGACCATCGGGAGCATGAACGGCGGCACATCCGCCAACTCCGACGATGAGTGCCACTGTGGGCCACAACGGTCTCGAGTGCTTCCTTGCTTTGGCCAAGTTCTCTACCCGATTCCAATTGCGTTTTGTCGCCATCATACGCGGATGATCCAACCGACCAAGTAGACGCCGCCAAAGTTTACCGCCGCCTTACACCAGCACAATGATGCGCCGACGTGGCCGCCGTCTCGGCCATGACGCGGATTGGCCGAAAACATTTGGATGTCGTGACCATTATTTTCACAGAATGGGTTTAGATTGGCGTAATCAACCGATTGGCTGACTTGCCCGCAAGAGCCTCATTGACAGCTGTAGGTGGCGGGGAAGTCAGGCATGGCCATATTTTGGCAAGTGAACGGCTGAATCCGCACAGGTTGTGCAGGCTGCGGCAGAGGCGAAGAGGGGATGACATACGGTCGATTGGCGTTCTGATATGCGGCCAACGCCCTGGCTGCATCAGGGTTGAACCGTACTCCCCGTCCGTTCTCTTCGTTCTCATAACCCCTGGTTCCAATCGGACAGTAGCCAGGCCCGTACGAGTTGCCCAAAGCGCAATCAAGCGGATGGTCAGCGCAACCCGACAGGGCGACCGTTACGGCAATTGCGATCAGAGCCTTGGAATGTGACACTTGTTGGCTTCCCCAAAACCTTTTCCCTCTGGTCTGATGTTAGCGTGTGCGGTTTGATAATTGGTTACACCCCGTCATTTCCTGAAAATGGGTTTATTGCTGCCAAATCGACCGGCTTGGTGACGTGGCCATCCATTCCCGCCTCCTGGCATTGCACCACCTGGTCGGGGAAGAAATAGGCGGTTAACGCGAGGATCGGCACCTGGTCGTATG
>Ga0206861_1041_pt1 | contig 32149 bp, 29 predicted proteins | sample Alteio_BWOrgCont_45_FD_152617 | JGI IMG/M metagenome (GOLD analysis project Ga0206861, IMG submission 152617) | Enriched cells from forest soil in Barre Woods Harvard Forest LTER site, Petersham, Massachusetts, United States -... | ecosystem: Environmental > Terrestrial > Soil > Temperate forest >... | reverse complement strand
TTGGGATTGACCCGTATCGAAATGGCGGCGATAAGATTTAATTCTTTTGCGATCAAAGCAATCCGCTGCAGTTCAGGTTTAGATTCCACGTTAAAACATAAAATGCCTTTGCTGAGCGCAAGCCGTATGTCTTGTTCACTTTTACCCACGCCCGAGAAGACGATTTTTTTCGGATCCCCGCCTGCAGCTAATACGCGATGCAATTCGCCTTGGGACACAATATCAAAGCCGCAGCCTTGTGCAGCTAAAAAATTCAAAAGGCCAATATTGCTGCTCGCTTTGACGGCATAGCAAATTAAATGCGGCTGGGACTTGAGGGTGCGGGAGAAGGCTTGATAATTTGCGCGCAAGGTAGACAGGGAATAGACATAAGTCGGAGTGTCCCAGAGTGCCGCAATTTTTGCAAGCCCGACCTGTTCGATATAAAGTTCTTGATGGTAATAATGAAAATTAGACATAAATTTAAACCGATCCCTCTTGAGACTCATCGGGGGGCAAATAGAGTGCACCGGTTTGACCGCAGGCACACAAGGCTAAGCATAAAAAAAGGGAAGTCAATTTAATCATAATGTTTGTTATACTCTAACCATCATTAAATGAGCAAAAAAATGAACAAATTAAGCTTACTCCGAATTTATATTCCCGTCTATATTCTAGCGCTAGTTCTGGGGGGGTGCACCGCCCAAAAAGAAGAGGAAGCCCAAGTGCGCCCGGTCCAATATACTATCGTCCAAAACAGTGCCACGCAGAGTTTGCGCACCTTTTCCGGTCTAGTCGAAGCCGGTTATGAGGCCACCTTAAGTTTTAAAGTGGCAGGCACTTTACTCGAGCGTCCGGTGAATGTCGGGGATGCTGTCCCTAAGGGAGCATTGCTTGCGCGTTTAGATAATCGTGATTATCAAATTGTGGTGGCAGGAGCCCAAGCGGCACTAGATTTGGCGCAAGCCCAATACCTCAATGCCAAAGCCGATTATGAGCGCACCAAAAGTTTGTATGAAAACCGCAATGCCGCAAAAAATGATTTAGATGCTGCACGAGCCAGCAGCGATTCGCGTAAAGCGCAAGTGGAGTCCGCGCAGGCACAATTGGCAGCCGCGCAGTTACAATTATCCTATACCGAAATCGCCTCGCCTGATCAGTGTAATGTCGCGGAAATATATTTTGAACAAAACGAAAACATAGGCGTGGGCCAACCCGTCGTGCGTGTGAATTGTGGGGATTGTCCACAAGTGACCGTGTCTGTGCCGGATACCATTATTAACCAAATTAAACCCAATGATAACGTGAATGTCCGCACGCCGGCCTTGCCAGGAGAAGTTTTAGTGGCCAAGGTCAAAGAGGTCGGTGTTGCGACGGGGGTGCGCTCGGCAACGTATCCCGTGCGCGTCGTGATGACTGGGGATTGTACACATTCTTTGCTCCGATCCGGTATGGCCGCGGATGTAGAGTTTAATTTTAATTTAAGCCCCGCTGCGGAAAATACGATCATCGTGCCTATTGTTGCCGTCAATGAAGATAAAGACGGCACGTTTGTATTTGTACTCACGCCGGATGCGGACCGTGCAGGCTATTATATCGCGCAGCGTCGTGATGTGACTATTGGTGAAATGACGCGTTTGGGGTTGGTGGTAAAACAAGGCTTAGCGCCCGGTGAATACATTGCCACCGCAGGGGTGAAGCAACTTAACGATCAAGCCGTGGTGACTTTATTAAAAGTAAAGGAGTAAGTTTTGGACATTACGCGGTTTGCCATCGAGAAAGACAGGATCACCTGGACCTTGTTACTGGTATTAATATTTGCCGGGATTTCAAGTTATCTTTCCATGCCGCGCAGTGAAGATCCGGGTTATATTGTGCGCACCGCACTCGTGCAAACCGGTTTTCCTGGAGCAAGTCCTGAGCGTATTGAATTACTCGTCACAGATAAATTAGAAAAATACATCCAACAAATTCCAGAAGTCGATTACGTGAAAAGCACCTCGCGTGATGGCTTATCGGTTATTTATGTCACCATTTAAGAACAATATAAAGACATGCGCCCGATATGGGATAATTTGCGCCGCAAAGTGGAGGATGCAAAACGGGAGTTGCCCGAAGGCATACTGGGGCCGTTTGTCAATGATGAATTTGGCGATGTCTTTGGCACGATTTATACCTTAACGGGGGACGGGTTTAATTATCATCAACTCAAAGAAATCGCCAAAGAAATACAAAATGAATTACTGTTGGTCGAAGAAGTCGCTAAAGTTGACATTATAGGTGCGCAAGAGGAGTGGGTGGTACTTGAGTATGACAATTCGCGCTTAGCGCAAATGAAGATAACCCCCAAGATGCTGATTAAAATGTTGCAAGAGCGCAACATTATTTTACCCGGTGGCGATATCCGCACCACTTATGAAAAAATAGTGATCGAACCCACGGGTAATTTTGAATCGGTGGATGATATCGGTCGTAGTGTCATTAATTTACCGGAATCATCGCAAGTGGTGCGTTTAGAAGATATCGTGACCATCAAACGCATGTATGTGGATCCGCCTAAAGAATTAACGCTAGCCAAAGGTGAGCCTGCTTTAGCGCTGGCCATTTCTTTACGCAGTGGCGGCAATATCATTCAACTCGGAAAAGATGTTGAAGCCGTGATGGCGCGCGCGCTCAAAACTTATCCTGTGGGCATTAATATCGATCAGTTTATGTTTGCGCCTGATATCGTCGATGATAAAATCAAAAATTTTGTCGGTAATTTATATCAGGCCATTGCCATAGTGATTTTAGTCATGTTAGTCGCATTAGGTTTTCGCACCGGGTTAATTGTGGCGACCTTAATTCCCACCACGCTGATTATTACTTTTTATGTGATGTCCTTGTGGGGTGTTTGGTTAGAGCAAGTCTCACTCGCATCATTAATTATTGCTTTGGGGATTTTGATTGATAATGCGATAGTGATGGCCGAATCCATTATGGTCCAAATGCGGCAAGGTAAACGCGCAGTTGAAGCTGCTATTGCTGCGGCAAAAGAATTACGTGTTCCTTTGCTCACTTCATCGCTGACGACGATCGCAGCGTTCTTGCCGATTATTCTTGCAGAATCAGCAACCGGTGAGAATGTCGCAAGTTTATTTAAAGTCATCACCATCACCTTATTGATTTCATGGATCATCGCTTTAACGTTTATTCCATTATTGTGCGTGCGTTTTATGCGCGTAGAAAAAGCGGAAGAAAATTTTAATACGCCGTTTTATAAAAAATACCGTGCAAGTTTACTTTATATTTTGCAACGCCCCTGGCAGATGCTAGGCGTGATGGGCATGATATTTTTGTTGTCCTTGATGGGATTTCGCTTTATTCCTAGTATTTTTTTTCCAGCAAATGAGCGACCCACGTTCACCGTGGAATTAAAATTACCGCAAGGTGCACCGATAGAACGTACTTTACAAGTGGTGGAGGGTTTAGAGAAATTTGTCGCAACTGATTTAGCGGTAGGCCCCACACGCAAACAAGGGGTGGAAGATTGGGTCACGTATATCGGTGATGGTGGACCGAAATTTATATTGCCTTATTCCCCAGAGCCTCCTAATTTGGCTTACGCCATTATGGTGGTGAATGGTACGGATTTTAATACGAATAAAAATGTATTGATCCCCAAACTTGAGCATTTTATTATTGAGCATTACCCAGATGTCTCACCTACGCTGCGCCCGCTTACTTTTGGTCCGGATGCCTGGCCCCCCGTTGCTATTCGTATTTCAGGCCGTGATACCGACGAATTATTTACTTTAGCTGAAGCCGTCAAAGCGCATATTGCTACCATTCCTGGCACGAAATTTGTGACGGACGATTGGGGTGCGCGCAGTAAAAAAATTGTGCTCAATATTGATGAAGCCAAGGCACAACTTGCGGGTGTGACCCATGAAGACATTGCACTATCGATGCAAACCTTCTTAACCGGCATAGAGGCGAGTGAGTACCGTGAACAAGATGAACTTATCCCCATAATGATCCGATCTGAGCAGGCCGGTTTAACCCGTAATGATATCAGTAGTGTGAATGTGTACGCGCAAGCCACCGGTCAGACCGTGCCGCTGACGCAAGTGGCGACCCCTGAATTATTGTGGCAGCCGGGCAATATCGAGCGGCGGCATCGTTTGCGGACCATTACCGTAGAAGCGTTAATTGAGCCGGATGTCACCGCAAAAGAAATTACCAATCAAATCAAGCCTTGGATGGAGGCGCAAGCCAAAACCTGGCCGTTTGGCTATTCCTGGGCGTTTGGGGGCGAAGAGGAGACGGCCGTTAAAGCACAAGCCTCGATTGTGGCTAAATTGCCGATCGCTGCTTTTTTAATTATTTTTATTTTAATTGCGCAATTTAATTCTATCACCCAGCCGCTGATCATTTTATGTACCATTCCGTTATCGATTATTGGAGTCGTCATTGGATTATTAGTGACCCGCTCTGCATTTGATTTTATGACTTTATTAGGCGTCATTTCTCTGGCCGGCATTATTATTAATAATGCGATAGTATTGCTCGATAGAATTCGTATCGAAATTGAAGAAAACGCAAGGCCTCCCGCACAAGCGGTCATTGAGGCGGCGCAACAACGCTTGCGTCCTATTTTATTAACCTCAGCCACCACCGTGTGCGGCATGATACCGTTATGGTTGGGTGGCGGCGCGATGTGGCACTCGATGGCAATCGCAATCATTTTTGGTATTTCTGTGGCCACAGTATTAACACTCGGTGTAGTGCCGGTGTTGTACAGTTTGTTTTTCAAGGTAAAGTATACTAATATGTAGCTCATTTTACCGATTTAAATAGGATCCCCATGACTCCACTTAAAAACGATCGCCTGATCCGCGCATTACTTCGACAAGAAGTGGATCGCACCCCCATTTGGATCATGCGTCAAGCCGGGCGTTATTTGCCTGAGTATCGCGCGCTGCGGCAAAAGGCGGGCACTTTTATGGAGTTGGTGCAAAATCCTACTCTGGCGTGTGAAGTCACTTTGCAACCTTTAGCGCGTTATGATCTCGATGCTGCGATATTATTTTCAGATATTTTAACCATTCCTCATGCCATGGGTTTAGGTTTGGAATTTGTTGCCGGTGAAGGCCCTATCTTTACTAAGCCGATACGTCACGAGCAAGACGTGCAAAACTTACCTATTCCTGATCCCTCAGAGGAACTTAATTATGTGTTAGACGCAATAGGGTTGATACAAAACGAACTTAAGGGACGTGTACCGTTAATCGGTTTTGGCGGAAGTCCCTGGACGCTCGCTTGTTATATGGTTGAAGGCAGTGGCAGTAAAGATTTTTCCAAAATACGTGCCATGCGCTACGCGCGTCCTGCATTATTAGAAGCCTTACTGGATAAACTGATTGAGGCGACTGTGGCTTATTTAAATGCACAAATTGCAGCCGGCGTGAATGCAGTGATGATTTTTGATACCTGGGGCGGCATTTTAAGTCCAAATGATTATTTACACTTTTCATTAAAGCCCATGCAAAAAATCATTGCGCAATTAAATTTAAATCAAAATGATCGCCGTATTCCTTGTACGATTTTCACTAAAAATGGTGGTCAACATTTAAGTGCGATGGCAAGTTCCGGGGCGGATGCTTTAGGAATCGATTGGATGACTTCTCTTGCGGAAGCAAAACATAAAGTCGGCGATAAAGTTGCGCTGCAAGGCAATCTTGATCCTGCAGTATTGTATGGGAATCCAGGAACCATCGTGCAAGCCGCCCAAGAGATGCTCGATGTTTATGCCGGTGCGCCTGGACACGTGTTTAATTTAGGTCATGGCATCTATCCAGATGTGGATCCTGAGCATGTGGCGGTCTTAGTAGAAACCGTCCATAGTTATGTCGGGACTAGACCAATCATATAGGGATGATGATGTTATTGACTCGTGCGCTCATACTCTTGTTACTCAGCCTACTTATCGGGTGCTCGGATAATTCCACCCGCGTGCAAGGTTATGTGTATCAAGAACCCATATACATGTCGAGTATCGTAGAAGGCATGTTGTGGAGTTTGGATGTCGAGCGCGGTGAATTTGTCACCGCCGGTCAAACGCTTTTTTCGCTAGATCCTGAACCGCAACGGTATAATTTAACGGCTGTAGAAGATCAGCTCAAACAAGCAGAGTCTACATTGCTGGATATTGAAAAAGCGAGCCGCGAAACCATTTTAGAAGGGCTACGCGGTAAAATCGAAGAAGCCGAAGCAAACTTAGATATTGCGCGCAAAAAAGCCGCGCGTTTTGAAGCCTTAGTGACCAAAGGCGCGATCGCAATAGAAACACGCGATGAAGCCACTGCAGATGAGCAAGCAAAATTGGCAGCATTAGTGACCGCTAAAGCGAATCTTGCAGAAGCTGAACTCGGTGCGCGGGTCGATGCCATTAAAGCGCAACAAGCTGTAGTTGAAAGTCTTAAAGCACAAGTCGAGAGTGCAAAATGGGCGCTGGCGCAAAAAACCAGCATCGCGCCGCATGATGCTTTAGTGGTGGATACGTTTTACCGTCCAGGCGAAAATATAGCTGCGAGTAAACCGGTATTACAATTATTTGACCCTGAGCGTTTGTTTGCGATTTTCTTTATTTCTGAGCCTGTGTTGAGTGAAATTTGTTTAGGGCAAGATATTTTTGTAGCGCATGATCGCTCAAAGAAAAAAACCAAAGCGGTTATCAGTTATATTTCCCCCCAAGCAGAATATACGCCACCCGTGATTTATAGTAGGGAAAATAATCAAGCCTTGGTGTTTCGTATTCAAGCCACACTTGCGCCTGAACATATCAAATCATTTCATTCGGGGCAGCCCATCGATATTTATTTACCAGAAGATAATAAATGTCATGAACAACAATAATGAGCCTTATGTTATTGATGTCAAAAACTTAAATAAAAGTTTTGATGGAAAAAGTGTGGTCAGAAATGTGAGCTTGCGCGTCAAGCGTGGCGAAATCTTTGGTTTTTTAGGCCCGAATGGCAGTGGTAAGACCACCACCATCCGCATGTTGTGTGGTTTGTTAACGCCAGATAGCGGTGAGGGACAATGTTTAGGCTTTGATGTGATCCGTGATTCCGAACACATTAAAAGTCGGGTCGGCTATATGACCCAAAAATTCAGTTATTACGAAGATTTAACCGTATACGAGAATTTAAAATTTGTCGCGAATATTTATCAATTAAAAGACCCTGAGCAAAAAATTACCCATAGTTTAGAGCAGTTTGGTTTTGCGCGTGATCGTAGAAATCAATTAACAGGGCTGTTATCGGGTGGCTGGAAACAACGTTTAGCATTGGCCGGGTGTTTATTGCATGATCCCGAGTTATTATTATTAGATGAGCCGACTGCAGGCGTAGACCCTAAAGCGCGGCGAGAATTTTGGGATGAGATCCAATTTTTAAGCGAAAAAGGCATTACCACATTAGTGAGTACGCATTACATGGATGAAGCCGAGCGGTGTAACCGTTTGGCATATATTGCCTACGGTGATTTATTGGTTGAGGGCACGAGCAGTGAGATCATTAAATCAACGGGACTCACCACGTATGAAGTGCATGGCGAGAATTTACATCACTTAGCACAAGTACTGCGCAGCACACCCGGAATCGATCAAGTGGCATTATTTGGTGAAGTGTTACATGTCAGCAGTCAAAACGCGCAAGCACTTGAGCAAGCCTTAGTGCCGTTTCGATCCGAAGGGTATCATTGGGAATTAGCACGGACCTCACTCGAAGATGTGTTTATTCATTTAGTGGGCACAGACAAGGATAATTTTTAAATGGACACACTTTCCTGGCCACGCTTAAAGGCCGTGATCATTAAAGAATTTATTCAAATGAAGCGGGATAGGCCGACCCTTGCGATGATGATCGGGATCCCGTGTTTGCAATTAATCTTATTTGGCTTTGCAATTAATGTAAATCCTAAGCATTTGCCTACTGCACTGGTTGTTTCCGATAATGGCGTGCTGGTCAATGATTTTGTGCAAAGTTTGCAAAATACCGATTACTTTGAAATTGTTGAGCCGAATACGTCGTACGAAGAAGCCGATAAATTGCTGCGTCGCGGTCAAGTGCAATTTATTGTGCAGGTGCCGGTTAATTTTACCCGGGATCTGATCCGGGGTGCGCAGCCTGCATTATTGGTCGAAGCCGATGCAACGGATCCGGCTGCAAGTGGTTATGCGCTTTCTGCCATCAGTCAAGTGGCACGCACGGCGCTCAATCCTAATCTAATCGGTGCGCTGAATTATTTACAACCGGTGCAAGATCCTTTCGAGTTACGTGTCCATCAACGTTATAATCCTGAAATTATTACAGCCTATAATATCGTTCCGGGATTATTGGGGGTTGTATTGACCTTGACCATGGTGGTTATTACCTCACAAGCCATGACGCGCGAGCGTGAGCGCGGCACGTTGGAAAATTTGCTGTCCACCCCAGTTCGACCAGTCGAAGTGATGATAGGGAAAATTGTGCCTTTTCTTGTGGTGGGTTACGTGCAAGTGATTTTAATTTTAGCGGCAGCTTATTTTGTCTTTGGCGTGCCGATACAAGGCAGTGTCGCTCTATTATTACTGCTCTGTTTTCCGTTTATTGCGGCAAATTTATCTGTGGGGATCACCTTTTCTACGTTAGCGAATAATCAATTGCAAGCGATGCAAGGCGCGATCTTTTTCTTTTTACCGTCGTTACTCTTATCAGGATTTATGTTTCCATTTGCCGGCATGCCTGCGTGGGCGCAAGTGGTGGGCAATGTGTTGCCGCTCACGCATTTTTTGGTGATTGTGCGAGGCATTTTATTAAAAGGTAATGGGCTGGTGGACGTATGGCCGGCATTGGTGTCGATATTATTATTTATGGTTGTGATGATGGTAATAGGCGTGAAGCGATTTAGGCAGACATTAGATTAGAACGCACAAACCATTTGGTCATTATTATTATTCGAATTTTTTGTGTCAGCTGTAGTAGCTGCGGACTTCCCAATAAAGAGATCGAATTGAGTCTTGATGGGACTCGCGACGGCAACAGATTTTTTCTCTTTTACTGTTCTTTCATCATCAGAGCTCTCTTCTATCGTGTAAGCATAAGAAATAAAACCTGCACCTATGCCAGCAAGTCCTTGTACTGCAGCATGACCGTCGCTACCTCCACTAATCGTCATGGCATCGGCTGCCCGTTTGCCGCCTTCTATGCCCATAAAAACCACGGTAATGGCATTGGCAACCGCGCAAAATTTATCCCAAACGCCCAAAAATGTCAGTGGTGGTAAATTTTTCCAACCGGCCCGCCAGGTATCCATTATTTTTTTAAACGCATAATAGCCTTCAGACCACATGGCGCCTAACAGTAATAATCCAGCAACGATGTAGCCGCCAAATTTGGCAGCCACTTCATCTGCGCCCGGATAAAAAGTCATCACTAAGCCCCAGATCACAACCGCTGCGACACAAAGCGTTAAGACGGTTCTTTTTAAAAATTGTTGCGCCATAATTTGAATGACACTTTCACCTGGCTTTAATTTTTGGATCGAAGAAAGCGTGCCAGATAATACCAATAAGGCATTCATCAGTGCAAAAAATAGCGCAAAAGCAAGTGCTATCCAACCGGGTGGGCCACTTGCACCTAAAATTGCGATCATAAAGATTTCGGCGCCAAAGCTACTTAAGCCATAATTGATCATAAACGTACAGGCGCCGGATAAAAAGGTAAAGAAAATAAGCGCAAACCGCTCTTTCGCCTCTGCCGTCAATAACCAGGTGGTGCATAAATCAACCAACTCTTGTAAGGGATCAAAGAAAATAGTTTTTTGCGCATTACCGCTGACGATGGCGCCTATCACACCCATGGCTTTTTGCCAGTCATTCGGGTTGTTTCCTGCAATTTGCTCCAGAATAAAACCACCGGTGGTCATGCCGCAGACGATCATAAAGGCCGCGGTTAATACGCCTATGAAAATTTTACCGCCGGAAGGGTTGATGTTTTTGAGGTCTAGGTTTAGCCAATACGGATTAGGGTTGTTATTGGATTCAGATGCGTCTTTGTTTTTATCAGTGCTGTCAGTGGTTTGAGTGTCTTCAGGTTCTAAAGTACTTGGGAAAGAGGCCGCAATCTTTGAGAACTTTTCTACGGTAATTACAGGTTCACCACTAGTTGTAGGGTTGGCATGATTGATTAAATCAACGGCGATTTGATTGAGATTAAGCGGTGTGTTATCGGGTATAGCCGATGCGAAGATACCCCCTAGCAGTGACTACTGCATTGAATTTAGCATTATCAGAGATTTGTAGCTGATAGAGGAAAATATAGAACAGCCAGAGTGCTAAGGCTTGTTTTTGTTGATCCTCAAGTTGATTGATTAGGGCAAGCGTCGAGGCTTGCTGTAAACCGAGTGCTTGGCCAAATAAGGCAAGAGTTACGGATTTTTGCGTAGTTGTCTCATCTTCGACTTTTTGTCCTTGTAAGGCGCTTAGTACAGAGTCTAATTCCTCAAGAAGAAAGCTTGAAGTATGGCCCTGTAAGGGTTCTTTCAATCCTTGGATAGTTTTCTGAATTGCGGTAATAATCATAATGTCTCTCTCTGAATTAGGCTTGGATGTTGATTTTCTATAAAAATCAGAGAGTTATCGTCGAGCAAAGGCGCTCACAACAGATATGAAGAGGGGTAATTTAGGGTGATTTAATAATGACATCATAATACACACCTTATCCAAGCAATTTTTAATGATTACAAAATTAAGTTGAGATGTCAAGTTTTTTTGACCCTCACCTAACCGCTACCTGAATCGAGCCCCTGTCATCCCAGTAAAGGTTACGGTGTACGTTGAGGGAATTGCAGAATAGGTTCTTAGACCGTCATTGTTGAGGGAATTGTAGAACTTGTTCTTTAGACCGTCATCCCCGCGAACGCGGGGATCCAGAGTCTATTCAAGATCAGAGTTTCTGTGTATTTATCAGGTTTCTGGATCCCCGCGTTCGCGGGGATGACGGTCTAAAGAACCCCTTCTGTCAACGACACCGTAGCTTTACAGGGATGCAGCGTATGCATGGGATGCTAGTTAAGGGGCAGGATAGCTAATCACATAAAAGCAGTCCTAAAAAGAATTATATCCGGATAAAATGCTCCACAAATAGTCTGACCAGTATTTTATGCGAATTGCGCCAGCCCTGAGTATAAAATACTGGTCAGACTATTTGTGGGGCCACATTCAAGGACCTACTAATGCACTGCATTTAATCAATGTAAAAATTTTACTCACACACACATTCACAAGCAAATCGGCTAGCTACATTTCACAAACCGTTAATGACGCTGACAATAATATTTTATTAAAAAACTTGCAATAAAGAACCACAATGGTATTATACCCCATAGGATCTTTATTTAAACTCAACCATTGGAAGATTTTTGCGCATGGATGCACAGATAACACTCAACCGTTCTTATACAGTGTTCAAAAATTATCACATCTTTATGAATCTGTATGCTTACTTGTGCGAAGAAAAAGGACAGCAGCATAAAAAACGTTTATATCCTTTACTTGAGAAACATTTATTTTCTATCCTCATCGCAGATCCTGTGTATCAAGATCTCAAATGCCTTAGTTTTTTTATTAATCTTTATCACTTTCAAGCAGAAGAACTCAATGCAAAACAAACAAAACCGTTTGCATCTTATTCACGGCAACTGCGTGATAAATTAATTGCAGCCTTAGAGCAAGAATTGTTTGTTGAAGAAGATTATGAAAAATATTATCAATTTCGTGCCAATCGTTTAGCATTAGAAATTAATTTATTGCGCACTTATTATCCACAACTCGTCGTAGAATCACTCGAGTGGGTGAAATTATACGAAGCGGCGCACTATGAATGTCAAGCGTATTTAAGCACACAAGCCATGGCATTAATTGAACAAGCGTATGTGTGTTTTCAAGCCTATGAATATCGCCCTAAAGGGACTTTGCGCCGTGCACAAATCATGTGCGTTAACTAAGCGATTGCGGATCGATATCCACAGACCAACGCAGGCCTTTGTGCGTTAACGTTTCCACTTGCAGCAGCCAAACCGTCAATAATCGTTGTAAATCACCTCGGGTTTTCGCTTGCAATAATAAATGCGCGCGGTAATGACCTTGCTTGCGCTGCATGGGCGCAGGTATGGGGCCTAAAATTTGCACAAGCGTGGGTTCGCTAATCAATGCGCGCGCCTGTTGCAAAAAGGTAATGGGATCTTCCTCTAATACCGATTCGGCGCGCAGCAGCGCCATATAACTAAAAGGCGGTAACCCTGCCTGCAAACGTTCTTCCAACGCCGTTTCTGCAAACGTATGATAACCCTGTTGTATCAGCTGCAAAAGCAATGGATGATCCGGATGATGGGTTTGAATCGCGACAGTGCCTGCAAGACTGGCTCGTCCCGCGCGTCCTGCCACTTGAATAATTAACTGCCCTAAACGCTCGGCTGCGCGAAAATCAGCGCTCAGTAAACCTTGATCCGCATCTAAAATCGCGACCAATGTCACGCGTGGAAAATGATGCCCCTTGGCCAACATTTGGGTGCCGACTAAAATTTGATATTCGCCTTGTTGTACTGCTTCCAACATCTGCGGTAATTTATTCTTACCGCGGGTGCTGTCTCTATCTATTCGTACTGTTTTATAATTAGGCAGATGATCATTTAACCACGCTTCTATGCGTTGCGTGCCTTGCCCTAAGGGGACAATATCGGTGCTGCCGCAGACACAATGCGTGGGTACACGGGTTTGTTGATCGCAATGATGACAAAAAAGCGTATTTTTAATTTTATGATACGTTAAGCGAGCATCACAATGCGTGCATTCCGCGACCCAGCCGCAATCATGACAAATCAGTGTCGGTGCATACCCTCTACGATTAATAAATACTAACACTTGATTGCCTTGCTCAAGATGATACTGCATTTTTTTTAACAACAACGGCGATAAGCCTTGTTGTAATTTTTGTTTGCGGATATCGATGATATCAAAGCTGGGCAATTGCGCATTTCCTGCACGCAGGGTTATCATTAAGTGCTGGAAGCGTCCCATGCGTGCATTTTGTAGACTTTCAAATGATGGGGTTGCGGATCCTAAAATAATCGGACAGGCTTCCAGTTGCGCGCGCTTTAGCGCGAGATCCCGCGCACAATAGCGAAAACCGTCTTGTTGTTTAAATGAGAGATCATGTTCCTCATCAATAATAATTAATTTTAAGTGTGGCAATGGCGTGAAAATCGCCGAGCGTGTGCCGATGACAATCAGCGCAATCCCAAGGGCTGCGCTCTGCCAAGCGATGGCACGATCTTTATCGCCCAAATTAGAATGCAACACCACGATAGGCACTTTAAAGCGTGCCGTAAAGCGGGAAACGGTTTGTGGGGTCAGATTGATTTCAGGAATTAAAACCAACACTTGCTGGTTCTGCTGGATCATGCGCGCGATGGCTTGTAAATACACTTCAGTTTTGCCACTGCCGGTGATCCCTTCAAGTAGAAAGGGTTTAAAACCTTGTGCATTATTTATTTCCTTAAGCGCCGCGTCCTGTTCCGCATTGAGGGTTAAATGTAATGCAGTGTGTGCGGGGATGGTGCCTTTATCCGGTGTCTTAGGTGTTTTTCCTTGTCGTAATTGGGTGGGCATCGCCGCACTAAAGACTTCACCTAAAGGATAATGATAATAGTGACTGGCCCAAAGGCATAATTTAAAAATTAAAGGCGGAAAGAGCGCGGTCTCATCTAGCACCGCAATGATGGGTTTTAATTTATCGGGTGCACAGGTCGTCTCCTGCGCCACTTCAATTAAAATCCCCACCAGGCGCCTACGTCCAAACGGCACCAGCACGCGCATCCCCACTTGCAATAGTGGCATGTGTGCGCTGGGCAAATAATCAAATGTTTTGCGCAGCGGTACCGGTAAGGCAATCCGCAGTATAGAAGGTGATGGCTGTGTGTTCATGCGTCAAATAATTTTTTGATTGAAAGACAAATCTATCTTATAGTGTACCATGCTTTATCTTTGGGAGCGGTTATGAAAATTGCGAGCTGGAATGTGAACTCTTTGCGGGTGCGTCTGCCCCAAGTGCTTAATTGGCTGAGTCTGCATACGCCCGATGTCTTGGCGTTACAAGAATTAAAACAAATCGATGCGGCTTTTCCGTTGGCGCAATTTACGGAGCTGGGTTATCACGCCGTGTTTTCTGGACAGAAAACTTATAATGGTGTAGCCGTCCTCTCACGCACGGCTTGTAGTGCAGTTGAAACTACGTTTCCTGAATTTTCTGATGAACAAAAACGTTTATTGGCGACGACCATCAATGATATTCGTGTTGTTAATATTTATGTGCCGAATGGTCAAAGTGTGGGTTCGGATAAATATCATTATAAATTAACCTGGTTAGCGCATTTACATGATTATTTACAGCAGGCTTTAACGCAGTATCCAAAAGTGGTCGTGGTCGGAGATTTTAATATCGCGCCATATGATGAGGATGTGTATGATCCGCGTGCTTGGCAAAATAGTGTCTTATGTAGTCCCGCTGAGCGTGAGGCCTTAACTAAAATTTTCTCACTTGGTTTTGCGGATTGTTTTCGCTTATTTCCACAGCCTCTGCAAACCTATTCCTGGTGGGATTACCGCACGTTTGCATTTCAAGGCAATCGCGGTTTACGGATTGATTTAATGTTAGGCAGTGCTGAATTTGTACGCTCAGTCAATAAATGTTGGATAGATATCGCTCCTCGCGCCTGGCCGCAACCCTCGGATCATGCTCCTGTGATATTAACGTGTAGCTGATCTCTCATTCTACGGGAAAAATGAGATAAAAAAATGCCCGCATACGCTAAAGTATGCGGGCAGTTCGTTTTGTCACCTAATTACTAATTCAATGAACTAGAATGATGAATCGTCATCAAATGGACGTTCAGTCGAAGACTTGTTAAATTCAGAAGGTGAGTTTGTGCTGCCTTGAGTACCCGCATTACCAATCGGGGTCCGATTGATTTTCTTTACTGGAGTGGGGCTTGCTTTCTTCTCGAGAGGATTAGCCGATATTTTAGCAGCGGCAGGTTTAACGGCTTGGGCTTTCTTTTTCCAATCGGTATGAAATTGCGCAACTAATTGAGTTAAAGCTTTATACTTATCTTCTTGCATTTTAGCTTCTTGCGCAGCTTTATTAAGAAGAACGGCTTGTCCTTTTAATTTTTTTAATGCAGCTGCATGGGTACGGATAGATTTCTTGACGGTGCTGAGTGATTTTCTTGCTTGTTTGCTGTCTTTGAGCGCAAGCTTTTTTTCTATGCCGGCTTGTTTAGCTAAGGCGCTATTATGTTTCTTATCTGCAGCAGCATGCTTTTTTTCCGCACGGCTTGCTTCGGTGGTTGCTTTTTTTGCATCACGTTTGCAGGTATCAAGCGCTTTTTTCATGCTGGACACTAAAACTTTTTCTATGCTTTTTAATTGTCCTTTTGATTTGCTCGCAGGCTTTGCACTTACTTTCTTGCCACGTTTGATTGCGCGTGCAGGGGTGCGTGATTGAGTTGCTTTACGAGCGGTCTTTTTGCGTGGTTTAGCCATAAACATTCTCCCTAAATATTTGAAAAATTAAACTTGAGCATTGCCTAGTAGACTTTTAAGATGCATTTTCATGCATTTGAAGCCACTTAATTATAAACACTCCTAATTATTAGTGGTAAACTATTTTTATTCAATAAAAAAATTATTTTTTTTATCTTTTAAAGAGGAAAAACACATGACTTTTGTCGTCACTGAAAATTGTATTCGCTGCAAATACATGGATTGTGTGGAAGTTTGTCCCGTCGATTGTTTTAAGGAAGGGCCGAATATGCTGGTTATCGACCCCGACGAATGTATAGACTGTGCTTTGTGTGAGCCGGAATGTCCGGTGCAGGCCATTGTTTCTGAGGATGACTTGCCGCAAAAAGATGCCGAGTTTTTGACGCTCAACGCGCGCTTAGCAAAAATATGGCCGACTATTTCACAAATGAAACCGGCGCCTTTGGATGCTAAAGAATGGGAAGGCGTCCCAAATAAGCGCGAATTTTTAGAAGAATGAATATTAATGTTGTTCAATTAGCGGAATTATTTGTAAGCATTTGCTCAAATTGCCTTAAGAAATAAACTATTTTAATTTTTTTAAATTAATGTTTAGCGCAAGGAAAACGACGTAACTAATTGATTTTTTCGAAATAAGACGGCTGGTTTACCATTTTACAAGCACTTAGCAGTTGAAACTTCTTGTGACTTCACATTGCAAGTTTGCAAATACTTGTTATAGTTAATTTAATACCGAAGGGAAGTAGGTTGTACTCCACACAGGGTTCTCTTCACGCTCAACAAGGATCGTTGGACGTTAATTTCGTTGGACAAGGATAGTCCAACGTTTTCTCAGAGGGCGACTCATAGTCGCCCTTTTTATTTTCCCAAATTTTTTTATAGACACAATTTTTGTTTTAAGCAGAAGTATTTGCTATGATACAAGAATTTGGTTCACTGATGACAGTTTATTGACGTACCCTAAAATGATGTTAAATAATATTGATGTACATACTACTCTACAGCAACCCCGTATTATAAAAACGGTGGTGGTGGTGTTAATTATTTTATTGATTATTTCTGTGGTACAACTTATTCAAGTCAGCATGAAACCCATGCAAACGCCCACTAAGGAAGAGGTTGTTGCGGCTGAACAAAGCCAAGCATTTAAACCCAGTCCGTTATTTGGTGTGTCTCCGAAATTAGGATTGATGCAGCAAACCCGACTTAATTTAACCCTGAAGGGAACATTCTCTGCCTCCAGTTCAACTGCAGGCGCTGCGGTAATAACCGCACCGAATGCTTCTGATAAAGTGTATATCGTAGGTGAAACCGTACCTGGAGGTGCGATTATTCGGGAAATTGAAGCCGATTATATTGTTTTAGAATATGAAGGCAACCGAGAAATATTGCGTTTACCTCAGGGGAAGCGATTGACGTCACAATAATGACGCTGTATAAAGTATCATTTACGCACAACCCAATGTTTAGGATTTATTTCAACTCATAGAAAGAATGGACTCATGATCAAAAAATTACTGTCCCACTTGTTAGTGTTAAGTGCGCTGACTGCAGTTGTGGCAAGTGCCCAGGATAGATGGGCTGCTTCGCCTGAAATAATCAATGAAGATGGAAGTGTTAAAACACAAGAGCCGCAAGTCCATGCTGCGCCTAAATCTTCCACATCCCACGCTCCAGTCCCTGCGCCTGCGCCTATTCCAGCACCTGCGCCTGCACCTGCACCTGAGTCATCGGCTGTACCATTACCGCCATTGCCTGCGGCTGCGCCCACAGAAGGCTTGGTCTCATTGCCCCAAAAAGCGGATTTACGGCAATGGAATTTGCAAAATGTCGATATCAAAAATGTGGTTGAAGAAGTCGCACGGGTGACCGGCAAAAATTTTATTATTGATCCTAATCTCTCGGGCAATGTCACGGTCATTTCCAATGAACAAATGACCCCAGATGAACTCTATGAATTATTTTTATCGATGTTGCAAGTATTAGGTTATGCGGCAGTTGATAGTGACGGTGTGGTTAAAATTGCACCGGATGCAAAAGCAAGGCAACTGGGCACGTTTATAGCGAATGATGCGATGCCAGGATCCGGTGATATGTTGGTTGCGCGCGTGATCAGTTTGCAACATGTGCCTGCTGCACAATTGGTACCCGTCTTACGTAATTTAGTTTCTCCTGAAGGGCATTTGGCCGCTTACGTGCCTTCCAATAGTTTATTGGTGGTGGACCGCGCAGGAAATGCGCAACGGCTTGCAAACATCGTCGATCGTCTCGATTTAGCGGATACGGATGGCATTGATGTCATTACTTTGGAATATGCGTCCGCAAGTGAAGTCGTGACGAGCTTAGAAGCACTCGTTGCCGTGCGGGGCAGACAAGCCGGTGCTGAAGCCGGTGGCGGCGGACAAGTCATGGTCTCTGCAGATGATCGCAGTAATAGCGTGTTATTAAGCGGGGATAAAAGCCGTCGTTTACAAATTAAATCTATCATTGCGCAGTTGGATGTTCCTGTACCAGGAGAAGGCAATACCGAAGTGGTTTATTTGCGCTTTCAGCGCGCGGAAGATTTAGTGCCGGTGTTGGCGAATATTATAGACAGTTACGCCTCTGAGCAAGATGAAACCATCACACCGGGTGCAGCCCTAGCACAAGTGCAGCAGCAACCCCAGAATAATACCCCGACCACCTCCACTTCGGAAGCAGGTGAAGGTTACCGTACGTTCACCGACCGACAAGCCACTGGGGTATCTATCGGTGGCTTTGGTATACATGCGGAACCGAATATGAATGCGTTAGTCGTGACCGCACCGCCTGCGTTGATGCGCAATCTAAAAGCGGTGATCACACAACTGGATATCCGTCGTGCCCAAGTCTTGGTGGAAGCGATTATTGTTGAAATTGATGAAGCAGATTTAGAGGAATTAGGCGTAGAATGGCGCGGTGGCGGCGATCTTATTGGCGGAACGACATTCCCAAATGCAGCGGGCGTCTCACCTTTGGATGCGCTGCAAGCGGATACATCGCCCGGTAATGGCTTAAATGTCGGCTTTATTTCTGGTGGCTCGATTCGATTTTTATTAACGGCCTTAAGCTCATTTAGCAGTACGAATATTTTATCTACACCTTCTATAGTGGCATTAGATAATGCTGAAGCACAAATCACCGTTGGTCAACAAATTCCATTTCCCATAGGTGAGTATGCGACCACGGATGGTTCCAATACCGTAACCCCATTTGTCACCACAGAATACCGCGAAGTGGGACTCACCTTGCGTATTAAACCGCAAATTACCCAAGATGATGCGGTCGTTTTGCAAATTCAACAAAATGTGGACTCTTTGGGGACCCCGATTAATGGTGATCCGACGACGATTACCCGTGATATTACGACGTCGGTCCTGGTGAATGATATGGATATCTTGGTCTTAGGTGGCCTTATCCGTACTGAAGAGATAGACAATATCTATAAGGTTCCTTACTTAGGCGATATGCCGCTGATTGGTAATTTGTTCCGCAGTCAGAATACCCAAACCACTAAAACCAATTTAATGATGTTTTTAAGGCCGACTATCTTGCGAGATCGGAATGAAAGCATGCAAGTCACCGGCGGAAAATATAACTGGATGCGTAATCAACAAGTGTTGACGGATATGATGGATTATCAGCGTCAAGTGGAAGAAAATCATGGACGACTTGCGCCTTTTGATAATACTGAACCTAAATTACCTTCACCTTTTAAACCGAGTGATCCAACATTGATTGAGCCACCCTTAATACTCACGATTGATGATTTTGGGCCTTAAGGGATACCCTGGACTATGGAGCAAACAGCCCAATTAAGTTTTAGTTTTGCAAAAAAATATCATGTCATTGTTCAGTCTGAGGATGAGCACATCACACTGATCTATCAAAGCGAAACGCCGAGTGAGAGCTTACTGGAAGTGCAGCGCTTAATTGATCGCCCTATTTTGCTCAAGTGCGTCCCCGGCAGTGAATTTGATAAATTATTAGAACAAACCTATCAGACGTCAGAAGCGTCCTCGTCTTCGCAATTAATGGAGGATTTGGGCGGCTTAGATCTCAAAGACATGGTCGAGGCCATTAATGTCACAGAAGATATCCTAGAAAGTGAAAATGATGCGCCGGTGATCCGCTTGATTAATGCCTTATTGCGGGAAGCCGTGCGTGAAAATGCTTCGGATATTCATATCGAGCCTTTTGCTAATAAACTCATCGTACGGTTTCGTATCGACGGCGTATTGCGTAATGTGCTAGAGCCGTCGGTCGCACTCACTCCACTGCTCACTTCTCGGGTTAAAGTGATGGCAAAATTAGATATTGCGGAAAAACGCTTACCGCAAGACGGTCGGATTGCGCTGCAATTAGGCACAAGGGCGGTGGATGTGCGGGTATCGACGATGCCGTCTAATCACGGCGAGCGTGTGGTATTGCGTTTACTAGATAAGCAAGCCGGGCGTTTAAATGTTAAACATTTAGGTATGGCGCCACCTGCGGCTAAAGCGGTCACACAAATCTTACAACGTCCTCACGGTATTATTTTGGTCACGGGGCCCACCGGTGCGGGTAAAAGTACCACGCTTTATGCCATGCTCACAGAACTCAATGACGCGACACGTAATATATTAACCGTAGAAGATCCCATTGAATATGATTTACCCGGCGTAGGCCAGACTCAAGTCAATGCAAAAGTAGATATGACTTTTGCACGAGGATTGCGGGCAATATTGCGGCAAGATCCGGATATCGTGATGATCGGGGAAATTCGAGATTTAGAAACCGCTGAAATTGCCGTGCAGGCAAGTTTAACCGGACACTTAGTGTTGTCTACACTACATACCAATACGGCAGTGGGCGCAGTGGCGCGCTTGATAGATATGGGTGTTGCGCCGTTTTTATTGGCATCGAGTTTAATTGGTGTCATTGCGCAGCGCTTAGTGCGTTTATTGTGCCCGCATTGCAAAGAACAAGTCGAAGCCACCGAAGCCGAGCGCGAGATCATCACCCCAGGTTCTACTGATCCCCTGCTGGTTTATCACCCCAAAGGGTGTGATAAGTGTAATCAGTTAGGCTATTCTGGACGTAGTGGTATTTATGAAGTGATCCCTATCGATGATCATTTGCGCAATATGATCCATGAAAAATTAAGCGAAGCGCAACTGATGAGTTATACGCGTCAATATTGGCCGAGCATACGTCAAGACGGGTTGCGTAGAATCAGGGCCGGTGAAACTACATTAGCGGAAGTATTGCGCGCAACAGCTGAGGATTAACATGGCCGCTTTTGAATACATAGCCATCAATGCCGCCGGCAAAAAAGTAAGTGGTGTCTTGCAAGGCGACAGTGCGAAACAAATTCGTAACCAATTGCGGGATCAAGGGTTATCCCCCATGTCGGTTGAAAAAATCGAACATGAACACAAACCCAAAATGGAATTTTTCAGTAGTACGCCACGCTATAAGCTAAAAAGCGATGAATTAAATTTATTTACCCGGCAATTATCTACTTTGATTGCCGCAAGCTTACCCGTGGCTGAATCACTGCAAAGTATTGCTGAGCAAGCGGAGAAACCCCGCGTGCAAAAAGTGGTCGCAGCGATCCGATCCGGTGTCATGGAAGGACAAAGTTTAGCCCAATCTATGGCGCGCTTTCCGCAAATTTTTTCTGAACTGTACCGTGCCACCGTGGGCGCAGGGGAAGCGGCTGGCCATTTACCAGAAGTCCTCACCCGTTTAGCGGAATATTTGGAAGGCCAGGAAAAATCCATGCGTAAATTATGGGGTGCATTATTATATCCCTTATTTATTGTCGGCATTTCTTTATTGTTTGTGGTTATTTTATTGGTGTATGTGGTGCCACAAGTGGTGGAAGTCTTTACCGAAAGTGGACAAACCCTCCCCTTTTTAACCCGCGCGCTCATTGCCATGAGTAGCACTTTGCAACATTATGGGATTTGGATGCTCGCAGCATTAGGCTTAAGTTTCATGTTGTTTTTGCGTGCCATGAAAAAGCAAGCCTTTCGCGCCCGCGTGCATGAAGTCTTGTTACGCTTACCGTTAATTGGCCGCGTATTACGTGTCGCCAACACCGCACGTTATGCGCGGACTTTAAGTATTTTATCCAATGCGGGGGTGCCGATACTCGATGCCTTACAAGCGGCGCAGAAGGTTGTGACCTTGATTCCTATTCAAGACGCAATGTCACACGTGATCACCCAAGTGCGCGAAGGGATGAGTTTAAATAAAGCTTTGAAGCAAACTGGATTTATGCCAGCGATGAGTGTACATTTAATTGCAAGCGGTGAAGCAACTGGGCAATTAGAAGCCATGTTGCTGCGCAGTGCAGATATACAAGACAGTGAAGTGGACAGATTAGTATCCGGAAGTTTAACGATATTCGAGCCCTTTATGATATTGTTCATGGGCATAGTCGTATTATTAATCGTATTAGCCATTTTATTACCCATATTCGAAGTGACACAAATTGTAGGGAGTTAAGGAATGAACGGATTGCAACGAAAAAGACAAGGCGGTTTTACATTAATTGAAGTGATGGTGGTGGTCATGATCCTCGGGATCCTGGCGGCTATAGTCGTGCCACGGATCGTCAGTCGACCTGAAGAAGCAAAAATCGTGAAAGCCAAACAAGATATCTCGCGGGTCGAAGCGGCTTTAGATTTATACCGTCTAGATAATGGCATGTATCCTAGCCAGCAACAAGGTTTACAAGCCTTGGTCACTAAGCCAACCATTCCACCTATGCCTAGCAATTGGCAAAGCGGCGGTTACATTAACCGTCTACCTACCGATCCTTGGGGCAGTGAATACCAATACGATAATCCGGGTAAACACGGTGAAATTGATATTTATTCTTTAGGATCTGGCCAAGGCACTGAAGGTGAAGCCGGTGAGATAGGGAATTGGTAAGATTTGTCGCTTGTTTATTGCATGGGATTTAAGCGTATTATCTTAAATCCCATTTACTATGGTTATTTAATCAGTTCAGATAAATCATCTGCATGATCTTCTTCATCTTTTAATATTTCTTCTAGCATTCTTCGGGTGGTGGGATCATCTGCCCCAAACCAAGTAATCAGTTTGCGATAAACCATAATGGCAATACGCTCAGCCACTAAATCTTCTTCTATCAGTTTATGCAAATCAGTTACACCCGCGCTATATAAAGTTGCGGTGCGTTGCATGACTGTTGCAGGATTAAAATCCGGGTTGCCACCCAATTGATTGATGCGTTCAGCAATCATCATCATATGTTTTTGCTCATCGTCGGCATGTTCTTTAAACTCTGCCGCCACTTGAGGTTTGTTAATGCCGGAGGCAATAATTTGATGATGCCGATAACGCATGACGCACATAATTTCTGTGGCTAAGACCGCATTGAGCAATTGATAGGCTTGCTCCAGATCTAAAGGATAATCTGGAGTCACTGCGCCCTGTTTGATGGACTTTTTAGCCTCAAGTGTAATGTTTTGAACATTATAAACCGCATTGTCTAATGTTGATTTCATTCTTAATCTCTAATGTTTAATGAAAAAGATTAGAAATAATCCAAATAACCACTAATAGCCCTAAGGGAACCCCTAATAACCACGCGATAAAATATTTCATATTATGCTCCCGTTCTTATTATATTCGTCCCATCAAAGCTAAAATAATAATAATTATTAAAATAAGGCCTATCGTTCCGCTTGGAAAATATCCCCAATTCCGACTATGGGGCCAGGTAGGAATTGCACCCAACAAAATCAAAATCAACAAAACAATAAGTACTGTGCTTAACATGGTAACCCCTTTATTTTCAGTTGTAGTCAGGGTAAAAGTATAGGTAAAAAAGCACCCATAAAAATAGATATAAATAGAAAAAGCACTATTTGACCTATCACGTGCAATTTGACATAGATAGTATTATAACTAATACTGTCTTAAGTACGAACTACATCATTACATAAAGGAGAGTTAAACCATGAATCAAGACATTATCCAAGGTAAATGGCATGAAGTGAAAGGTAAACTCAAGCAAAAATGGGGTCAATTAACAGATGATGATATAGACCAAATGCGCGGATCTTCTGAAGAATTACAAGGGGTTTTACAGAAGAGATACGGTTATGAAAAAGACATCGCTAAGAAACACATTGATGACTTTGTTAAAGAAAATAACTGGCGTTAAGCAACAGAACAGTAGATTGAAAGACAGTCTAACTGTTTTTCAATCTAAATCTGTTACACAATAATTTTAGAAGGTCGTTATACCATTTATTTGCTACAAGCCGCAGTGCCAGGTGTTTTATCATCGATTCTTTGATAACCAATATTATTGTGATCGCTCGCATTGGCATAAAAAATATATAACATGTCATTGTATGCAATAAGTGCAGGGGCGGTTGTGCTGGTCACTAAAAATTTACTCTTATCTTCCAGTTGACAGTGTTTCCAGGCTTTCTCTTTGCCACTTAATAAATCTGCAAGGGCTATGCGTGAGAATCGGATCCCATTTTTATCCGAATTTTTATAGGCCAAGTACACATATTCCTTATAAAGATAAGGCGCAGTCAGGCTATCACTGGGTCTTTTTTCACCATTAAAGTCATTTAAATCTATGGGCGTTGCATTGCTAGAGGTGGTATTGACATACGCAATATTATTATTGGCTCCAGCAAAAAAAGAGTAATACGCATCAAGTGAACCGTTAGGAAGTGCAATGATAGAAGGATGGTTACTTTTTTTTATATCCTTATAAGATTTAAATCGTGAACAAGTAATGCTGACTTGCTCATTTTCAGCCATAGGTTCTTTTAGGTCGCACAGCAGCGCGCGCAAAGCGTACTCAGATTTTATTCCAGCGCTATCTATTTCTGCTGCATTCATCACTGCATAAAAAGAAGCATTTGCTTTGGGTTGAGTAACAGAGATGAAACCTTGTATATCATACGAAAGCGATAGCGTATTTCCGGTACTGTCCAGGTAAGTAATGGGCAAAGGTACCGGCGGTGAAAAGTAATTGCGGGTACTGCTTATACTGAAGTCAGGCAGGCAGGAATATCTTATTATATTATTACCATTGGTTTCATTGGAGTAAACAAATAAACACATACGCGATAGGTTGGTGCCTGTATCGTAGGTGATTGCAGCAATGCCATCATCAGAATGAATCGTAGTGCTAGCGGTAGTTAAAAATTGCTTAGAGGGTTGCCAAGTTTGATCCATTGCAGAGAAATAACTGTATTGAGTATGATTATATCCATGGGTTGCTGTCCAAATAACAAAAAGATTATTATCCTTATCGACCAATAAACTCATAGGCGCATCAGTTTGACCGATAGAGGTTCCCGTAGCCACCTCTTTTATCGTTTCAAGCTCATCGGGGAAAGGTTCGTCATCTGCTTCAACCACTGATTCATTATATAAATAAAACACACACAGCATAATGCATCCCATTAGAATTAAACTGAGGATCGGTCTTTTTTTTAAATACGACATAATTAAACTCCATAAAATATATACTTAATAATAAATTCTGTTAAGAGAATTTAGTAATCTTTTGTCTGCATGAAAAAAATCCTTCCCACGGATCCGATTTAAGATTTTTCAAACGTTTGTCGATATTAAAAATAGTAAATTGAACGGACGATTTTACTCTTTTTAATTCATGCCAAGATAACGGAGTTGAAACTGGCGCAGATCCGCGCGCACGTAATGAATAAGCAGCGACCGTCGTAGCGCCGCGTACATTGCGCAAGTAATCAATAAAAATTTTCCCAGATCGTTTGGTTTTACCCATTTTAGCTGTAAATAAGTCAGGGTGGGTCTCTGCTAAGTTGTGAGCGACCGTGAGGGTAAATGATTTAATTTCAGGCCAAGTGTGATTACGCATAATTGGTACTACAAGATGTAAACCTTTACCGCCACTCGTTTTGACAAAGCTTTTTAGCTCCAGGGTTTGGAGATAATCACGCAAAATTAATGCACCAGCAATCGTTTTTCCCCAGGCCACATCGGACCCGGGATCTAAATCAAAAATAATTCGATTTGGTTTCTCAATATTTTTTTTATCACTTCCCCAGGGGTGCAATTCTATCACGCCGGCCTGTGCTAAATGCATTAGATCAGAGGCATTATTTGCGCAGACATAATGGATTTTTTTGTCATGATCAGGAATAATGATTTTATTCAAACTGCTCAAATCTTTAGACGTGCAATTCTTTTGAAAAAAACATTTTTTTAAAGTCGCAGGACAGCGCAATAATGCAAGAGGTCTATCTTTTAAATAAGGTAATATCCGATCATGTATATATTCATAATAAGATGCAATTTGCTCTTTGGTTACGCATTGAGTTGCAGGAATAATCACATTGGGGTGGGTTAAATTAATTTTTTTGGGCATTACTTTAGCCACTTCCTGTTCAACAATTTTTGCAGGCTTATCGAGTCTTAGACCTAAGAATGACGGTGCACGTAATATGCCTAGTCGCGTTTGTTCAGCAAATTTGACTTCAGCTACAAGCTTTTGTTTAATCCAGGTGACATTTTTTTTATTTAATCCGCGTGGCAGTGTAGTAAATGGGCACGTGGTTTGAATTAATTTTTGCATTTTTTTATAAAGCTCGGCGAGCAATGCTTGGGTAAACCCTGTGCCCACATGACCACAATAATGTAGCCTTTTATTTTTGTAATAGCCCAGAAGTAACGATCCAAAATATTTGCGCGATCCCTCAGGCACCGTAAATCCAGCAATCACAAATTCTTGTTGATGTACGCATTTAGATTTAAGCCAGGTTGTCGTACGCTTTTCTTGATACGGACTTATCGCTTGTTTTGAGATAATGCCTTCTAAATGCAGTGTGCAGGATTTTTTAAATACCTTGACGCCTTGGCCGATAATATGATCGCTGATTTCGATAATAGGGTGACGCGCCTCTTTTAATACCACAGCAAGAATTTCTTTTCTACCTATCAGAGGGACATTTTTAAGATCATATCCCTTAGCATAAGGCAAATCAAAAACTTTATAAAATAAATTTTTTGATTTGGGAAAAGAGATTTCATTTTGCAATAATTCAAAATTAGAAATGCCGTTTTGCAACGCAATTAATTCGCCATCTAAAATACAGTCTGTTTTAATGGTGGATAAGGCTTGCACGATGCGCGGCAATTTATCCGTCCAGTCTTTTTTATTGCGCGTATATAGTTTTACAGTGCCGGATTTGATTACTGCGATAATACGGTAACCATCAAACTTTATTTCATGTAGCCAATCATCACCCATCGGGGTCTGTGTCGCTAGCGTTGCCAATTGAGGTTTAATTGTGGTAGGCTGCGCTGATTTTTTTGCGTCTGGAGATTTTTTTATTAGCGCAAGCACGGTTGACTTCATTTTTTCACCTTAGAAGTAGCACTTTTTGAAGCTTGTAATAACGTGTGATAAGCGCCGACGCCGTGCGATTTTTTTGTCAATACGTCATATTTACTGAGTGGTTTAGCAAATGAATCTTGCATTTTAAAAAGTAACCATTGCTTGTTGCGCGTAGAAGATTTAATGCGTATCAGTTTCCAGCGCCCTTTTAATTTTTTTCCAAATAAATCAAATGTCATATGGCCAGCAAGATAAGATTTTAAGGGCGGACCTACACATTGCCAGGTGCCGGTGTCCCATAATATGACATTACCTGCGCCGTATTGACCTTTAGGAATGATGCCTTCAAAGGTGGCATAAGCAAGGGGATGATCTTCGACTTCAATCGCAAGGCGTTTTACTGATGAGTCAAGACAAGGTCCCTTAGGCACAGCCCAACTTTTCAAGACTCTTTTTAATTCTAAGCGTAAATCATAATGCAAATGACTGGCTGCATGTTCTTGGATAACATAGCATGAGGATTTAATTTTGATTTTTTTTTTGCCCGACGGCTCAGGGGTGTGATCAAAATTTCTTTTATGACGGTATGCATTAAGGTTCAAGAATAGTCTTTCCTTGAAATTAATGTATTTAACACTAGACTTTGCACTGACGATTGTCAATAAAGGATAGCGAAAATGGCGCAAGGTATTTGGAAAGGTGATATTAATTTTGGCTTGGTGTACATCCCTGTGACCCTATACGCTGCACAATCGCCTAAAGCAAATGTCAAATTGGTATTACTCGATAAGCGTGATTTATCACGCGTAGGCTATGATCGCGTGAATAAAACGACGGGAAAAAAAGTACCCTTAGATCAATTAGTCGAAGGCTACGAAAATAAAGATGAAAATTATGCTGTGCTCACCCGAGAAGAACTGAAAAACATTCATCCCACCGCGACTCAAAGTATCGATATATTAGAATTTGTGGATTTAGATGCGATTCATCCTGAATATTTTGAAACCCCTTATTATTTAGAGCCGATTAAAAAAGGTCAACGTGCGTATGCGCTATTGCGTGAAGCGTTGCGTGCGAGTCAAAAAGTAGGCATAGCAAAAGTGGTTATTCGAACCCGCGAATATTTAGCAGCATTAATGGTCGAGGATAAAGCAATCATGTTGCAATTACTACGCTTCCCCGAAGAATTAGTGCCGCAAGATAAATTTGATTTGCCAGAATTAAAATTAGAAAAATTAGGAATTAAAAAACAAGAGCTTTCGATCGCAGAAGAATTAATTAAACGCATGTCAGCGAAGTGGGATCCTAAAAAATATCATGATGATTATGAAAAAGATTTAATGGCGTATATCCGTGAGAAAATTAAACTCGGCAAAGCGCCCAAAGGTCGGCGTGTCAGCGCTAAATCGACTCAGTCTGCACAAGTGGTCGACATCATGGATTTGTTAAAAAAGAGTGTGGAGAAAAAGAAGAAGAAGGCTCGGTGAATCTCCGGGATTGTGGTTTATTTAAATAGCAGCCCAACAAAAAGTCTGGGAGGTATTTTATACTCAGGGCTGGCGCAATTCGCATAAAATACCTCCCAGACTATTTGTTGGGCGATTTATCTTGATATTATTTCCCGTTAGACATAAAAAAACCCGGTTGAACCGGGTTTTTTATTAAATTTAAGCTGTTAGCTTACTTGGGTGTGGGTGTAAGTTGGTTAAAAATGCCATTAGTGGGATGATTAGTTGGGCGTTTTTGGTTTTCTACAGCCTCATTCTTCTTAATAGCGGCATTAGCCATGGGCACCGCATTAGGATCTATGGTATTAAGAATACGGGTGTTGCCGGATTGAACCGCACTCTGATAAATATCTTTATGACGTGCGGAAGTAGCGGGCTCGTTAATGACATAAAGATTTTTAACGCTGCCTGCATTTTCTTTTAAGAAATCAGAAACATGCTTCCGAAGTGCTTTGACATCTTTAAAGGAAGTGTTTTTTAGGCTCGTAGCAAGATTAGCTTTCAATACATCGATGTTAGAGCGATGATTTGAGCTTTGAACTGGCTGTGTTTTTAAACCTGCTGACATAAAAACGACCTCTTAAAATTCAGTTACCGGACCTATCACTATTTGAATATACCAAGTTTGCTTATCCCTGTCAAGACCTGCTGAAGTTTATTTACATCAATAAAATCAATAGCTTAGTAAAATAGACCCTGATCTTGAACAGTTAATTTTTATCCTACCTTATTATTATCGTCATTGCAAGAGTAAGCTTAAGGGGCTAGCTTGCGACTCAACTCTTTTCCTGTCATATTGCCCAGATTAAAAACCTTCACAAGGAATGGTTTATGAAGTTACGTATTGCGACGCGCAACAGCCAGCTGGCCTTATGGCAGACGGATTTTGTGATTGCGGCCTTAACGCGCATTTATCCTGAGATTCAATGCGAAAAAATTGAACTCCTGACCCAGGGGGATAGGGATTTATCCTCGCCTTTAGCCAAAATTGGCGGCAAGGGTTTGTTTTTAAAAGAATTAGAGCTTGCGCTGTTACAAAATGAAGCCGATATTGCGGTGCATTCGCTGAAAGACGTACCGGCGCAGCAAACGCCAGGTTTAGAGTTAATTACTTTTTTAAAGCGCGAAAACCCCCAAGATGTGTTGTTAAGTCGGGACAAGTTGACGCTGGCTCAATTGCCACCCGGTGCGCGCTTAGGCACATCAAGTTTGCGCCGGGTGTGTCAAATGAAAGCGCAGCGCCCTGATTTAGACTATCAATGGTTACGCGGCAATGTGCCGACTCGGATTAAGAAATTAATTCAGGGCGAATTTGATGCCATTATTCTTGCCCATGCCGGGTTAATCCGTTTGCAGCAAACCGAATGGATTAGCGAACCCTTTACACCGACGCAATGTTTATCTGCGGTGGGTCAAGGCGTCATCGTGATTGAAGCGCGCACCCATGATGCTTTGATACAAGCGTTGTGTGCACCGCTAGATGATCCCCACACGCGCATTTGCGTCCAAGCCGAACGCGCACTGCATGCCCGCTTAGGGGGCTCGTGTCAGACTCCGATTGCAGGGCTTGCGACGCTACAGGATGATCAATTGCTGCTGCAAGCGCTAGTGGGTTCCCCTGATGGCGCGAATATTATTCGTGAACATCAAACCGGTTCAGCCCAGTTTGCCAAAGAAATCGGTGAACACGTTGCCGAGCGTTTAATTGCACGCGGTGCGGATCGGATTTTGAATGAAAGCCGTTAATCCTATTGGCGTATTAGTCACGCGGCCCGATCCGTTAGCGGCGGCATTAATTGCGCAGCTGACAAAAGAAAATTTTCAAGTCTGGCATTTACCTACCTTAACGATACATTCCTTAGCGGATACGCCCGACGTCAAAAAAATACTGATTCATTTCATGGATTATTCTTGGCATGTTTTTGTGAGTCGTAATGCGGTGCATGCGGTATTACCTGCACTTAAAAGATCGGGGTATGATTTAAATAGTTTGCATTGGGCGGCAGTAGGTTCAGGGACCGCGGCTGAATTGGCAAGTATGATTAAAACAGATATTATTTACCCGCATCCTGATATCGGGGGTGAGGCTTTGCTACTCACCTTAGACAATAAAATGACAATTAAGGATCGTGTATTAATTTGGTGTGGCGATGAAGCCACCCCAACGTTAGCTGAGGGTTTACAAGCGCGTGGCATCACAGTACAGTCTGTGGTGTGTTATCAACGCGAGAAAAACGCACTAGATATCACACCCATAAAAAGTGCTTGTGCCGCAGGTCAGATTCATTATGTGTTAGTCAGCAGCGGTGCAAGCTTAACGCATTTAGTTGCGCTGTTAACTGTTACGCTACTCAATAGTTGTACGTTAGTGGTGGTGAGTGGGCGTTTAGAAAAACTTGCACGCAGTTTAGGGTTTACAGGCAAGATCATTTTAGCGCAAGGCGCAGATGATGCAGCGATGGTTAAAGCAATAAAAGGATAAATGAGCATGGCATGGGTAAAACGATTTTTTCCATTGATGATAGGTGTAATGGCCGTCATCTTGTTGTGGGTGTGGATGAGCATGCAACAACACGTATCAAACCGAGCCCAACAACAACTTCAAGTGCAAGTGAATGCCTTGACCGCGCAACAATCGCAGCAAACCGCACAGGTCGAAAAATTAAAATCACAAATCAGTGATTCTGCAGAAGCTTGGGTACTCTCAGAAGTGTATTATTATTTAAACGTCGCTCACTTACGTTTGTTTGTTTTTAATGACGTAAAAACAGCGTTGCAGCTGATGCAATGGGCGCAGCAACGGTTAACCAACGCGCACGCCCCTCTAGGGTTACAAGAAGCCTTATTAAGTGACATTGCAGAATTAAGCACTGTCCAATTACCCGATTTAAATGCGCTCACTCAAACACTCGCCTTCGTGCAAACCCAATTACCGCTGTTAAAAGCACATCAAACCACCCAAAGCCAAGAAGAAACTGCACCTTCTGCGGTCACACCCACAGCATCCAGTTGGCGCGATGCACTCAAAGAAGCCTGGCATGATATGAAAAATTTAATTCGCGTCCAAAAACGGCAGGCGGATATGGATTATGCGTTATTTGATGAAACTATTTTAAGGCAAACGGTAGCCGTTGCTTTGCAGCGTGCCAGCATTGCCGCGGTAATGGGACAAGATGATTTATATCAAGCGAGTCTTAACCAGGCGATTGCGCTGCTGCAACAATTTTTTGCGCCGGACCCAGAATTAAAACATACGATAGAGACCTTGCAACACTTATTACAACAGCCTATCGTGCCTCAATTGCCAGAAGCCAATCGCGCCTTGATTTGGTTGCAGATGCAAACAGGTGAAGGACGCGTGTAATGAAAAAATTAATCATTATTTTATTGTTGTTGGCGTTAAGTGTGTGGGTGGGGCTACAAATAAAAGCGGACCCGGGTTATTTACTCATTGCTTATCAAGAGTATGTAATCGATATGCCGCTCTGGTTAGGTTTACTCATCGTCACCGTCGCATTTTTTCTTATTTATGGATGCTTGTCGTTACTCAAAGAAATTTATTTTACGCCACGACACATTGCCGATTGGTATAAGCAAAAAAGCTTTGAGCGGATCAGGCGGCGCACTGCACGCGGGTTTATTGCTTTGGCC
>Ga0206861_1039_pt1 | contig 32745 bp, 24 predicted proteins | sample Alteio_BWOrgCont_45_FD_152617 | JGI IMG/M metagenome (GOLD analysis project Ga0206861, IMG submission 152617) | Enriched cells from forest soil in Barre Woods Harvard Forest LTER site, Petersham, Massachusetts, United States -... | ecosystem: Environmental > Terrestrial > Soil > Temperate forest >... | reverse complement strand
TCGAAGAAGACAGGCTTATCAGGCCATTGGCATGAAAGGTATAACGAATAAGTAACTTTTCACCATCGCCGTAAAACGAATAGTTAGGTTGATTTATGTGAAACATGGCAAAGCCTGCTTCCGCTTTTAAATCGTGGTTATCGGTAACATTACTACCACCCGAAGTATTATCATACGTCCACTCTACTCCCGCAGCTCCATCAATGTAAGAAACCGAATTGCTTGCTCCGGCAGGCTCGCCTGTTGGTAATGCAGGGTTATAATTAACACCATCATATTGGTTGCCCCACTGCAAAGCCGAATAGTTGATACTATGCTGGGCATAACCACCCATTACACCGGCGCCAAGTTGACTATACTGACCTGTTAGCACGTGGTACGCCGCAGTCAGGTTTACCTGTGTGGTACCCAAATTAGCATCACCTGAATTATCGCTGTAAAAATTTACAGCTGCCGCCCAAAACCCCTTTTTCTTTCCACCGGGTTTTGTCAAACGCATATCATACGAGAAAGCAATTGTTTTATAAGGTGAAGCTACCGAGGCCCATTGATTTTTATAATTAAGCACAGCTTGCAGGTCATGGTCGGCTCCGGCAAGCGCCGGGTTTTGCTGCATAGGATTCATATAGAACTGCGAAAAGTGAATATCCTGAGCAGAAACATTACCTGTAATAAGTATGCTTAACGCCGCTATTAGTTTTATGTATCTCATCATTTTTTTATTCTGATGTTAATTAACGTACCAATGTGATGTTACCCTTTTGCGAAACCTTGTTGCCATTTGTCAATATAGCTTCCAGGTAATAAACAAATACGCCTGTATTCATTAACTGACCATTGTATTTACCATCCCAGCATTTGTCGGTTGGGTCGGTAGCGTGGAATACTCTATTGCCCCAACGATCATAAATTGAAAAATCGAGTGTAGTAATACAATTACCATAAACACATTCCAAATCATTTTCCTGATCGCCGTTAGGAGAGAATGCGTTAGGAACAAACACAGTTCCGCAAGGTAAGTCGACAGTGATGGTCATACACGCGCTGTCAGCGCAGCCTGTAGTATCAGTTACTGTAACGCAATATTCGGTTGTCTTTTCAGGATCGGCAGTAGTGCTGGCGCAAGTACTGCAACCTAATCCTGCCGAAGGAGACCATACATAGGTACCGCCTCCGCTAGCGAAAATAGTAACCGAAGCACCCGATTTAATAGTAGTATCGTTACTTATACTAACTATAGGGCCCGAATTACCTGTTATAGTTGCCGTAAGTTGTTGAGTACAGCCATTGGCATCGGTTACGGTGCAGGTATAACTACCTGCGGTAAGGCCGCTAACTGGGTTAACAGTTTGTACCGGTGTTGTGTTCCATGAATACGTATAAGGGCCTGTACCCCCAATGGCGGTTACCGTAGCCGTACCCGGTTTTCCGCAGGAAGCATTACCCTGTACAATGGTAGATGTAAGCGCAGCAGGTTGTGTAATATCTACCGTATCGAAAGATTGGCAACCACTGCCATCAGTAACCGTGCAGGTATATGTTCCTGCCCCAAGATTACTTATTGAAGAAGTGGTTTGTCCACTATTCCAGGAGTATGTATATAAACCTGTTCCACCAGTTGCAGTTGCTATGGCGCTACCGATATTATCACCAAAACATTTTTCATTAACCTGAGTAATAGACAAGCTCGGTGCACCTATATTGCCTATTAATGCTGTAATTACACCATGGCAGCCATTCGCATCGGTAACGGTGCAGGTATACGAACCTGCAGGTTGATTGGTTATAGCCGATGTGGTCTGTCCTCCATTCCATGAATAACTATATCCGCCGGTTCCACCGCTGGCATTGACGGTTACACTACCATCACTGGCACCACAAGATGCATTGGTAACATTGGTTGTACCGGTAATTGCAAGTGGCTGGGTAATAGTAAGTGTATCGGTGGTAATACATCCGTTTTTATCGGTAACGGTGCAGGTATACGAACCTGCAGCAAGGTTGGTAGCCACCGATGTTGTTTGAGCGGGTGTAGTGTTCCATGAATAGGTATATGAGCCCGCACCACCGCTTGCATTAGCAGTGGCTGTTCCTTTACCTCCATTGCATAAAGGATCTGTAACTGTTGATGTAACTGCTGCTCCACCTGTATTGGTTACAGTAACTGTTATGATTTTACTACAATGGTTGGCGTCGGTAACTGTGCAGGTATAACTACCCGAAGATAAGCCATTAGCTGTTGCCCCTGTTCCACCGGAAGGAGCCCAGTTATAAATAAGCGCTCCCGTTCCGCCAGTGGCGCTAACAGTTGCGCTGCCATTAGATGAACCACACGAGGCCGGTGTAATAGATGTAGCACTACCTGTAATTGCGGAAGGTTGTGTTATAATAACTGTGTCTGTTATGCTGCATCCATTTTTATCTTTTACCGTTACTGTATATATTCCTGCAGGCAGATTACTTACTGAAGATGTTGTTTGCCCGCTACTCCAATTATAGGTATAGCCTCCGGCGCCACCGGTTGCATTGGCCGTGGCATCACCTGTACTGGCACCGTTACAAAGTTCATCTGTCCGTGCTATAGATGATACTGTTGGCCCGCCTGTATTATTTACCGTTACCTTTGTCGTATCGGCACATCCTCCACCCACCGACACAATTACTGTGTAGGTTCCTGCTGCAAGATTTGACGCAGTTTGAGTTGTTTGTCCGTCAGACCATTTGTAGGTATACGCTCCGCTTGGTGAAGGAGTAGCCGTTGCTGAACCATTGCTTGCTCCGCACGATGCATTATTAGTTACTGTTGTAACTGAAAATGAACTAGCGGGGGGAACAGTAACTGTTTGCATAGTTGGGCAGCCGGTAACAAATGATTTTGTGCCAATTGAAATACTATCAACAGCCATTGGTGGATCATTTCCATTCCCTTTTCCAACATTTATCCAGCGGAAAGCATAGCGAAAATTTGCAATTCCATTATAAGTAGCAGGTATGGGTACAGATACCTTGGTGCAAGTAGTTACACCGCTATACTTGGTAGGCTGGTCATTCCATGTTGTTCCGCCATTACTGCTAAAACTCACCAGACTATAATCGGCAGATGAGTTACCATCGCATTCATAGGTAAAAGATAAGGTCATATTACTTTCGCCAACAGTTGAAATATTAGGCGAAGAAGCGTAGAGGTCGGTAGCGGAGTTATCGAAAGTAGCGACACCGGGGTCGTATGTAGCGCCCGAATTACATGTATAATAGGCGTTCGTACTGGTGCAGGCCACATGTAAATAATTGCCGCTATTACAAAGTTGGGCATTATTATCAACGACCCATTTATTAGGATGTGTGCCTGGTGTACCTGTTCCTGGTATATTAAGTGTCCATCCGGCACCTGCGGCGGTAAAATTCTCTGTGTAAAAAGGTACTATTACGCTGTCACCTGACGCGCTCACCGAAACCGTATATGTTCCACCGCATAAATTATTTAGAGCGCTTGAAGTTGCACCATTTGACCATGTGTATGTATATGGAGCAGTTCCACCGGAAGGGGTTACGCTTGCAGCGCCATTACATGTAGAACATGATGCAGGGGTTATAGTTCCGACGGTGACCGTAGGGCCACTACCCGAAGCAGTTTTAATAGTAGCGGTCTGAGTTTGGGTACAACCATTAATATCTTTTACAGTAACGGTATATGTGCCTGCCGCCAATCCGGTAGCAGTGGCATTGGTTCCACCTGAAGGAGTCCAGTTGTAGGTATATGATCCTGCACCACCCTTAACCACAGCTGTTGCGCTACCATTACTACCTGAACAGGAAGGTGATACATTAATACTGATTTGAATTTGCGAAGGCTGAGAAATATTAACCGTATCAATACTTATGCACCCGCTCGCATTTTTTACGGTAACAGTATATATGCCTTCACTTAAATTGGTTGCCGTTTGGGTTGTTTGACCTGAAGGGGACCAACTGTAAGTATAAGGTCCGCCACCTGTAGCATTTACAGTAGCACTTCCACCCGCACCTCCATTACATAAGGCATTTGTCTTAGCTGAAATACTTAATGCAGGCCCACCTGATACAATAAATTTAACCGAAGCCGTATCTTCTTTTCCGGCACCACCGCAAGTTGATGCGTCTATAACTGTTACTGAATATATACCCTGACAAAGACCTGTTATAGTTGATGTAGTAGCCCCATTACTCCATTGATAGGTATAGTTACCGGAACCGCAGCTAACATTAGCAGTAGCTTGCCCATTACAAGCAGAACAAGCAGTCGGTGCAGTTGAACTTATTGTTACCATTTTTACTGAATAAGGGTTAGTATAGGCCCCTACGAATGCTTTACCGCAAACATAAACTAATCCATTGCCTGCAACCTTCAAGTCATATACTGTATTAGATGTAGCTATTGTACCGCTTAATGTAGTAAGTGTAGAATCGTACACATAAACCGAGCTACCATCTCCAATATATATATGTCCCTGACAATCCAAATCCAATCCGCCTTGCGAAAAAGAAGATCCACCTGGCAAAGCAAGGCTTTTCTTAAGTGTTCCTGTAGTAGTCCATTTTTTTGCTGTTGCACCGTCATATGTAACAACCATATGCTTGTTAGCTACCATACCATTCAATCCATTTCCGGCAGAACCGCCAAAAACGGCACCGAAATAGCTTATCGAACTTATTTCCTGAAATTTATAACCATCACTTACCTGGTATGCTGTGGGTGTTATAGAAGGAATAGGTAATTGCATTAATACATTATTGGCAATTGCATCATTCGCTGATGATCCACCGGCGGTTTGAGAGGTGGCCATATACGCGTGTCCTGTTTGATCGAGCGCAAGCAATGCCATATCATGAAACGCTGAGTCTGTACCTAATACATTTACTGGTGTACCTGTTTTAAAAGCAGTATCGATAGTATATGCCTGGTAAGGCGGACTACCCGCATCTCCTGCCCCAATAACGAGAAGGTTATGGCAATAGTCTAAATCCATCCTCCACATTTCTTGCTCCTTAGTATCTCCAGGGAAATTCCTGATTAAATTACCGGCCGGGCTAACTTTATTAATTTGAGCGCCTGCAATAGAAAAACCTCCACCGGTACCTGCATTTATATAACAATCTCCATTTCGGGTATCTGTAACTAAATCACCATAGTAATAATTAAATCCACCACCTTCAGGCCAAGTGCTGGGTGAGTATGTCCATTGCAGAATACCTGAGCCATTATATTTTTGCAATTGAAAGACAGAAGATGGGCCACCCCCAAAAACATATACATTACCTAAATAATCATATCCAATATCATATGCTGAATTAGTACCACTAAAAGATGTTGCTGTTACCCAGGGATCGATGGTAAGTGTTTTGCTCTTATCGTAAGTACCAATCTTAAATGAAACGGTATTGTTATTCAATAAAAAAGAAGAAGCAACACCTACTCCATTCTCATCTTTTGCGGTTGGTGAATGATCTGTTAAATTACCGCAATCAGAAGAGAGAATAATATTACCTGCTTTTAACAATGTTTTTGTTCCGGTATATTTCATTTTAACTACAGAAACGTCACCACCCGGATGGACTATTATATCATATTCGAGACCACCTTTTTGTGGGTAATAAAACACCACATCAATACCATTATACAGGTTATGATATGTTAGTCTGCTCCAGGCATGGGCCATAATACCCGGTAATTGATCTTTAGTATTGGGGTTGGGATAAGTGTAATATTCAGTTGAAGCATTGTCGGTCGTTATCTGTGGATTTTGATTTGCGCCATCCCAGGTAAAGCTCATGACTTCTGGAGTTGTCGTTACCGCGTCTTTATCATTATTTTCGCCTTTTTCATCATCGTCGTCCTTAGCCACAATCTTGTGCGAAACAAAAGTTAAGGAGTTTTTGGAAAAGAAAAGACTAAGGCCTCCCTTCAAGGTAAAGTAAAGCACTGGATCACTTATATATTTTTCAATATCAGCAGGAAACTGCCCTTTATTTTCAATAAACACATTGTGTGTAAATGGATCTTTAACTTCCCAGCCACTTGCTTTTTGTGCATGGCAGATACTAGCCATTGCACTTAATAGACCTACGAATAAGGTAAATAGTTTTTTATTCAATACTCGGTGTTGTTAAAGGTTGTTTTTCAATTTATGGTAGAGACCAAAATATTGGAGTCTAATTTAATTGATTTATACGAACAATAACAACTAATTGATTTAGATTTTTTATCTAAAACGAATAAGTACCTATTCTTTTATGAACCGCAGCACTTGTTGCATACCATCGGGGGTAGTTACCCTTATAAAATAGCTACCTGCAGGCAGGCTACTCACATTTATAGGTATTACCTTTTTATTGGTAATAATGGTATTGTCATTCATTACTTCGCGCCCTGTAATATCAAGTATTTGTATGATCGCGTTTTTAGCTACGCCATTCATTTCAAACTCCAGGTTCAATATATTGCTCGAAGGGTTTGGATATGCAAACATGGTGCTGCTTTGTAATGGTAGCGTATTTACACCTGCCAATACTACGTTCACCGAAAAGTATGCTGTATCGGGGCAACCGTATGAGTTAATGCCAGTAAGCATAAAAGTAGTGTCGGTAATATTTTTCGATACTATAAAATCGGTATCGCCTACCACGCTATCGGGCCAGTTAAACTGGCTACCATAAAGCGCTATCAAAGTATCCGGCTTACCGGTATAACCTGTGCTTCCGCCTGTAATTTTTATAATGTGTTTGTGAATAAGCACCTCTACACTGTCTTTCGCAAAACAACCGCCCGGTTCAGTAACAAGCACCGAATAAGTTGTGGTATCACGCGGAGCAACAATAATAGTATCGGTGGTTAAGCCGTTATTCCAGCCATAGGAATAAGGCCCGGTGCCGGTAACTTTCACCCAAATGGTATCGTTGGTAGCCTGGCAAATACCGGTAGGACTGCTAGATTTCATTTTTACTGACGATAACGAAGTAGTCATACTTACAGTATATTTTGCAGTATCAACACAAAAATTACCATCGGTAAGCAACACCGAAAAAGTAGAATCGACCGTGGGATCTACTACTACAATAGCTTGCTGCTGGTATGTGTTCCACAAATACTGAAATGGTGGCAATCCGCTTGCTATAGCCTTTAAAGTGTCATTGGTTCCTGGGCAAATACTGTCCTTGTTTGCAGTAATAGTTACTGTAGGGGGCGTATATACCAACACAGTTGTTGAATCAGCTTGCTTGCATGTGCCTTCGCTTACTACTAATGTATATTTTGTTTGTGTAGCAGGGCTTACAATAATTGTATCGGTTGTAGCGCCATTGCTCCATGCATATTTATAGGGGCCACTTAGCACCTCTTCGTATAAAGTATCGTTAACACCCAAACAGGTGCCACCCGAAAGATTACTATAATTCATCCCAAACAAAACAGGAGAAGGATTAACTGTAATTTTTATTTGTGCACTATCGAGGCAATAATTGGTATCGGTTACCCAAACCTTAAATACCGAATCAACCGGTGGCTGAACAATAATGGTACTTGTAATGCCAGCTGTGGTCCAGCTATAAGAAAGCAATCCCTGGCCTGTTGCAAAAGCCTTAAGCGTATCGTTAACCCCGGCACAAATGGGTGATTTACCTGAAACACTTACCACAGGTGTAATAAATACCTGCACTGAATCAGTATCGGCAAGCACACAACCAAAACCATCGGTTACTGTAACTGAATAAACAGTTGAAGATGCCGGACTTACAATATTGGTGTCCTTTTTACTACCGTTGCTCCAGTTATAGGTAAATGGGCCGCTGCCTGTTGCTTGTATTACTAATGAATCAGCAGTGCCTTTGCATAAAGGGCTTACAAAATAAGTATTGATTTCGGGTAAAACATAGGCATTGCAATAACTGTTCAATGCACTGGCATCGGCCAAAAAATTATCGGTTGAACCGTTGAGTGTAAAGTAGTTTAATGTAAGGTCGTTTCCATTACTACTGCTATCACCCAAAGCTGTTATTGCAGTATTATCGGCACCCGAAGTTCCTTCGTTGCAAGTATACAATGCAAGTAAGTCAGCATCGGCAACTGAAACCTGGCAGGCCAGCCTCGCGCTTATCTCGCCAGGGCACAATGGGCGGCCCCACAGGGCTATTTGATCTATACTTCCTGAATAAAAACCACCATTGTATGTGTATGCACCAACCATCAACGAATCGATGCCAATAGTAATTGCATTAGGCGAAACAGTACTTGCAAACGAAGTAGCAACCCCATCTACATAAAACTGCCACTTGCCCGAATTACGCACCAACGTAAGCATTTGCCATTTACCGGCGGTAAGCTTAGCATGCAGGCTAACTAATGCTTTACCCGAAATATTTAAAGCCAGTGAATCGCTGTTACCGTTATTTACCAAAATACCATAACCTGTGCAGCAGGCAGAACCGTTTACAGCTATCCATTGATTTTTTCCTGTACTACCACCCCAATTAACACGGGCCTCGAAGGTGAAATTATCGGTATTACCAATATAACTTGCTGCACTGCAATAACTGCCAGTACCATTAAAATTAAGCACCTGCCCTGATTGAGCGAAAAGCGAAAAGTTCAACGTGAAAAATAAAACTGAAAATAATGCCTTATAGTATACGTTTTTCATCTGTAGGAATGAATAATACCTAACAAATATACTCCTTACCAGAGTAATCTTACACTAAAACTTATTGATTTTTATCAGGTATACCCTAACAACTGCTTACCAAACCGGTATATACGCAGCGCCAGAATCTGGTGAAGGTATGATACTCATAACAGGTATATCGGAATTATTGATGATACCTTGTGCGGTAGAACCTACAAACAAAGGAGTTCCTTCTTTTTCCTGCTGGGTCATTATCATTATAAGATCAGCGTCAACCTTGTTCGAATAATCTACAATAGCCTGTGCCAACGTTTCATCACCTTTAATGGCTTTTACCATTTCGGCGGTAGCTTTTACACCACCTTTCACAATAAAGGCCCTAACCTGCTCCATTTGGCGGGTAAGCTTGTTTACCACAAACTCATCTAACGTAAACATTACCGATACTACACGTATGGTTGAACCATAAAGCTTACCAAGCTCAATTGCTTTATTAACTTTTTCGCGGGTTTCTTTCGAAAGATCGATAGGTAATACAATGTTCTTAGCTCCTTCGTTATGGTGCTTACCTTTAATGGTAATAACAGGGCATTTTGATTCACGAACTACCCTTAGCGCATTCGAACCAATGAACCTTTTACGAATACCTACGGTACCGTTGCAGCCCATCATTATCATTTTGCAATTTACCATGTCGGCAATTTCCAATATCTTTTCGTATACAGCACCCCTGGTAACAATGGTGTTAATCTTTATCTTTTTCTTCTTTTCGGTTTCTTTAGCCAATTCATCCAACTTGTCTTCCACTTCTTTTTTCATGGCAGCTTCGTCGAACGACTTAGAGAAGATACGGCTTAGCGCGCCGCCTTCTTCAATAACATATAACAACGTAATTTCTGCATTATAAAACTGCGCGAGATTATAAGACTGATCTAAAGCTATTAATGCCTGATCAGAAAAATCCATTGGAATTAAAATCTGGTTTGTGCTAGTTTTCATGCAGTTCGAAGTTTATTAGGGTTGCAAAGGTAAAGAAATTTTCAAAATCAGACATTGTAGCAATTAAAATCATGTTTTTTCACCTGTTTATCAGGGTTTTAGCTAAAAGGGCAGTAAATCGGTAGAATGCTAAGATATAAGCTATGTTGTAACCTTAAAAATGGGGGATTTGAAGAGAAGGTTATTTTACATCGTAATAAATGCAACTTATTAGGTACCAGAATATCATGAGAAGGTATTATTGGCTAACGCTATTTGAATGCTTGCTCAAGATTTTCAAATATTTTTTTAATCCGTGCCGAAGATTCCGCTGATAATATATTTTCGCCCGAATCACAAAGCACATTAAATTGCCGAGCAAGCAACACTTTATCAATTGCTTTATCTTTTACATATTGTGAGTTAGATGTACTAAAGACCGCTGCCTCATCTTTTAAGATATTTATCTGAAAATCTCTTTTTTCGAATATATCTTCGATTGTGCCTTCGCCTTCTTTAATCCCCAAAATCAAATCTTTCGGAACAATCCAATTCTTTAATCTTCATGTTTGGTTATTTTTTATTGTGGTTATTCCCAAAACCAATTTACTAAAAAAAACCTAGCCCCTATCTCATTGGATACTAAGTATTTTAGCAACTTTGCGTATATGCTAACAACATGCTGAAAATCAATAAATTATATTATTAAGTAGGAAGCAAATACCAATTCGAGTTATTGTTATTCATTGTTATTATCAATGGCCCCAAATTAAAATTCGGTTAAGATTTTGAGTAGTTCAAAACTATATAACTATTTTATTTAATATAGTAAATATAAAGAGTAATTTTGTAAAACAGAGATAATATCTAAACGATGAACTATAAATTGAGAAATAGAATGTGGTTAATAAATCAGTGTCATCTGTGTTCTATTGTTTTACCATAAAACTTAGCATAGTAAAACCGTAAAAGTGGGTAACACACAACCCCTATTTTTGATAGGGTCATAAAATTGAAAATCAATTAGTTGAAGGGTACCAAAAATGAGAAAGTGTAACCCGTGTTGAGCCCCTTCGGGCAAGTTAAAAGTGTAAAGCTAAAAGTGTAAAGTTGTGGGAGCTACAAAACATATGTCAAAAGAGACATGGTACCCGTAAACAGTACCAATAGTATAAAGCATACAATGCCAATTGTCATGGTAATTGCAGTAGAAACGTTTAACCGTCTCATGAATATCAACTGTATTATCCACAGAAAAAGCCACAAGGGGAAAAAGATAACGCTTACTTTAAGCGCGGTATGCATGGTAAACGACTTAACGGAGAGAAGAAGCGCACAATCTACTATTACCAATACAGCAGGCAATAAACTAATCAATTTGTCGATGCCTTTTTTAAAGAGAGATTCGAGTGTCATATTACAAATATATAAAACAACAGATGAGAAATCAAAGCTATTTGCGTTAGGGATAGAAGCGGCTACCCCGCAGTGCAGCGAGGAGTAATAGCGTATAGCCCGACCCGAGGAACGAGGGTAACGCCCAATTAAGTTAAAAGTAAAAAGCTAAAAGTGAAAAGTGAGGGACAAAAACTCTGCGGTTCTCTGCGTGTATTTCTCAGTGAGCTCTGCGGTAAAATTTAGATGGTAAGATTGCTTCGTTCCTCGCTATGACGATACCCTACATATCACCAAACCCCTTGAATCCGGCTAATATGGCAGATGTCCACCAAATTAAGAGTCCAATACCAATAAGAACAACAAGCCAGGTAGGCATTTTAAACCGCTTACGGAAGCAAGGCTGTAAAAAGCATAATAGGTAATAAGAACAAAATGAGTTGCATCGTGGTTTATTTAGCGAGCGTGTACACAATAAGGCTGGCGAGGTAAGCCATAGCCCCCATGTACAAGAATTGGATGATGGGCCACTTAATGCTCTTGGTTTCGCGGTAAACCACAGCTAGGGTGCTCATACACTGCATAGCAAAAGCATAAAACAACATGAGCGAAAAACCTACAGCAGCAGTATATTCAGGCTTACCGGTTTCGCGGTTAACAGCACTTGCCATTTTTTCGCGGATAGATTGGGTATTGTCTTTACTATCGGCACTATACAAGGTTGCCATAGTACCCACAAAGGCCTCACGGGCAGCAAACGAAGTAATAAGCGCTATACCTATCTTCCAGTCAAAGCCAAGTGGCTTAATAACAGGCTCGATCCATTTACCGGCCATCCCTGCATACGATACCTTAAGTTTAGCCCCGGTCGACATAGATTCAATTTGGGCAGGCGTATATTTTTTAGCGCTGTCGGCACTTTGGTAAGCAGTTTCAATGGCAGGTATTTTGCCCGGAGGCGCATGAGAAGCCATAAACCAGAGTATTACAGATATGGCAATAATTACCTTACCGGCATCGAACAAGAACATACGAAGCTTTTGGTAAATGGTGAGCCCAATGGTAGAGAACTTAGGAGTATGATACAATGGCAACTCCATAATAAAATGGCTCTTTTCGCGCGATTTAAGAATGTTTTTCATAACAAATGCCGCAGCCAATGCAGATATAAAACCAATGAGGTACATACCCATAAGCACCAGGCCTTGCATATTAAAGAACCCGTAATTATGTGTAGATGGTATTACAAGCGAAATAAGCAAGGTATAAACCGGCAACCTTGCCGAACAACTCATAAGCGGAATAACCATAATAGTAGTTATACGCTCTTTCCAATTCGATATGGTACGGGCCCCCATAATAGCAGGTACTGCACAGGCCATACCACTCATAAGCGGAATAACCGAACGCCCGTTAAGCCCCAGCGGGCGCATGAGCCTATCCATTATAAAGCTTACGCGGGCCATATAGCCGGTGTCTTCGAGTATAGCAATGAAAGCAAACAGTAAAGCAATTTGAGGAATGAAAACCACTACCCCACTCAACCCTGCCAGTATACCATTAATCAATAACGACGATAGCTCTCCGGGTGGCAAACTACTCTTACCCATTTCAGATAACTTAACGAAGAAGAACTCGATGCCATCCATCGGGTATTTGGCAATAAGGAAGATGCTTTGGAAGATAACGAACAACACACCCAAAAAAATGAGATATCCCCAGAACTTGTGTGTAAGTATAGCATCGATACGCGAAGAGAGCGACTTACGTTTCTCTTCCTCGTCAATGGTGATACATTCTTTCACAATATCATTAATGGCCTTATACCGCTCAATAGTCTCTTGTGATTGTATGCGGTGCTTATCGAACCCGTTCGATTTAATAAGTTTTTTAATATCAATCTTTTGAGTAGGAAGTATTTCGAAATGTTCAAGCCCTGCCTCGTTGTTAACAATTTGGTAAACTTCGTAAGGGCTTCTGCCCGGGAACATCTTTTGTGCTCCTTCCATTACTATAGAAGGCACAAATTGGTTGATGTCAATAAAATCTTTTTGTGGCTTAGAAAGCCCATGCGCAAGCAATTGCTGTATACTATCAACCCCGTGGCTCTTACGTGCATTAGCAGCCACAACAGGCACACCCAAAAACTTCGAGAGCTCTTCGGTATTGATCTGTACGCCACGAACGCGGGCAATATCCATCATGTTCATTACAAATATGCATGGTATACGCAGGTCAATTATTTGAGTTGCCAAAAAGAGGCTACGGCGCAAGTTAGAAGCATCAGCTACAATTATGGCTGCATCAGGATGGTCGAGGTTTGTATTATCGCACATTACCTTATAACAAACCTCTTCATCGAGTGTTTTAGGGTAAATGCTATAAGTGCCGGGCAAATCGAGGTAAGTAACATAAATACTTTCGCTCGTTTTATCATCTTGTATTATAGCATCGCCACTGTGCTTTTCTACCGTTACACCCGGGTAATTACCCGTTTGTTGGTTAAGCCCAGTAAGTCCGTTAAACAATGTAGATTTTCCGCTATTAGGATTGCCGAGTACCGCCACCTTTATAGCGCGCTGGGCGTTCTCTTTTCCTATTTTCAGCTTTATCTTTTTAAACATGCTAAATACGCTCTACGTTTATTAAGGATGCCTCAGTCTTTCGCATACTTAACTTGTAACCTGATACTATAACCGCTATGGGATCGCCCAGGGGAGCAATACTTTCCATTTTTATTTTTTGGCCGGGGGTACACCCCATCTCCATGAACTTCAATGCGTTCTCTTCATCGTTGAAGGAAACTACCAGTCCCGCCTCTCCAATTTTCAGTTTATCTAATGTAACTACTTCTTTCGCCATATACAATGAAGCAAATTTAACATCCTCGCTGAAAAGGGGGCTACCTAAAGAAGGGTATTTTCAATTAAATTCAGCTAATGCCTTAATGAGCGGGAACAGCTTGTTGTTTCATCAACTCACTAATGTCTTGCATAAGCTTATTAGCAAGGTTATCGGCAGTGGTCTGATGAGCACTTTCAGCAATAACCCTGATGATAGGTTCGGTATTCGAACGGCGCAGGTGCACCCATTCGTTATCGAACTCTATTTTAAGGCCATCTATAGTATTACAAGGATATTTCTTGTATTTCTCTTTAATATCCTTCAAAACCTGGTCAATATTCAGGTCAGGGCGCAATTCAATCTTCTTTTTGCAAATAGAATAGCTCGGATATTTCGACCTGAGCAACGAACAACTTTTGCCAAAACGTGCCAAATGCGAAAGGAACAAAGCAATACCAACAAGGGCATCGCGGCCATAATGCAATTCAGGATAAATGATACCGCCGTTGCCTTCGCCGCCAATAACGGCGTTGTTCTTTTTCATGGCTTCAACCACATTAACCTCTCCTACTGCAGATGCAAAATATTCGCAACCCGCTTTTTGGGTAACCACTTTAAGGGCAAGTGTAGAAGACAGGTTAGATACGGTACTGCCTTTCTTATTTTGCAAAACGTAATCAGCTACTGCTACCAGAGTATATTCTTCACCAAACATTTCACCATCTTCCGATACAATGGCTAATCTATCTACATCCGGGTCTACTGCTAAACCTAAATGGGCGTTCTTTTTGGTAACGGTCTTTGAAAGTTCTATTAAGTTCTCAGGTAATGGTTCTGCTTCGTGCGAGAAGTTACCGGTTGGTTCGCAAAACAATGGGAATATAGTTTCAACCCCCAATTGTTGTAATAACTGTGGCACTATAACACCACCCACAGAGTTAACGGCATCAATCACTACTTTAAACTTCTTGGCTTTAATGGCCTTTACATCCACTAAAGGAAGCTTCAATATCATATCTATATGCTTCTGTGCATATGTATCATCATGTGTCAGTACACCTAGTCCGCCTACTTGTGCAAACTGGTATTCAGCTTTTTGTGCTATAGCAAGTACATCTTTACCATCAGCATCCGATATAAACTCACCACGGGAATTGAGGAGCTTTAAAGCGTTCCAGTTCTTAGGATTATGGCTGGCTGTTATAATAATACCGCCATCTGCTTTTTCGGCAACTACAGCAATTTCTACTGTAGGTGTGGTGGCTAATCCAATATCAACAATATCAATACCAAGGGCTTGTAGCGTACCCGTTACAATATCGCGCACAAATGGGCCAGATATGCGGGCATCACGACCAATTATGATCTTGGCCTTTTTGCTCTCCTTACCTTTTTGGTTCCTTTTTACCCAACTGCCAAAAGCAGATGTGTATTTCACTATCTCTGTAGGGGTTAGGCCTTCTCCACTTCCACCAATTGTTCCCCTTATTCCCGAAATCGATTTTATTAACGTCATGTTTTCCTCCTGTAAAGGGCGCAAAAATAATTCTTTTATTTATAAAGTTGCTCCCTATTTATTAACAAAACCTTATGGAATACCTATTTAGATATGTATGTTTGTGATAACTTGTTAATAGTTACTGTACTAACCGATATAAAATCAAGACCAATTGTTGCAGAAGGTTTTATATTTGCGCTCGAAATAAAGTAAGACAATATGAATTTTAACCTGCCCGACCTACCACAACGTACATCGAAGCCCCGTAAAAATGGTATAACCATGGTTATGGATAAAGGCTTAAGCCTTAGACAAGCGTTAGACCTGGTAAGCGTATGTGGAGAATATACTGATATAGTAAAGCTTGGGTTCGGGACTTCTTTATTAACCAAAGACCTGAACAAGAAGCTACAGATATATAAGGACGCGGATATAAAGACCTATTTCGGCGGAACATTGTTCGAAGCCTTTGTAGTGCGCGATATGTTAGATGACTACCGCCGTTACTTAGATAAGTACAAGATGGAATACGTTGAAATATCAGACGGTTCTATCCGGATGGCACACGATGAAAAGTGTAAGCTTATCGAACAATTTTCGAAAGACTATATCGTATTATCTGAAGTTGGATCTAAAGAAGCAGGCGTTATCATTCACCCTAACAAGTGGATATCGATGATGAACAAGGAACTTGAATGCGGTGCATGGAAAGTTATTGCAGAATCACGTGAAAGCGGAACTGTGGGTATTTACAGGCCAAATGGCAATGCACATGTTACCCTTATTAATAAGATACTACAAAAGGTACCAGGCGAAAAAATAATGTGGGAAGCACCTAAAAAGGCTCAACAGGCCTGGTTTATCGACCTTATTGGCCCTAACGTTAATATGGGTAATATATCACCCGATGATATTATTCCGCTAGAAACATTAAGGCTTGGCTTACGTGGTGATACATTTATGAAGTTTCTGCCTGAGAAGGCTATAAAGAAGTGGAAGTAGTTTAGCCTGCTTAACAATCAGGTAACCTAGCGTAGTTATTATTGAAGTCCAAACTTCTATTTACTATATGAACAAAACCCTACAATTCAGTATTGCACTGTTCGCCTTGTTACTTACTGCATCATGCCATCGTGGTACGAGCCCTGCAACAGGGCCGGATGCTGCCAAAGTAGAACAACTCCGTAAGAATGTAAAACACATTATAGTTATTTACCAGGAGAACTGGAGCTTTGACGGGCTCTACGGCTACTACCCTGATAAACGCGTGAATAACCTATTGCGTGGAAACTACAATCCGCAAGTAAGTAAAAGCGGACAACCTTTAGATACTGTACCTATCCCTTTGGCAGGTGATGATGGTGAATTAAAACCAGATCAACGCTTCGCTGATTTAAACAAAAAATACCCAGGTGCCAAGCCTTACAACATTAATGAGTTCATACCATTAACCGAGGATACTGTTACCGGTGATTTGGTACACAGATACTACACTGAGATGCTTCAGATAGATGGTGGCAAGATGGATAAGTTCGTTGCATGGAGCGATAACGGTGGGCTTGTAATGAGCTATTCAGGTGACACAACGCTACCTGAAGAACGCCTTGCAAAGAAATATACACTCTGCGATAACTTCTTCCACTCTGCTTTTGGTGGCTCTTTCTTAAACCATATTTGGTTCATTGCTGCTGCTACACCTTACAATAAGAATGCCCCTGTTAGCATGCGAAGCGATATACAAGCTACCAAGGCTAAAGCATTCGACAGGCAATATACACCTGATGGATATGCTATAAATACACTCTACTCAGTTAACCATCCGCACCCTGCTGATAAGGCAGATTCTGTACTTGTACCTAATTTAACTATGCCAACAATTGGCGACAGACTTAATGATGCAGGAGAATCATGGGCCTGGTATTCGGGTGGATGGGATGCAGCCATGAAAGGTGATGATAGCAAGGGGTATTTCCAATTCCATCACCAACCATTTGTGTATTTCGAGAATTACAAAGATGGCTCAGAGAATAAGAAGAAGCACCTGAAAGATGAGAAAGACTTCTTTGCTTCATTGCACAACAACGACCTTCCCTCTGTTTGCTTCATAAAGCCACTGGGCATTAATAACGAACATCCTGGTTATGCAAACTTAATGCGTGGCCAAAAGCATGTCGATTCAATTGTAAATGCGGTTATGCAAAGCAAATACTGGGATTCTACCATCATCATTATTGCATACGATGAGCATGGCGGACGTTGGGATCATGTTGCGCCGCCAAAGATTGACCGTTGGGGCCCGGGTAGTCGTGTGCCTGCCATTGTAATATCACCTTTTGCTAAAAAGAACTTTGTAGACAGTACGCAATACGAAACTGTATCGATACTTAAACTTATCGAGACCCGTTACGATTTAAAACCTTTAAGTAGTCGCGATTCTGCTGCTAATGGTATGCTGAATGCCTTGGAATTTAAGCAGAACTAAAGCTTACCCTTCAACCCTTCGGCTGTATATGAGTTCTTGCATTTCATCAAGTCTTCCGGTGTGCCCTGAAAAACCAAGTTGCCGCCTTTATCTCCCCCTTCAGGGCCAAGGTCAACTATCCAGTCAGCGCATTTCATAACATCGGCATGGTGTTCTATAACCAATAGTGTATGGCCTTTATCTACCAACATATTGAATGACTTCAATAGCTTTTTAATATCATGAAAGTGCAGGCCTGTTGTAGGTTCATCGAATATAAATAGGGTACTTCCCATTTCAGATCCTTTCGACAAGAAGGTTGCGAGCTTAATACGTTGTGCCTCGCCACCGCTCAGTGTACTTGACGATTGACCCAATTGTACATAACCCATACCCACATCCTTAAGTGGAGTAAGTTTTTCAACCAACCTTCTAACCAATGTCGCGTTTGTATATTGACTAAAGAAGCTGATAGCCTCATCAATGGTCATGCTTAACACATCTGAAATATTCTTATCATGGAATTGTATTTCCAACACATCATCTTTAAAGCGCTTACCGTTACAAGTGTCGCACACTAAATGCACATCGGCCATAAACTGCATTTCAATGGTCACTTCACCTTCACCCTCGCATATATCGCAACGGCCACCGGCAACGTTAAACGAAAAGTGTGATGCTTTATAGCCACGCATTTGCGCCAGTTTCTGCTCAGCGAACAAAGCGCGTATCTCATCATAAGCCTTCACATAGGTAACCGGGTTCGAACGCGATGACCTGCCAATAGGGCTCTGGTCAACCATTTCAACCTCCGTTATCATATTAGTTGCTCCTTCTATCTTATCAAATTTGCCTGCTTTCTCCCCCACATGTTGGCCTAGCACATGCCTCATGCCAGGGTATATAATTCCTTTCACCAAAGATGATTTACCTGAACCCGAAACACCCGTTACCACAGTTAATGCTCCAACCGGGAATTTCATATTCACGTTCTTCAGGTTGTTCTCACGTGCTTTACATACTTCAATAAAGTTCTTAGCTTTTCTTCTTTTCGTAGGTACAGCAATAAACTCTTTACCATTCAGGTATTGGGCAGTAAGGCTTTCCTTTTCTGTTTTCAACTCTTCAGGGCTGCCCTGAAAAACCAGATGCCCACCATGGGTACCTGCCAAAGGGCCAATATCTATAATATCATCAGCGGCACGCATAATGTCTTCATCATGCTCAACTACTATAAGTGTATTACCTAAGTTGCGGAGCTTCTTCAACACGCCTATCAAGCGCTGTGTATCACGATGGTGAAGGCCTATACTAGGTTCATCTAATATGTACAACGAACCCACTAGGTTACTACCGAGTGATGTAGCTAAATTCAAACGCTGTGATTCCCCGCCTGAAAGTGTGTTTGATGCACGGTTGAGTGATAAATAACCCAGCCCTACATCGCACATAAACTGCAAACGGTTTGTAATTTCCAACAACAAACGGCGCGCAATCTCTTTATCATTCTTATCGAGCTTAGTTGGTAATGCTTTAAAGAAATCGTACGCATCCCAAACCGACATCAATATCAAATCAGATATTGAATGCTCATTTATCTTCACATAGTTAGCATCCTTGCGCAAGCGGGTGCCACGGCAATCGGGGCAAATGGTTTTACCACGGAAGCGCGATAACATTACCCGGTACTGTATCTTATAACTTTCCTTTTCTAAATATTGAAAGAACTGGTTTATACCTTCGAACTGCTTCGTACCTTCCCACAGCATCTTTTTCTCCTTCGCAGTAAGATCCATGTAAGGCCTGTGAATCGGAAAATCTGATTTGCGGGCGGCCAATACAACCTGATCTTTCCATTGACTCATCTTCTCACCTTTCCAGCAAGCAATAGCATCTTCATAAACCGAAAGACTCGGATCAGGTATTACTAAGTCTTCATCAATATCAATAACACTACCGAAACCTTCGCAACGACGGCATGCACCTACCGGGTTATTAAAACTGAAGAAATGCGGCGAAGGCTCTTCGAATTTCATTCCATCTGCTTCAAAGCGATCTGAGAATGTTTGCCTTGTGGTCTTTGCTTTCTTCTTGCCACTTTCAGGTTCTTGCACATCAATCTCACAAAGGCCATTGCCTTCATAAAAAGCAGTTTGCACCGAGTCAGCAATACGGCTTCTCATATCATCTGCTTCGGCTTTGGTTATTTCCAAGCGGTCTATAACCAATTTCATTTGTTCAACCGCAAGTTTGTGTTCCTTGCCATCCATAATGGCATCGAGGCGGTATATTGTACCCTTATGCTCTATTCGAGAAAACCCTTGTTGCTGTAATAAAGAAAGTTGCTCATATAACGTGCGGCCTTCCTTTAAATGCAATGGCGAAAGCACCATTACTGCGGAACCATCTTTAAGTCCTACTACAAAATCAACCACATCGGTAACTGTATCGCGTCTTACCAGTTTGCCCGATATAGGCGAATAGGTTTTACCAATACGTGCGAACAATAGCTTTAAATAATCGTATATCTCAGTTGTAGTACCCACCGTAGAACGCGATGTGCGGGTAACCACTTTTTGTTCTATAGCAATAGCAGGTGCAACCCCTTTTATATAATCAACATCGGGTTTATTTATCTTGCCCAAAAACTGGCGGGCATAGGCAGATAGCGACTCCACATAACGCCTTTGACCTTCTGCATACAACGTATCAAACGCTAATGAAGATTTACCTGAGCCCGAAACACCTGTTACCACCACAAAGCGGTTACGAGGTATAACCACATCGATGTTTTTAAGGTTGTGCATACGTGCTCCCTTAATAACAATAAAGCTTTTAGAATCTATCTTCTCTATGTCTTCTATCTGGTCTTTCATCTTTCAAATTCGCGCTGCAAAAGTAGGAATAATAAGGCAGTAATTGGGCTTAACGCGCTTTAAGTTTATGTGACTTTCGTTTGAGTTTTCAACCACTTTAACAATCCCAACCTTAGTCACAATTTCAACCTGAAATCATTGATAATAACAATGAATAACAATAAGTCAATCGAGGAGAGAAAGCCATAAAAAGATGATAATCAATAACTTACATGAAATGCTAAATACATTAGCATTTCTAAACCTTTTACGGCAGAAGATGAGTTTTCAACAACCCGAATTAATCTAACTGTTTTATAAGTTCATCAAGAGCAGTCTTAACATCAGGGAACTCTGTGCCTACTCTGGGGTCCATAATATTACCACCAAATCCTGTTTCTTCTGATGAGGCCGTCGCTTCTATTTTCACCAGTTGGGGTTTCAGTTCTTTCGGTTTAAACTCTTCCAATGTCCAAATACAAATTACCTGCACAAAATGTATTTGGGAAGTATCGGCTATAATCTTTAGTAATTGTTCTTTGCATTCAGGTGTATTGTAAGCGACTAATGCCCTAGCGGCAGATACTTGCGCATGGAAATTACCGGTATCCTTAAGGAACGGTACTATTTTTGAATAATAACCTTGCAATTTCAGATGATGTACACACTCAAGCGCCACATGCTGCAGAAAGAATAAATTCATATCCTTCGCAGGATTAGCCGAAGCCATCGATAAGTACTTGTTTACATATTCGTTAATGTATTTGGTATCGTATGGTTGGCCATGGTAGTTATTGAAAATAGCAGTCATAGTTTTTTCGTAAACAGTAACTGGCACTAAAGCTTTATGGTAACTGTGTCTGTATGTAGCAACAATACTGGTATCTTGCACATAATCGAAGCCGGTTGTTGGCGTAGCAATGCAATATTGGCCTTTATCATTCTTCTTAATAAAAAAGTAACAGTTTTTTACTCCTTCGAAATGAAATTCCGGTCCTTCTCCACCGGACATGCTGGTAAGTTCGACATAATAAAAGTTAGTAATAGCAATCTTGCCACTTAGATTGGTTCCGCCAAGGTTTTTTATTATTTCAATATAAACTCCTTTATTAATATTAAATGAATCAACCTTTGCTAACACAAAACAATCCGCATTCTTTATCACCTTATCGGCCCATGGTTCATCCCACGTAGTAGCATTGGTACTTATCGTAGCTATTGCAAATAAGCTCAATAAGAAGGTCTTTATTTTAGGTACTAATATCGGGTTTTAACCTTTCTAAAGATTCTTAAAATCATAGTTACTATATTTACTAAACAATATAATAGCTATGAAAGCAATAAGGACACTAAAGGAGTATCAGGATACTATAAATGAAGTAAGGAAGACTAAGCAGCCAATCGAAGTTGTAATAACGCTTAGTGATGAAGAACTAGAAAAAGTAGGAACAGAATTAAATATGGAAGGAGTAGATGTAATTGTATTTCCTGACCATGATGAAATTAAGCCTATTTCTGCGTTTTAGTCTTTCTGCGTTTTTCATAAATAGCAAACTCCCAACGATACCTACCATTAACATAAACAAGTTCGGTACATTCTATAAAATCAGCACAAATACGGTCAACTTTTCTGTACACTATTTCATAATTCATAGTTTGAAAATTTAAGAGTTGGAGGACTATGTTTAACGAGCCCGAAGTTTGCGCTTCGGGCTTTCTTTGTATCAGCAAAGTTACTAAAAATTACCCTAAAAAGCAACTACTTTAAAGAGGTAAAGCAAGGTGTTTTTAAGCCCTTTTTAGGGGTATACGCTAAAATATAGACATAAGGCTTTAAAACGCCCTAAATACCCCTAAAATGTAAGATAAAAGCCCGTTTAAGCCCTAAATAATTCTTGCAAAACAGCCCTTTTTTACGTAATTTCAGTAAAGATTTTTGCAGTTGCAGTTAATAGCGATATAACAATGCAAAAATCGCTAATAAGATGCTAGAAAAGTACAATTTTAGAGGATTAAGTTCATTTACGACAACCTTTCACGACGAACAAACTTGCCGTGAATATCTAGAATATATATTCTGGAGTAGTAAACCTGTATGTTCTTCTTGTGGGTATGATAAAAAGATATACCGGTTCAAGAACGGTAAAACATTTAAGTGTGCCAACTGCAAACGCAATTTTACTGTTACAGTAGGCACAATATTTCATAGTAGTAATATACCGCTCAGAAAATGGTTCATTGCTATTTACTTACTCTCTTCAAGAAAAACAGGTATTTCTTCACATCAATTGGCCAGGGATTTGGAAATAACACAAACAAATGCTTGGTATATGCTGGATAAGATAAGAAGGATAATAAGCGATAGCAAAGAATTTAAAGGCATGATGGAAGGTATTATTGAAGCTGATGAAACCTATGTAGTAAAAGCAATACAGTAATATGAAAGCACACGAATTAGCAAGAAAACTGTTAGAAATGCCAGACCTGGAAATATTTATGCCTACTACAGGGCGTAGTGGAGATAAAGTAGGAAAGGTTATTATTTTAGAGAAGGTAAGTAAAAAGGGGATACAGAATATAATTGTACTAAGAGAAAAATCATTCAGATTAGGAAAGTATCACTAAAGATTATCCTCATGAAGTCTTTTAACTAACACCTTATATTCTTCTTGCAAGTGTTTAGGGAGTTTTTCTAATATTTTAGTTATAGATGGTTCAATATGAAAAGCATCAGATACAAGCCAAGTGATTTTATAACTTATGTTAAGAGCCGCCTTTTTAATAATCTTATCAAACTTCTGTTCAAATTTTGAACGCCTATCCTCTAAAGACATAAAATCTTAATTTATTTAATCAAAGTTATTATAAATAAATGATAAATAGAGACAATGAAAACAAACAAATAGGTACTACATATACCTATTTATAAGGCATAACTAGGGAAGTTATATAAGTACCTGTATATTAGGCAATAAATTTAATAAGGTTAAAATAGAATATTAGTACCTTATTTTATTTACCATGGCGCTTTGTTTTGTGGTTATTGATGTATAACAAAGCTATAAAATATCTATAATAAAATTACATTTGTAACAAACAGTAACCTAATGGCATACACGGAAAGTAACGGTCAAATAGAAATTGCCCTAAGCAAAAACAAATTGGTTTTAATGTTTTTGGGCTGCGTAGCTTTTGTTGCTATGGGTATTTGGTTTGTAACAAAACGTCCTGTAAGTGACTTACCCATTTTAGGTAACCCGGTTGTTGTTTTTATTGTTGGTATTGCCAGCATTGGTTTCTTTGGACTTTTGGGTGTTTTACTGGTAAAAAAACTGGGCGATAATTCGCCCGGGTTAACTATTTCAGATAAAGGTATAACCGATAATTCAACCGCTGTTGGGGCAGGCTTTATTCCATGGGATGATATTATTGAAATGAAAGAAATACAAGTGGTGAACCAAACCTTTATTAACGTACTCGTAAAGAATCCGCAAGATTATATTGACAGGCAAAAAAGCACGTTCAAAAGAAAATCATTGCAACTTAACTTTAACAGGTATGGCTGTGTAATAGGCATTTCTTCAAACGGATTAAAATGTAATTACAAGGAATTGAGGGAGATATTAAACAGCAAATTTGCTGAGTACAAAAAGACTTCAGCTTAAAACACTCGCTATATGCTACATGGTTACAAACAATGCTATTGCAGCAATGCTCATGAGTATTAGTGTAACCCAGCCTAAAATATTCGATAATGGCTTGTTGGTGTATTCGCCCATTACCTTTTTATTGTTGCAGATGTGAAGTAAAAGTGCAATTAGCACCGGGGCGGTTACCCCGTAAACTATAGCGGTAAACACAAGCGCCTTTATAGGATTTATACCAATTACATTAATAATAAGCCCGATAATTATTGAGATGCCTAATATTAAATAGAACCCTTTTGCTTCGTGCCACTTTTTATTAAGGCCTTCTTCCCAATCAAACGTTTCGGCCAACATATACGATACTGAACCTGCCAATACCGGAATAGCCAAAAAGCCCGTACCTATAACCCCAACAGCAAACAACAGGTATGCTGAATTACCTGCTAATGGCTTTAATGCCGATGCCGCATCTTGCACCGTATTGATATTGGTTATGCCACCACGAAACAATACAGAGCCCGTAGCCAGAATAATAAAATACATTACCAGGTTCGAAAAGAACATGCCTATGTTAACATCATACCGCATTTCGGTAATATCTTCCTTACCTACAATAATGCCTTTCTTTTTTATGTCGCGGTCCTCTTTCTCCATTGATGCTTGCCAAAAGAAAAGATATGGAGAAATGGTTGTGCCTAATATGGCAACCAAAATGGCTATATAGCCTTTATCCCATTTAATTTGAGGAAGAAAAGTGGCTTTCAGAATTGCCACTACATCTTGCTTAACCAAAAACGGCACCACTATATATAACATCAATATCAGGCAAAGCCATTTTAATACATCAGCTATTTTACGGTACGGGAAATAAACAAGGCAAATAATAAGTATGGCAACAATCAAGATAGAGAACACCATACTGCTAACCGAAGGACAAAGCATGGTGGCAACAGCCCCCATGCCCGCTATATCGGCACCTATATTAAGTATTATGGCCGGAAAAGAAACCAATACAAAAGCATACAATACCAGTTTTGAATAATGGTTCTTAATAGTTGTGGTCAGTCCACCATTGGTAACTATACCTATGCGGGCACACATACCCTGTATGGCAGCCATTAATGGAAATGTTATAACTGCAGTCCATAATGTACTTAACCCAAATGCCGCGCCTGCTTGCGAATAAGTTGCAATACCCGAGGGGTCATCATCACTGGCTCCGGTAACAAAGCCCGGCCCCATCGATTTCCAAAAATTCCTTTTCTTTTTAATTACTTTGATCTCCTCTGACATATATCACGAAGATACACCAAATTCAACGCAGTCACCTTCACCATACCTAATCCTTGATATCAGAAAAGGTAGACCAATGCAGATTACGCAGTTTCCAGCCGTTACTGGTTTTCTCAGCTATTCCGGTAAAATAGCCATCACTGTATGTGGTTTTATTGTCTTTATCAATAAGCGACTCGCTATATTTAGCGGAAAGCATAGCCATAGAGGGTGAAAGTGAGTCGATATACATATTGTTCCATGTAAGCTTTATCTTCATAATGTTTGCCGCCAGCACTTCTTTCACAAAATGGGTTGCCGAATCATTATTTGCAAATACACGCTGTCCATTATTAGCCATAAAAAAGCCGGGGGTTTGTTCAAAGTAGTTGAGCCACGCGGTTGGTCCTGTCACAGAAAGATCATTAGCTATATCGGCAGCCATTTTGCGTACAGCTTTTTGCACGCTTTCAGTATCAACAGGTTTATTTGCGGAAAGAGAAGTATTGTTATTGCTGCTATTAGAGCATGATGCGAAGAACAATACAATTAATAAACCCGGTATTTTCATGCTGATTATTTTACTGTAAAGTTACATAAATAAAAAAAGTCCCGTATTACTACGAGACTTCTTTAAAACATTGAAAAGATCTTACCTTCTGTTACCCATAATACGTAACAAAGCCATAAACAGGTTAACAAAACTCAAGTAAAGGCTTAATGCGCCGAAAATAGCCATCTTGCCAACCGTATCGTCAGCATTAAGGCCTATCTGTTCGCCCATCTGCCTTATCTTTTGCATTTTATATGCGGTAAGGCCAGTAAATATGGCTACACATACAAAACTTAAAATATAATCAAGCTGAGCACTGTGTGTAAAAAAGTTAATTAATGATGCTATAATTACACCAAAAAGAGCCATATACAAAAATGAACCCATTTTAGTAAGGTCGGTTTTGGTAGTATAACCCAATACCGCCATAGTGCCAAACATAGCCGCGGTAATAAAGAACACTTTATAAATAGATGAAGGCAAATAAACCAGGAACACCACGCTCATACTCATACCCATTAAGAAAGAATATAAGATAAACGCGCCTGCCATAGCCATTGCTGAAAGCTTATTCATTCCATAGCCCATTAATAGAACGAGCCCAAGCGGAGCAAAAACCGCAAACCAGCCAAGGCCGGTAAATCCTGCCGGTAAACCGGTTGAAGGGTCTTGCACATACATTGAAGCATTAAGGCTTGGAACCGAAGCAAAAAGATAAGCTACTACAGCCGTTATCATTAGCCCGGCAAACATCCACGAAAAAACTCTCGATACAAATGATTTAGCGGCAACATCTCTGCCTGCTGATTGAATATCGATAGGGTCCTGAAAATTAAAATCTTGTATACTCATATTTTTAGTTTGAATTATTAAATTTTACTATGCAAATATACGCTTTTTTGAGCCAAATACATTGTTAAAAATGCTTAACAAAATCATTCAATTAATTGCATCTTAAAGACGAATAAGCTCTTGTAATACCTTAAGCCCCTTTAGGAGTTTGGGGTTGACTTTCAAATTGTATCTTTAAACCCTATTGAAAACAAAAGTCGCTATAATAGGAAGTGGACCGGCAAGTTTAATGCTTGCTGCCAGGCTCGATGAAACCAAGTTCGAGGTAAGTATTTATGAAAAGAACAAAGCACCGGGGCGTAAGTTTTTAGTTGCGGGTGATGGTGGCCTTAATTTAACCCATTCAGAACCGCTGGAGGAGTTTATTAAGCGATACACCCCCACTTCTTTTATAGAACCGATCCTTCGCACATTCTCAAATACTGATTTCAGAACTTGGCTTAACTCTATCGGCATACCAACTTTTATAGGTACAAGTAAACGGGTATTCCCTGAAAAAGGAATAAAACCTATTGAAGTATTGAATAAGATTACGAAAGTTTTGAATGATAAGAATGTAAAACTAATAACGAACTATAACTGGCAGGGCGAAGCTATGGATGCCGACATTACCGTATTCGTGTTAGGTGGTTCAAGCTGGAATGTAACAGGCTCTGACGGAAGCTGGACTAACTACTTTCAAAACAAAGGGATTGACATCGTTCCTTTTCAGGCATCTAACTGTGCCTTTAAAATAAACTGGCCAAAAAATTTCACAGCTATGGCTGCCGGACAACCTCTTAAAAACATTGCCTTAACTGCACTTGATGTCACAAAAAAAGGAGAAGTAGTCATAACTGAATTTGGAATTGAAGGCGGCGGCATTTATGCGCTTAGCCAACAAATACGCCAACAGCTTGCAGAAAGTAATCAAGCAATTTGCTATATCGACCTGAAGCCAACCATAAGTATTGAGGCTTTAACTCAAACCCTGAAAGATAAGCCATCAAACAGCTCGATGTCGAAATATTTAGCAAGCGCCATTCACCTTTCTAAATCGCAATTGGCATTACTTAAAAACCAAACTACACAAGAGGACTTCTTCAACCATGAAGTATTAGCAAAAAAAATAAAAGCATTGCCATTACAGATAATCAGCCTTGGGCCAATAGACGAAGCCATTTCAACAACCGGAGGAATAGCACTTAACGAAATTGACAATAATTTTCAGCTAAAAAAATGGCCCATGCATTATGCCATTGGCGAAATGCTCGACTGGGATGCCCCTACTGGTGGTTATTTACTACAGGCTTGTTTTAGCATGGGGTATAAATTGGCTGAACATTTAAATACATTATAGTTTTAATCTTGCACCATGAACATAACCCCAACAATACTTTTCAGACTCACCTATCAGCATGAAGCTATTAACGGAATAATTGCAAACAAAAACAAAGAGCGTATCCACTACTTCCCTGCCCCCGGCAAATGGAGCATACACGATAACATTGTGCATTTGGCAAAGTATCAGCCAGTATTTATTGAAAGACTCAATAAAATAGTAAAGGAAAATACGCCCGAATTTGGCCGTTACAGGGCCGAGGACGATTTTGAGTTTGAAACATGGCGCACCTGGGACACCGTGAAACTACTCGAACGTATTAAGCAAGACCGTGGAAAGATTGTTGACCTTGTAACCGGCTTAGACGAAAACCAGGTTATGCGCATTGGTATACATAAAAAATTCGGTGAGCTAAGTATTGAAATGTGGCTGGAGTTTTTTTTACTGCACGAGGCGCATCATATTTACACCATATTCCAGCTGGCTAACGATGTGGAAATTAAAACCGCATAGCCTTAAAACATTACCTTTGAATTAAGGAATGGAGACAGGCAAAAAAATTAAATACTTAGAAGGGATACGTGGTGTAGCTGCTATATTGGTAGTACTGCACCATTTTCTGCTTGCGTTTTTTCCGGCTTATTATTTTGGTGGCGACCCTAAAACCGCCCACCTGCCACATCAACTTGAATTGCTTTACTGGCAAAATCCCTTAAGCGTAATTACTAATGGCGAGTTTATGGTAGCCCTGTTCTTTGTGTTAAGCGGCTACGTACTTAGCCGTTCTTACTTTCAAAAACCGGAATTAGAAACGTTGGTATCGGGTGCATCGCGCAGGTTTTTACGCTTATATATTCCCTTAGCCTTTGCGCTTATACTGGCATTTATTGTATTACGATGCTCGTTTGGTCTGATACCTAAAACAGTTAGTATTACAAATTCGAACTGGCTTAGTGAGACTGTACCGGGAGATCATTCAATAAAGACATTTTTAAGCCATCTGCTTTATTTAACCATGTTCAATATCGATGGTACTTATGTAACCTCAACATGGACTATATCGATAGAGTTTTACGGCTCAATAATGGTATTTGCATTACTTGCGCTTACACATAGAACCAGAGCTAAGTGGATACCTTTTATTACAACCGGGCTTGTCGCCTATTTTGGCTTTAATGACGTTTACATTGCATTTATAATTGGTATTTGCCTCAACTATCTGGAAAGGATACCGCTTGACAGCATAAAGCTTCGCTGGTTATGGGTATCTTTATTATTAATTATCGGGCTTTTTATGGGTGGCTTTCCTACCTGGCAGTGGAATCCGGAAAGAGAAACCTTCTATCATTTTGCCACAGCGCCCTGGCTTGTCAATAATTCCAGAACTATTCACTTACTGGGCGCCGCATTGGTTATAATAGCAGCCATGTTATCTAAAACATTCCAAAAAATATTTTCAGGTAAACTATTTATTTTCCTGGGCGATATATCTTTCTCGGCGTACTTAATTCACCCCGTTATTATAGCAACAATTTCTTTATGGGTATTTCTTACCATGCTTAATGCAACTCACCATTATAGCTTATCGGTATTTATAAGCCTGTTGGCTACCATTGTCGCAACATCTATAGTTGCCAAATTAATGACAGTATTTATAGATAAACCAGGAGTACGATTCTCGAAATATGTTTACACTCGTTTCTTTAAACCTAAAGAAGAAGCTTCAGCTTAGTGAATCTGCTTTTTAGTTCGGCTTTCCCAATACTCAGGGCCATAATCAATAAAGATCTCTTCGCCTGCTTTTATGTCCTTATAAGCGTAGTAAATAAAGCGATTCTTCTTTTTATTGGTTTGCCAGTCGGCGTTGGGGTTGGGTGATGAATTATAAATAGCACCCGAACCAAATACAACCGCTGCCTTCGATTTTGAATCGTCCATATCTTTAGTCCAACCAAAAATATATTCTTGCAACAGGCGTGGTATGCGGTGCCAGTCGCCTTTTAAAAGAATGAAAGGATCTTCTTCTAGTACTTCATTCTCTTTAATTGCTTTTTTAGCGAACACACCTACTCCGTGTAATTTCGACAAGCGAAGTTCCAACTTTGGGTTGCGGTAAAATATCTTGGGGTTATAACCATCAGGATAAATAAGCTTTCTTGCCATAAATAAGTTCTATTGATTCTGTTCAACCCAGCTCTTGGCTTTAGCCAGAGCATTATTAATTCCTTCTACATGTGTGCCGCCTGCAGTTGCATAAAACGCTTGGCCGCCTCCGCCACCTTGTATTTCCTTACTAAACTCACGTATCAAAGCCGATGCGTTCCAGTTCTTTTCTTTAGTCAGGTTATCAGACATAGCTAAGAACAAATTGGCTTTGCCATTTATTTCAGCGCCCAGTAACATGAACAAGTTTGGCACTTCGCCTTTTAGCTGAAAGCAAATATCCTTAGCCACATCAGCGGAAAGTATATCTACCTTTTGGCCAATGAAAGCCGTTTTGCCTATGTCTTGCTTAAGGCCCATCAATTCTCCTTTTATCTGCTTGCCCTGGTCTCGCGAAAGTTTTTCAACCTGCTTACCTAATTCAGCTGCCTGCAATTGAAGGTCTTGTATTCCTTTCACTAAGTTCTTAGGGTTCTTTAATGCTTCCGATGCCTGCCTGAATGTTTCTAACTGAGCATTGATATAATTTTGCGCACCCAAAGCTGTTACGGCCTCGATACGCCTTATACCAGCCGACACAGCACTTTCTGACAATATTTTAAAGAAACCAATTTGTCCTGTTGCCTTAACGTGTGTACCACCGCATAGCTCAATTGAATAGTTCTTATCGATAGTTACTACACGCACATGATCGCCATATTTTTCACCAAATAAGGCCATAGCGCCTAGTTTACGGGCATCTTCAATACCCATCACCTCAGTTTGGCAAACAATGTTCTCACGTATCTTTTGGTTCACTAATGATTCTATATCGCGTATCTCTTCATCGGTAATCTTACTAAAATGAGAAAAGTCAAAACGCAAGTGATCGGGGCTAACAAGTGAACCACGTTGCTCCACATGCTTGCCTAAAATCTTGCGTAATGCAGCGTGCAATAAGTGTGTTGCAGAATGGTTGTCGGCGGTTAGTATCCTTCGGTCAGTATTGATAATAGCTCTTATAGAACCATTCAAATCTTCCGGTAAAGACTCTGTAATATGTATGTTCAGGTTATTTTCTTTTTGAGTATCGAGTACAGCAATGCGTTTTGTACCTAATTCTAAAAAGCCTGTATCGCCCACTTGCCCACCGCTTTCAGCATAAAAAGGAGTTTTGTCTAATACAATCTGGTATTGATCTTTTCCTTTAGCTTTTATTTTGCGGTAACGCACAAGCTTAGCCGTTCCTTCAAAATGATCGTAGCCAGTATACGCAACATCTTTCGTATCATTAACAGCAATCCAATCTTCTTTGTCGACTGTAGTTGCAGCACGTGAACGGTCGCGTTGCTTTTCTAATGCAACACTGAATCCTTTTTCATCAATGCTCATATTGTATCCTTTTGCTATAAGTGCAGTAAGATCGACTGGAAAACCAAAAGTGTCATATAACTCAAATACCTGCTCGCCTTCAAGTTCAGTCTTTTTTGTCTTTTGCATTTCAAGGCAACGTGCGTCAATACGCTTAAGTCCTTGTTCAAGCGTACGCATAAAAGCCTGCTCCTCTTCCAGAATAACTTTAGTAACTAGCTTCTCCTGCTTTACTATTTCAGGAAATTGGGCACCCATTTGTTTAATCAATATACTTACCAGATTATGCAGGAATGGTTCTTTCAGATCTAATGACTGATACCCATAACGAACAGCCCTGCGCAATATGCGGCGTATAACATACCCCGCACCAGTGTTAGATGGTATTTGTCCGTCGGCAATGGTGAATGATATAGCACGAATGTGATCGGCAATAACACGCATTGCAATATTCAATGGCTCTTGCTTGGGGCCATTATCATTCGATACGTATTTTTTACCAGATACTTTTTCTATTTCTTTAATAATAGGCTGGAACACATCCGTATCGTAGCTTGATAGTTTACCTTGTAATACCATGCTCAAACGTTCAAAACCCATACCTGTATCTACGTGTTGAGCAGGTAGTTTTTCTAACGAACCATCCGCTTTACGGTTAAACTCCATAAATACCAGATTCCATATTTCAATTACTTGCGGGTGGCTGGTATTTACCAAACTACGGCCGGCAATCTTTTTACGGTCTTCGTCACCTCTTAAGTCAACGTGTATTTCAGAGCATGGGCCACATGGGCCTGTATCGCCCATTTCCCAAAAATTATCCTTCTTATTACCATTTATAATGCGGTCTTCAGCCACATAGTTCAGCCAGAATTTCTTAGCATCTTCATCAAACGCAAGAC